>Ga0315275_10000038_pt1 | contig 98798 bp, 88 predicted proteins | sample YL17G03_0_MG_FD_205557 | JGI IMG/M metagenome (GOLD analysis project Ga0315275, IMG submission 205557) | Sediment microbial communities from Yellowstone Lake, YNP, Wyoming, USA - YL17G03_0 | ecosystem: Environmental > Aquatic > Freshwater > Lake > Sediment | place: USA: Wyoming | collected... | reverse complement strand
CCCCCGACGGCCAGACCCCCGACGGCCAGACCGGAAATCGCTGATCTTTCGACACAAAGAGCAACCATCTGGTTGCTCTTTTTTTGACAATAAGTTTTTGCGTGATTCGGTCGGACTTCCTGCCGCGGCCGTCATGACGGCGGTTTCGATCGCACGGATCGCAGGATGCGGGACAGATAGATGGCCACCAAAAACAAGATAAGTGAGACGGCGACTGTCGCGGCCAGCGACATCCAAGACATGATATACGAGGCGAAAGAGAGATAACCGAGACCGGCGATCAGTCCCAGATAGGTCGCCGCGCCTTCTTCGTCCGCTGAGGGCAGACAGAAGGGCAGGATGGCCAACAGGTACCACGGCTGCAGCCAGCTCAGAAAGATGAATAAAAAGATCATCATGATGGTCTTGGTGGCGGCCAGTGCCGACAGCCTGCCGCGGGCCGCCAAGAAGCCGGCCAGCCCGACACCGACAACCATCACGACGGTGGCGGCGTCCCTGACCGCGGAGGCGGTCCGCGCCATCGAGCCGCCAGCGAGTTTCTGCGCGGCGTACGTTAGCAGGTAGTATCCTGGAGAAAAACATCTGGGAACGAGATTGTTCAGACGGCCAAGAAGCGGCCGGAAGATCTCCCAGCCGTGCCAAAAGAAGGCGAAAGAGACGACGGTCATGACTGCGCTGATGACGGCGCCGTACAGCCACTCTTTGCGGCGCACGCCCTTGATACCGAGCACGGCCGGCAGCAGACAGGCCGGCCATATCTTTATCAGGATGGCCGCCGTCAGGCCCGGCAAGATCAGGCGCGGCCGCTTTTCGATGAGGCCGATGGCGAAAATCGCCAGCGACAGGAGCAGCAGGCCCTCGTTGTGGCCGGCGTTGGCGACCTCAAAAATACCAGCCGGGTTGAGCAGCCAGGCTGCCAAAAAAAGATTGGCCTGCGGATTACGGCGCCGCCGCAAAAATGCGAACAGCAGCAGACCGGCGGCTATGTAACCGGCGCTGACGAGCGATTTCATTCCCAGCAGGGCTGCGGTGGCATCGCGCAGGACCAGGGTCGGCAGCGCCGCGGCCAGCACCCATAACGGACCGTACATCATGCCGGTCCTTCCCCACTCGACGGCCGTGCGAGGGAAAATCGGGTCGGTTTTCAGATCGATGGGAGTGGTCAGGTAGGGATTGCGGCCGTATTGCGTCCAGCCGCGGGACATCAGGGTGTTCCAAAAATTATCGACCGAACCGATCGGCTTGAGAGCCGCGACCGTGCCGAAAAGCAGGGTGGTCGCCAAGGCCAGGGTAATGAAGAATGCCTTGCCGCCGGCAGCGATCTGTCGGCGGCAGGAAAACAGGCAGACGGTCGTCAGAAGGACCGAGGCGACGAACACGCCGAACATCAGAAAGCCGAGCTGGTCGGTCCCGGGCGGTATATCATAGTCCGACCAGGATCCGCGGGCAGCCAGCACAACCATGTAAGCGGCTATGTCGAATAACACCACGGCTGAGATCCCAGCGGCGAAAGTGGTCGATTTTGCCTGGTTTTGGGTCATGAAGAGGCACGAAACGCAATGTAATAATAGCCCATTGCGCGATTAATTTCACCCCGTTGGCCCCACAATAAAAGACCCCCCACTTGAGGTGAGGGTCTTTCATGGAGCGGGTGAACGGAATCTCACTACTCGCCTAGTTCAAATTGTGATGGCAATTTGAACTGGCTGCGCTTTCGGGAACCTCCCGGTTCCCGCCCCCCCCTCCCCGCTCGATTCCGTTCATTGTCTATATCAACCAAATGCCCCGCATAAAGCGGGGCGCTTGGTTGGAGCGGGTGAACGGAATCGAACCGTCATGATCAGCTTGGAAGGCTGACGCACTAACCATTGTGCTACACCCGCAACAGCTTCAATCGAAATCTAGTTGATGTTCCGGAATGCCGAGTCCGCGGCCGTATTCTTTGACCGGCCGGTAGCCCGCGGCAGGATCAGACAAGTCGACTCTAAAAATTTTACCCTTGAAAACGATGAAATGCCACAGGTCATCCTTGAAGTCGGCATACCAGGAACCGCCGTGTTCAGCGTCGAGCGACCGGCTGAGCGCCGCAACAACCTCCATGATCCTGTCATCCGGCACTTCCACCGTGTGCAGGGTCCATTGTTTCAGCCAGGGAGTGGCGTGCTCGGGGGTGATCGTTTCGACGACGGTCGACAGCACGCGAACCTGTTCGAGTGCCCGCTTATCGACCAGAGATTCGTCAATAATGACGCCGCGGTACATATTGAACGGCGATAAATGGTCGGGGCGGAGAGATTCGAACTCTCAATCCCTTCTCTCGTCATCTGGCTGGTCGGGGCGGAGAGATTCGAACTCTCAATCCCTTGCTCCCAAAGCAAGTGCCTTAGCCATTAGGCCACGCCCCGACCAGCCAGGTGACTTCGAGCCGGGGTTCGTCTCCGCTAAAGCGGAGACTCGCCCGCCTCGCTTCGGTCTAAAACCAAGACATTGGTTTTAGACCGGCTCGGCCCCAAAGCAAGTGCCTTTCGGTGCGGGTCCGGCTTCGCCGGACCATTGTAGATGAGCGGCTCAGGCCGCTACCGCTCACCGCAAGCCGCACAGCCGCGGCTTTGGCATTAGGCCACGCCCCGATAGGCATATCTTATCAAAAATCGGCTTTCCATGGTGCCGAGGGCCAGGATTGAACTGGCGACACGTGGATTTTCAGTCCACTGCTCTACCACTGAGCTACCTCGGCGTCATGGAAGGCCGACTTATCTTTGCAGACCGATTTTAATGTTCTTCGCTTGAGCCGTTCCGGCAGACGCCGACCCGAGAAAACGCGCCGTCACGGCCGACGCCTATTTTTCGCGGGACGCCTCATGGTTGGTCTCACGCACGTCGCTGTGACGCAGCACGTCCTCGTCGTGTTCGAAGGCCGACTGCTCCGTCGGATAGAGATGGGAATGGCGGCGGACGAACCTGACCAGTTTACCCAAGCCGAAGAAGGTGAAGAAGACCAAGGCCGTGGTCACGAGCGCTTCATAATAGAGGCCCATACCGACGGCGATGCCTAAGCCGCTGACCACGAACAGGGTGGCCGCGGTCGTGAGGCCGATGACATTGCTTTTGCCAGGCCTAAGTATGGCGCCAGCGCCGATGAAACCTACGCCAGTGATGATCTGACCGGCGATGCGGGTCGGGTCGATGGGGGCCCCCACATAGAGATCCAGCGCCCGGATGCCGGCGATGGTCATGATGGTCGAAGCCAGACCGACCATGACATTGGTGCGCAAACCGGCCGGTTTGGCGTGATATTCTCGTTCAATGCCGATCAGACCGGAGATGCCAGTAATGGCCACGAGCCTATAGAGTATTTCCATGTTCGGGATCACCATATGCGGCGGTTTGGTTATTTTTTTGATTTGGCGGGCGTAGGTGGATTCTCCCTCGCCCCGCTCGGGCACCCGGGCGCTGCGCACCGGCGCTCGCCGGCTCGCACCTCTCGCGCCCCTCGAATCTTCGGAATTAGATTGGTGGGCGTAGGTGGATTCGAACCACCGACCTTCACATTATCAGTGTGACGCTCTAACCAACTGAGCTATACGCCCGGATAATACAAAAAACATCTTAGCGATGCGGAAAAAATATATCAAGAAGCGGCGGATTTGGCAAGATTTGGCCGTGACCAGACTTAAAAGGGCCAGGTCGGCTGGTTCGCCTTATTTACACGATGTCACGCGTTTATTTTCGGCCGCGACCGACCGATATAGGGATATTGACTTGACCGGAAGAATGTGGTAGCTTATCTGAACGTTCATTGGAAATTAAGCTTGTGCCCGAGTGGGATACTCCCACAACGACGAAAGAAGAAGGAGAAGGTACATGACCGTGATCAAAGAGGTGCGGGATAGGCGTGTCAGCGAGTTGATCGAAGGTTTTTTTCGCGGCGCCGGGTATTGGATCCGAGAGCACGGTCGGATACACACCGCGGTCATTCTGCGTTCCGATATAGCGGAACTGGAAACCGAGTTCGAGGCTTATCGACTGGCCGCCGAGTCGCTTCAGGAGCGTGGTTATCGGGCCAGGTACCACAAGGGAATCACACTGGATAACGGTGAGCGCCGCTACTACAAGGTCGGCATATACATCGAATTCTGACCGGTCTTACGGCGAGCGCTCTCTAGACGGCCGCCACGCGGCTTCCATCACCGCCTATTGCCAAGGGCGGTTTTTCTTTTAGGCACCTTGTTCGGCGTGTGACTATTGACACCAACTGCTCAGCGCGGTTGGATGAAGACGCTCTTTCACAGACGCTGGAGGTTCACATGGACGGAAATAAGCCTGATAAGCCTGAGCCAGTCGGTCCGAAGGATATGACCGTCGAAGCGATGAAGCTATTGGCCGAATTGGCCGAAAAAGGGCAGTTGATGGGCCTCATGCGCCTGACTGCCGACATTTTCGAGAAGAAGGCGGCCGAGGAGCGCGGAGAAAGCGATCCGGTCCAGCCGTCCAGGCGGCGACCGGCCTTCGGCATCCGTCTGCCGCGGCTGGATAAGCGGCGAAGGCGGATCAGCGATGCCGACCGCGGCGTTATCTTATGGGGGCTCAGCCTGGTCTGCGCCTTCCATCGCGCCATGGACGGCGGACGCCGTACGCGGATCTACCTGGTGACCGGTCGGAAGGCGCCGACGGACGCCGCCGTGCTCGTCGCGGTCGATCTGCTCCGGCAATCGGGCCTGACCGTACGGCTCAAGGATCGCCGACCCGACGCCCGCGTCATCTCTATTCACCTCTAGGCACTCATGCCGACCGGCGACACTTCGCCGGTTTTGTTTTTCGGGCACCGAAAACCCCTCCGTTTCCGGAGGGGTTTTGTTTGCTTTTCTGGATTTGGCGATCAGAACGAGATAGGAGAGTGATTACGTCCATTGTTTCGCGGCCCCTCTCGCGAGGAGCCGAACGACCTAGGAGCGCTCATACCTTGCGGCATGAGGCCTGCGTCAAGGGTGCAATTGCTACCCTCGACGAAGTTTGTACTCCCTAGAAAGGAGGTGATCCATCCCCAGCTTCCGCTAGGGATGCCTTGTTACGACTTCGTCCCTATCATCGGTCCTACCTTCGGCACACTAGCGCGTGCCTTCGGGTATTACCGACTCTCTTGACGTGACGGGCGGTGAGTACAAGACCCGAGAACGTATTCAACGCGCCGTGGCTGATACGCGTTTACTAGCGATTCCAGCTTCGTGAGGTCGAGTTTCAGACCTCAGTCCGAACTGAGACCGGTTTTGATGGGATTAGCTCCACCTTTCGGTTTGGCAACCCTCTGTACCGGCCATTGTAACACGTGTGTCGCCCAAGGCGTAAGAGCCATGCTGATTTGACGTCATCCCCACCTTCCTCCTGGTTATCCCAGGCAGTCTGCTGTGAAAAACAACACAGCATAGGGGTTGCGCTCGTTACCCCACTTAAGGGTACACCTCACGGCACGAGCTGACGACAACCATGCAGCACCTGTGCAACACCCTCGAAGGAGCCCGGCTTTCACCGGGTTAGCAGTTGCATGTCAAGCCTTGGTGAGGTGCCTCGCTTACCGTCGAATTAAACCACATGTTCCACCGCTTGTGCGGGTCCCCGTCTATTCCTTTGAGTTTTAGCCTTGCGGCCGTACTCCCCAGGCGGGATGCTTATCGCGTTAGCTTTTTTTGACGACACTGGGAGGGTCGATACTCCCAATATCCAGCATCCATCGTTTAGGGCGTGGACTACGCGGGTATCTAATCCGCTTCGCTCCCCACGCTTTCGTCCATGAGTGTCAGGTGCGTTCCAGTAAGCTGCTTTCGCCTTCGGTGTTCTTGCCGATATTAACGCATTTTACTACTACACCGGCAATTCCGCTTACCTCTCCCGCCCTCCAGCTCGCCAGTTTCCCGCGCAGCCCCCAGGTTGAGCCTGAAGATTTGACGCGAGACTTAACGTGCCACCTGCGGACGCTTTACGCCCAATAAATCCGGATAACGCTCGAGGTCTCTGTATTACCGCTGCTGCTGGCACAGAGTTAGCAACCTCTTATTCCCAAGGTACCGTCAGCCGTAGCTTCGTCCCTTGGAAAAGTAGTTTACAATCCGAAGACCTTCATCCTACACGCGGCGTCGCTCCATCAGGGTTTCCCCCATTGTGGAATATTCTTGACTGCAGCCACCCGTAGGTGTCTGGGCAGTGTCTCAGTCCCAGTGAGGCGGGTCATGCTCTCACACCCGCTACTCGTCATAGCCTTGGTGAGCCGTTACCTCACCAACTAGCTGATAAGCCATAGGCCCCTCCCTAAGCGCCTTTTGGGCTTTACTCATGCGCCTTATAGCGCATGACCACATCCGGTATTAGCGATCCTTTCGGACCGTTATTCCGAACTTAGGGGCAGGTTGCCAATGTGTTACTCACCCGTTTGCCACTATCAAGTCAAATCCTTGCGGAGCCGACTTGACCGTTCGACTTGCATGCCTTAGACACGCCGCCAGCGTTCATCCTGAGCCAGGATCAAACTCTCAGAAGAAGTCACGGACCTGGCTAGGACCGTGCTTCCATAGTTCCCGTGACCTGTTCGGTCGACGGGTACTCAACTGAATAGACGTAATTCTCTCACCATTCACTTTCGTGTATGGTTTTGGCTATCTCGTTCAGATTGTCAAAGTCCAGACCGGTTTTTGCGCCGGTTTCCGCATTTTAAGGCAGGACGGAAGTACCGTCAAGTGGCTTAAAATCGCAGAAATAAAGAGAGCTCTTCGGTTGCCGTTTTTTAGGCGGCTCGAATGCTCTGGGGAGAGTATAAGGGAAGCCATTCCGGTTGTCAAGAGCCGCTGCCGGCTTAAAATTATCGTTGGTTCGCGCAAGAAAAAGCCTCCCTGCGGGAGGCTTTTAGCGTCGTTCTTTATTGCCGACGTTTCGGCGCGTGTGCCGTCGGCGCCACTCAGCGATCTTGGCGTGATCGCCGGAGAGCAGTATTTTCGGTGCCTTCCACTGTACGCCCTTGCATGGGGAAAAGGCTTCCGGCCGGGTATATTGCGGATATTCGGTCACGCCCTCTTCGGCGTGCGACTCTTGTCGGAGAGATTCGGCCTTGCCCAGTACGCCCGGAACCTGCCTGGCGACGGCATCCACGATGACCATGGCCGGCAGCTCGCCGCCGGTCAGGACGTAGCCGCCGATGGAGACCTCCTCGTCGGCGAGGCGTTCGGCCACGCGCTCGTCGACGCCCTCGTATCGGCCGCAGAGCAGGACGAGCCGGTCGTATTTGGACAGGCGGACGGCATCTCTGTGGGTGAATGTCCTCCCCTTCGCGGAAAGCAATACTACTCTGGTCCGCTTCGCCGCTTTGGAAGCTGGGGGCTTCAGGGCTTTCAGGGAGCGCAGCGCTCGATAGAAAGGACCGATCTGCATGACCATGCCCGGACCGCCGCCGTAGGGATGATCATCGACCCGGCGATGTTTGTCTTCGGCCCGTTGCCTCAGATCATGGACGCGGATGTCCAAAAGGCCGCGCTCCCGGGCGCGTTTGATGATGGACTCGCGGAAATAACCGTCGAACATCTGCGGGAAGATGGTCAGGACGTCGAAACGCATACGCGGTGACTTTACCACGTCTTCGGACGAGGTCAAAACGGCGGCGCGCTCGAGATCGGCGGCTATGTCTCTAGGCCGCCTTTTTTTGATATCATTACGGCAGCCATAAATATTGATCTAATTTGACTATGCCCGATAAGAAAAGAAGCTGGTTCGCCCGGAATAGCGTCTGGACGGTCATCATCCTCACCGTAATCATCGTCATCTTCGGCCTTATATTTGGCAAGATAAGGCCGGCTCCAGCTGATTCGATGGACACTGTGCCGTCGGAGGAACCGGTGACGGCGATCGAAGCCGATAAACTCCTGGCGGCTTATGCGCAGGACGCGGCCGCCGCCGACGCTGCATACAAGGAGAAGCTTCTGGATGTCGCCGGGACGGTAAAGACTATAGGCGTGGATATGGTCGGTTCGCCCTTCATAACATTCAAGTCCAATGATCGGGCCGAGAACGTCCATTGTGTGCTGAAGTTCGACCTGACCACTATCGGCATGGCGGCGGAATTATCGGCCGGAGACATCGTCGTCCTCCGGGGCAGGCTGAAGAGCCACTCGACGGACGTTATCGTGTGGGATTGCATCGTCGTCCAGATCCTCAGGAACCTCGGTCCTAAATAAGGCGAGCCGGAACCAGTTCGCCCGCGATCATCATATTTCCGGGAAGCTCCGAAGCGGCAGATATTATCAAATCCGACAGCGAGGGATCTGTTTTGGCGGCCGTTTCTAGGCCGCCAAAACACGTTCCCGAGCGAAATCAAAAAGCCCGGCTGGCTGCCGGGCTTTTGTTGTTTGAGATGTTAGATCTCGAGGTCGACGGCCGAGGTATCGACAGGTTCATCGTTCCTGGGACCCTCTTCGCTGCGGCGAGGCGGACGGCGGCTGCCTTCCGGTTCGTACACCTTCAGATTCACGCGGGCGTTGTTCTTGGCGCCGACGATCTTCAGGAGCGTCCGGATAGAGCGAGCGGTCTGGCCCTGGCGGCCGATCACGTAACCCATGTCTTCCTGGTTGACGTGCAGGGTGATAAGTACCCCGCGCTCATCGATGGTCCGGTCGGTCTTGACCTCGTCCGGGTGGCCAACGATGTTCTTAACAACGTATTCGACAAATTCCTGATCTTGAAACCGTTCTGCCATAGCAGTTTCTTAAATTGGCTCTCTCCGCCGGTTCGGTCGGAGAAATCAGCCCTAATGACTTAACGGATCTCCCTGCGGGAAACCCGACTCCCTTAGACAAAGGGACTGTCACCAGTATACGAAAAACCGCTCTTATTGTCAATCCTGGAGCTAAAAAAAGAAGCGGGCAGCAAGAGCTGTCCCGCCTATTTTCATTTTTTCGGCCGCCAGCACCAGAAGAGCGCAGCGGCTGCGGCCATCATCAGGCCGCAGATGAGCCAGACGGCCGAGATGGTGGCGGCGTCGTTGGGGCGGCCTCGGGTCAGTGACCAGAGGAACAGGGTGACCAAGCCGATCCCGGCGGTCCGCAGGAGCGACAGCAGTGAGCCGAAGGTCGCCCGCCAGGAACTGTCCGACCGGCGCTGGGTGTAAATCTCTAGCGCCGGGTCGAAGAAGCCTCGCCCGATCTCGTGGCCGGCGGCGCAGACGATCATCGTCAGGAAGCCGCCGGTCGATCCGATGAAAGCCATGCCCAGGCCGGCCAGCACCAGCGACAGCACCAGCACCGGCGGTTCGCAGCCGGCAGCCAGGCCGCGGCGACGGATGACCCAGCCGGCGGCGATAGTCGCGCCGTAGAAGACCGGCCAGATGCCTACCAGGCTCAGCTTGCCGGCGGTCTCACCGAAGAACGGCGCCCAGAAGTAGTTGAACGGGCAGACCAGGCCCATGACCAGCATGGCGCCCAGGGCCCAGATGAGCGTCCGGTCCCGGCGGATGGCCGCCAGGCTGCCCTTGAGCGCCTGGAGCTCGGAAACGCGATGGACCGGTTCGCCGTCGCCATTCATCTTTTTAGCGACGGCCCAGGCGACCAGGCCGAACACTCCGGCCAGCACCCAGTCCAATCGCGGCGACCACAGGCCGATGAATACGCCGATGAGGCCGCCGGCCAGTCCGGCCAGACGCATGGCCAGGGTGCTGGCGCCGATGGCCTTATCGACCAGGTGGCGCTCGCCGCGGTTGATCATGGCCTCGACCAGCCAAGCTTGGCTGGCTCCGGAGATGAAGGCCGAACCTAGCCCGACCACCGCCTCGCCGGCCACGGCGCCCCAGAAGCCGCGAGCCGCGGCATAGATGAACAGGCCGGCCGTGTGGATGAGGATGCCGGTGCGGATTGACCAGCCTCGGCTGCGGCCGTCGGCCAGCATGCCCGTAGGCACTTCGGCCAGCGCCAGGGTGAACATGAAGAAGGTGTTGATGACGGCGACGTCTGAGAGGCTCAGGCCGATGCCCAGCAGGAAAGGGACGTAGATGATGAAGGTCAGCCCTATCCCGAAATGATAGACGGCGGTGAAAAGAACGTAGAGACGAGCCGGATGCATCTGTTACCTCCCGGTTGGAGTGATAACAAAAGGCCCGGGACCATTCCCGGGCCGTTCCGGCGACAAAACATCGTTTTTAAGTATGCTTGGGCGCCACGCGGACCGGGAATGACAAGACGGGGGACAGAACGTCTCCCTGATTAATGTAGGCCGTGAACTTGTGGCACATGTTGCGGTTTCGCATACGATCAAACCTAATCACGTCATGGCTGCCGGTGTCAAGGTGTCGCTCGACACCGCTTTCCGGCGACCTGGAAACGGTCGCCGGAAAGGATGCCTCGCTCGGGTCATTATATTTCAAAAGCGGCCCTGGGCGGGCCGCTTCCGTTTATTTCTTGACTTCCTCTTTCTTGGCTTCTCCTCCCTCGGTCCTCTTCTGTTTGCCGTGGGATGCCGGTTTCTTCGCCCCGCTCACTACCTTGGCGTCGACGAGCAGGTTATGGACGGAAGGCGAGGCTGTGGCGCCCTTGGCCAGCCAGGACTTGATGCGGTCGGCGTCGAACTTGATGGTCTTGGGTTTGGACCGCGGATTATAAAAGCCGACGATATCCAGGGCCTTGCCCCAGGGATCCTTCTTTTTTTCCTGGACGACGAGGCGGTAACTCGGCTGTTTCTTCTTCCCGATGCGGGTGAGCCTGATGACGATCATAGGATGATTATTTTTGAATCGGATTGAGTTGTCGGTCGGGGTTGAGCAGCTTCCCGGCCGCGCAGCATTTGGGGGCTTGTCGTAGCCAGAAGTTTGCCAAACAATGCCTAAAACGTCAAGCGGCCGGCTGGTGCCGGCCGCGGTCCCGTGTCGGTGTCACCGTCAGACAGCGACCTTCTGCCGCGCCTGATTCTTCAGGTCGGCCACTTCGTCCAGGTTGACCGAGAGCAGCATCGAGGTGCCGTTGTCGCGCATGGTCACGCCGTAGAGCACATTGGCCCGTTTCATGGTGTAGCGGTTGTGGGTGATGATGATGAACTGGGTCTTGGCGGCCAGATCGGCCAGGATGGAGGCGAACTTGTCCGAGTTGGATTCGTCCAGGGCGGCGTCGACCTCGTCCAGGACGACGAAAGGCGACGGATTGGAGGTCATGATGGCGCAGATCAGGGCGATGGAGACCAGTGAGCGCTCTCCGCCGGAGAGCATGGCGATGTTCTTGATCTTCTTGCCGGGCGGCGTGGCCAGGATGTCGATGCCGATGACCTGTTCCGGCAGGTTGCTCGGCTTGACCGCCGGTTCTTTCTTCTCGACCGGCTGGTTTTCTCCGGTCACGGTCGTCTCTTCCTCGTCTTCCGGTTCGGACATCAGCTGGACGAGTTCGGCCTTGCCGCCGCCGAATAGCACCTTGAAATAGCGGTCGAAGTCGCGGTTGATCTGGCGGAAAGACGCCTCGGACCGGGCCTTGATGGTCAGGTCGAGCTCGGCGATGATCCGTTCCAGGTCTTCGATGGCCTTGCGCAGGTCGGTGGTTTGGGTTTCCAGGAATTCGTGGCGCGATTTGGTCTCCTCGTATTCCTTGACCACTTCCGGATCGATGCCGCCGATCAGGTTCAGCTGGTATTTGAGCTTCTGGATCTGGGCGCTCAGTTCGTCGACGTTCTCCGTGCCGGTCGGATTGTAGCTCTGCTTGACGTGATCGGCCTTCTCGCCCAGTTCGGCGGTCATTTCCGTTTCCAGGGCCTCGCGCCGCGTGTCCAGCCGGGCCAGCTCGATGCGTTCGTCGCCGAGGCGGCGTTCCATCTCATGGGCGGCGGATATCTTTTCCTGCAGGCCGCGCTGCAGGGCGAAGAATTTTTCCTTCTTCTGCCGTTCGCCGCGGTTGTATTCCTGGAGTTCGGCCTGGACCTGCCGGATCTTCTCGTCCTGGGCTGCTATCAGGGCGGCCGTCTCCTCGAGTTCCTTGAGCAGGACCGGGTCGGTGGGAGCCGGCTGTTCTTCCGGCGCCGGCCGTTCGAGCCTTTCGCGCAGCGAGGCGGTAGCGGCTTGGACGCCCTCGAACTCGGGTACCAGACCCTTGGCTTCTTCGATGGACGCGGCTGACCTCAGTTTGTTGATGGCGCCTCCTTGGCCGGCGCCGATCTGGTCGACCTCCTGGATGATCTTGGACAACGGCATGGCCGTCGCCGTCTTTTTCCGGACCTGTTCGGCCACCTCGATCTTGCCCCGGGCGGCCGTTTCCCGGTCGCGCAGGCGTGCTTTCTCCTCGACCAGGCTTTCGTACTTATTTTGCAGGTCGCTGAAGGCGTCCGTCTCCTTTTCCTTGGATTCCAGTCCTTGCAGTTCTGTCTGCGCCTCGGACAGCGTCGAATCCCGCTGCTTCCATGTGGCGTCAAGCTGCTGCAGCGTGGCCTGGCGGGCGTCTATCTGACCCTTCAGGTCATGCCAGAGGCGGCCGTAATACTGATGGCTCAGGGCATGCAGTTCCTCCTCGAGGGTGTCGCGGGCCTCCAGGCGCTTGACCTGCCTGGCCAGCGAGCGCAGCCGCGGTTCGATCTCATTGAGCAGCATCTCGGCCTGTCCCATGTTCTCCTTGGTCGCGTCGATCTTGGAGACGGTCTGCTGGCGCTTGATCTGGAACTGCCTGACGCCGGCGGCCTCATCCAGGAATTCCTTGCGTTCCTGCGGCGAGGCGACCAGGATGCTGTCGGTCATGCCCTGGCCGATGACCGAATAGGACCGGGCGCTGAACTGGGCCTGGGCCAGGAGCATCTGGATGTCGCTCAGCCGGACCTTGCTCTTGTTGATCAGGTATTCGGATTCGCCGTCGCGGTAGACGCGGCGGGTGATGCCGACCTCGGTGTAGTCGATGGGCAGGCGGCCGTCCTCGTTGTTCAGGTGGATGGTCACTTCGGCGAAACCCGAACGGGCCCGCTTTTCCGAACCGGAGAAGATGACATCCTCGGCCTTCTTGCCGCGCAAAAGCTTGATGCTCTGTTCGCCAAGCACCCAGCGCAGGGCGTCAGCCGCGTTGGATTTGCCGGAACCGTTCGGTCCGACGATGCAGGTGATGCCCTTAGTGGTGTCGGAGGGCGGCAAAAAATCCAGCTCCGTCTTCTCGGCGAAGGACTTGAACCCGATGATTTCCAGTTTCTGCAGATACATAGTCTTCCACAGCGTCTAAAAATTGTATCAGTTAAGGCGGATATAGCAAATAAGCCGGCGCGCCGCGCGGCCCGGCCGCCGGACCGGGTTGCGGAAAAGGCCATTTTTTGTTATATTTTAGATAAGTATTAGGCATATGCGTCCAGGATTCAGACACACATTGGAGACCTACGGCGAGATCGCCAAGGACGAGATGGGTTTAGCCGGCCGACCAGCAGCGGAGGTCCCGGAGCCGGTCATGGAGGGCGGCGATATGGAAGAGGCGACCGGGCGGCTGGAGACCGTCCTGGATTGGCATTTGGAGAAACGGGCCGAAAAAAGCGGTTCGACCAAGGAAGTGCAGCACGAGATATTCGAGATCCAGCGCGATAAACAGGAGATAATGAAGCGGCTCAAGGAGGACATGGCCGCGCTCGACCATCCCGAAAAACCCGAACGCGAACCGCCGGCCGGGGCGCGCCGCGTCGGTTGTCGCGACGGCGAGCTGTTCTGGCGCTGCGAGGACGGCCGGGAAGAGCCGGTCACCGAGGGCGAGATCATCACCGACCTGGCCTGGGGACTGGATTATCAACTGGACAAAGAGACCGTGCCGCGCCGCCTGCACAAGCGGCTGCTGCTCGAGCGCGCCAAGCACGAACTGCAGCACCTACTCGACCTGCAGATCATGACCGAGGAGATCGCCAGCAGCCAGACGCATCCGGACCGGGTCAAGGCTTACGAAGCGTCCAAGGAGAGGATCGAGGCCGGCGATTTGCCCTACGGCGTGGCCGCCGAGAAGATGATGGTCCAGCTTTTTCGCAAGATGGAGATCGACCGCGGCCTGCCGTATCAGGTCATCGGCGCGGACATCTACCAGGACGTCACTCAGAAGATCGATTTCATCATCCGCAAGACCGACCACTCCCGCGGCGTCCATCTCGAGGACGGCGGCGAGGAACTCAAGAACAAGGGCATTCAGTTCACCCTGAACACCCGGCGCTCGGTGCTCAACCGCAAGATGGACCAGATCCGCCGCAGCAAGGAACGGCTGACCGAGGAGGACCGGATCGACGACATCATGCTCGTGGTCATGGACATGAGCTGGATGAGCGACGCCTATCGCCGCTGGCAGCATGACAAGCCGCCAGGCGGGCCGGACAAGTTCCTGAACGCCCGGGTCAGGGAGCAGATCTTCAAGAAGACCCTTGAGGGCATGTTCACCAATGAGGAATTGGAGCAGATGAAGTTCTGAGAGGTGCTCCAGTGCCGGACCGCCCTCCTGGGCGGCTTTTTTGTTTGGGTTGGCGGCTAGGATTGACGCTTGCCGCGGCACAGGTTATATTGTTGGGCTTTACCGTTCTGCCCAAACAGACCGGTCTGAGCTCCGGTTATGGACATCAGATTCCTCTATCGCGGCGCCGAAGAGGCGCTCAAAGGCGCCAAACGGGTGCTGACCATCTCGCACAAGAGACCTGACGGCGATACGCTGGGTTCGGCCGCCGCCTTTTCGGAATATTGCCGGCGCCAGGGCGTCGCCGTGACCTCTTTTTGCCTTGATCCCGTGCCGGACCAGTATTCATATCTGCTAGGGATCGAATATTTCACCTCTGACGCCAAGGTCTTCAACGACCGTTCCGTCGACGTCATCGTCGTATTCGACAGCGGCGACCTGCGTTATGCGGGCGTGGCCGAACTCATGTCCGCCATGCCCGTCCGGCCGTTCGTCGTCGCCTTCGACCACCATGCCACCAATGACCGCTTCGCCGACGTAAATGTCATCGACGCGACGGCTTCATCCACGGCTGAGGTGGTCTATCATTTCTTCCAGGTCTGCGGGGTGGATATCGACGCCAAGCTGGCCACCTGCCTGCTGACCGGCATCTTTTCTGATACCGACAGCTTCACCAATCCGGCCACCAGCGAGAGCGCTCTGCAAGCGGCCTCCTACCTTATCCGCCGCGGCGCCAAGATACAGACCATCTCCGGCCGCCTGACGCACAACAAGTCGGTGCCGTCACTGCGGCTTTGGGGACAGGTGCTTTCGCGCCTCAAGTTCGACGAAAAACTGAACGTAGCTTCGACGGCCGTCTTTGCCGGCGACTGCTGCGGCCTGGAAGGGGACCAGGTGGAGGGCATCGCCAATTTCCTGAACAATTTTCTCGACGCCAAGGTCGTGCTCGTGCTCAAGGAGATGGCTGGAGGCCTGGTCAAGGGGAGCTTCCGCACGGCCGAGGACGTCGACGTTTCGGTCATCGCCAAGGCTTTGGGCGGCGGCGGGCACAAGAAAGCGGCCGGCTTCACCATCCCTGGCAGCATCAAGGAGACGGACAGCGGTTGGCGGGTGGAGTGACGCCGACGGCGACGAGTCGCGTGACAATAAAAAAGCGGTTCCAAGCAGAACCGCTTTTTGGGTCAGTGATCGGAGATCAACGCCTTGATGGTGATGGTCACCTGATGCCCGCCGGAGACCGAGGCTTCCGATGGGTGCACTGTCGTGCCGTCGAAGGTGGCGCACGAGATCTTGTTGGCCTTGAGCAGCGCCTTGACGTGTTCGACCGAGACCAGCACGCGGGTCACCGTCGGCGGCTGCGAGCCATTGCCCACCCAGAGGGCCATGCTGACGATACCGATGAGCTTGCCGCTCCTCTGGAGGAAGACGCCCGATCCGGAAGTGCCAGGACCGTCGGGCATATCGACCAGGATCCCGTCCTTGATCGCATCGGCGCCGGTGTCCTCGTCCTTCAGGTCGTAGTGCAGCTTCTGGATGTAGCCGCGGCCGACCATCTCGCCGAAATCGTAGGGGTAGCCGACGTTGTAGACGGCGTCGCCCGGATTCAGGTTCTTCATATCCTCGAGCGCGGCCGGGTTGTCGAAGTGCCGGTCGACCTTGACGATGGCGATGTCGTAGACCGGGTCGATGGCCACGACCTTGGCCTTGTAGACCGTCGGCTTGCCGTCGCCCTCGTCGATGAGGATCTCGAGACCGGCATCGGCGGCGACGGCCACGTGGGCGGCGGTGATGATATACCCATCCTTCGAGATGACGACTCCGGAGCCGTGGCCTTGCGGCAGGACATCCAGCCTGTAGGTGGACCGGCGGTTCTCGTTGATCTTGTTCAGTTCCGGACCCCGCGAGAACGTGGCGCAACTCAGGCTCCCCAAAGACGACAGGAGCGTTGCATAGACAACAGCTGCGCGCGTGAGTTTCATGACGTGACTCCTTTCATTGTCCAAAGACCTTATCTTGATTCAACCATAGCATCTGTCCAAGTTGCGTCAACCTCGGCAATTTTAAGCTCAAAATAGGTGGCGCATGGTCGATAAGAAAAACCCCGCTGGCAGGCGGGGCTGAAGATAGGCGGCGGTTCACCTGTAATAAGGTATGCCGTGGAGATCGAGGAAATAGCGGATGTCGCCGATGGACGCGCCCCAGCGAGCTAGGTAAGGCGGCTCCCTGGAGTCGGTCAGGGGAAGATAACCGGACAGCAGGCTGACGAGCCGGCCGTCGCTCTCGGCGAAGATGCCTTCTCCTGAAGCGCCCGGACCGGCGAACATGTCCAACAGCAGGGCATTCTTCACTTTCTGGCCGCCAGATCCCATTTCGAAGCTGACGTCCGTCTTGATGACGTAGCCCCGGCCGACGGACTCCTCGGTATCATAGGGATAGCCGATGGCGTAGACCAGGTCGCCGGGCTGGACGTCGTGCGGTCCGGCCAGGACGACGTGACGGTCGAAACCGCCCTCAGCCTTGACCACGGCCAGGTCGCAGCCGTCATCGACGGCCACCAGCCGGGCGCGGCGTGTCTGCCATTGATGTGGTCCGGTCTGGACAGCCACCTCAATGACCGGGTCGCTTTTGGCGACGTGGGCGGCGGTCAGGATGTAGCCGTCTTCGGTGAGGATGACCCCGCTGCCGTGGGCGAAGCCGACCCGGACCTTGTAGGTGGCCCGCCAGTTCTCGGCGAGGCGCGGAGACCTATTGGTCTGCGGCAGGAAGAGGATACAGCCGCCGGCCAGACAGACCGGCAGCAAAAGGAAAATGGCTCTACACGGCCAGAATAGCGTCTTATCCATCGATGTGCTCCGTATCGCTGATGATGGTGATCAAAAGGACGGTCGCGTGTCGCGCACCTTACCCGAAAAAAGGCGGCTGTCAAACCAGTGACCGTCGCTTGAAGCAAAGAAAAAACCCCGTCAGCCGACGGCTGCGGGGCAAGGACTGACAAACGGTCAGTCGCGGAAGGGGATGTTGTTCTTCCGTAGAAAGGACTTGATGTCATCGACCGACACGGCGATGCGCAGGGGCATGGGACTTTCGCTGCCGGACTTCAGTTCGATGATGCCGATGAGGATGCCGGCCAGCCGCCCGTCCTTTTCCAGGAAGAGGCCGCCGCCGGAATCGCCCGGCCCGATGAGCAGATTGACGATGGTGGCGTTAGGCACGTTCACCTTCTCGGCCGGGATCCTGATGTTGACGCGCAGGCCCATGATATGGCCGCGCACGACCAGTTTGTTGCAGACGTAGGGGTAGCCGATCTTGTAGACGGCGTCGCCCGGCTGTAGGCTTTCCATGTCGGCCAGGATCACCGGCTTCTCGAAGCGTCCGGCGACCTTGAGCACGGCCAGGTCGCGGCCGGTATCGACGGCGACGACGGTCGCCGGCAGGCTGGTCACCCGGCCTTGTTCGTCCTCGACGGCGAAGAGGATGATCTTGGCGCCCTTGACCACGTGGCCGGCGGTCAGGATATAGCCGCTCTCGTGGATGATGACGCCCGTGCCGTGGTCCTCGCCGATGACCACCTTCTCGCTGGCGAACCAGTTGTTCACCAGCCCGGCGACCTCCGGCCGCCCGTGGGCGCAGGCCATGAGTGAACAAACGCAGATCAGGGAACTGACAGCAGCGACGATCTTGTGCACACCGGTCATTTTGGACTCCTATTGTTATTTGTCCCTATTTCAAGGAACCAACATCCCACCTTAGCACCGGCCGTTCCGGCGTCAATAGGGGACGGTTATTCTGCTATTGGCAGGGCCGGCGCCAAGGGGTTATACTTTAGGCGGACTTAACAATATCCATTCATATGCCCAAGCCCTTGCCGGTCAGATCGCAGTTCCTTATCCCGACGGTCATCGAGAAGTCTACCTACGGCGAGCGCGCCTACGACATCTATTCACGCCTGCTCAAGGACCGCATCATCTTCCTCGGCGATGTCATCGACGAGGGCATGGCCAACACGGTCGTAGCCCAGCTGCTTTTCCTGGAGAGCCAGGACAAGACCAAGGACATCAAGCTTTACATCAACAGTCCGGGCGGTTCGGTCACGGCCGGCTTGGCCATCTACGACACCATGCAGTACATCAAGCCGGACATCTCCACCATCTGCATCGGCATGGCCGCCTCCATGGGCGCGGTGCTGCTGGCGGCGGGAACCAAAGGCAAGCGTTTCGCCTTGCCCAACGCCGAGGTCATGATCCACCAGATCATGGGCGGCGCCGAAGGTCAGGCCACGGACATCAAGATCCGGGCAGAACACATCCTCAAATTGAAAGACCTGCTCAATCGTATCTTGGCCACCCACACCAGCCAGCCGTTCACCAAGGTGGAGAAGGACAGCGATCGCGATTATTTCATGAGCGCCGAGGAGGCCGTCCGTTACGGACTGATCGACAAGATCATCAAGAAATAGGCCGACGGCCAGCGTCAAAAAAACGCCCTCCAAGCGGGGCGTTTTGATAAACAATCGGCGATTGACAGTTATCCACAGTCATGATTAGCTATTTCGGGTATTAATTTGAAGCAAATATGCATGACTTTATAAAGGAATGGGGTAGGTTCATCAGGGCCTTATTTTCGCCGTCGCCAATAATCGGATTGGTGGCAACCGTCGGCTTGCTCTACATGGCCGATCAGGCTCCAGCAGCCTGGATGGAAGGACATGCTCGCGTGGCATTAAACGTGTTGGCGACTCTGGCGGCCGGTTTTTTTATGGAACAGCTGCTTCAGCGTGCTTGGGACACGCCCAAACCGCTATTCGTTAAGAAGGAAGTCTGCCGCGACATCATCCATATGACTCGCCATCGGATTGCCAAAGCCCAAGCCGTCTCCGTGGATGTGGAGCAAGCGATGGACTTAGTTGAAAAAACACTGGAAGGGTCAGAAGAAAAATACGGTAGTGTTCTCATCAAGGACGCGGTCGCCGTCGAAGACCGGAAGCCGTTCTATAACCGCGATATTTTTGGTTGGCTCAAAAGTCGTTCAAAGGCCAAAAATGAAGCCGCGGCTGATAAGCAAAAAGCACCGGCTGAGCAGGAGAAGTTACATCAACAGTGAGAGCGATAGAACCGCGCGCATAGTCGGTTAAGGCAACAAGATTATTCGGAAATAACCGCCCGATAAAAAATAAAAAAACGCCCTCCAAGCGGGGGCGTTTTCAGTTGAGTTCGATCTCCAGCGAGGACACTTCCGGAACGCGGTGTCGGATCTCGTTCCTGATAGCGGCGATCTCCGCCTCCAGGCTTTTCAGGCACCAGCGCACCGGGTCGCCGGCCAGATATGGCTTCGCTGATGGCCCGCCGCACCAGTCGTCGACGAACCATTCGTCGTCGAGCTTCAGCCGCAGGCGGCAGTGGACGTGGTCCGGACCGCGCATGACGGCGGTGACGCTGACGATTTCCTTGACCGACGGACGTCCGGCCGCGGCGGCGATGGCCTCGGCGATCTCCGGTCGGGCCCTTTCGCCGACGATGAGCGAGCGGTTGCGGTTGATGAGGAATAGCGAGGAGGCGGCCAGGACGCCGGCGATGAGCAGCGAACAGATGGCGTCGCAGAGGACGTTGCCGGTGAGCACGAAAAGCCCGTAGCCGGCTGATGCCAGCATCACGCCCAGCGCATCCACGCCGTTCTCCATGAGGATGCCCAGGAGCACGGTGTTGTTGGAGGTGCTGATCTTGTCCATCAGCCCATGACCTCGCTCGCGTTTGAGGCGGCGATAGGCCATGGTCAGGGTAGTGCCTTCCGCCAGCAGGGCGGCGGCCATGATGCCCAGCGACCAGGCGGAGAATTCCGGACCGCGTCCGGTGACGATGGTCTCGATGCCGTGCCAGGCCGTCAGGCAGGAGCCGATGAGCAGCATCATCTGGGCCGAGACGAGCGACCAGAAGAAGGTCTCCCGGCCGTGGCCGAAGGGGTGGCGTTCGTCCTTGGGCCGGCGGCCGCGCCGGTAGCCGGTCCAGAGCAGTATCGGGTTCAGGCTGTCGGCGGTGGAATGGGCGGCCTCGCCGAAAAGCGAGGGCGAGCCGGTGAGCAGGAAGGCTAGCCATTTGGCAGCCGTAAGACCGACGTTCACGGCCAGGTTCAGGATCACGGTCTTGCCCGTGCCGTCGCCGCCGTGGTCATGGTGTCCAGACATGAGCGACCTCCGTAGGTTGGCGATATGCAAAGATCCATCCAACAGTGAAACTCATCGGACCCCATTTTACAAGAAAAACCCCAGGCAGGATGCCTGGGGTCAGGTTGGGCAGAGTCAGAGACTGAGCCGGACTCGTAGGCCCGGGCTCAGCAGCCGGCGGTGGGGATGGATGGTCCGCGCGGCGGAACGGAGACCATCGGCCTCTCGGCGGTCCTGGAGCGGGTGTTCGTCTGGGGCCGCTGGCCGTTCCGGTAGGTCGACAGCAGAGCGTCGGCCCAGAGCAGCCGTTCGATGATCTCGTCGCAGACCTGCGGGGGCAGCGTCCTCTCGGTCGTCTTCTCGGTGCCGGCGATCTTCACCGTCATGGTCACGCCGTCGTCGTCGGCGACGTGGACGCGGATGGCGACCGGACCGCTGGCCGCTTCCTCGCCGTCCGAGATGACATAGTAGGCCTTGCGGAACAGGCCTATATTCACGAATCCTCCCTCTTGGAAACAGACGCGGATGCCGCGTCCGTCGCGGTAGCCGTTTACCCGAATCGATTCGTCCGTCGCAACTGGCAGTGCAAGCGGTTGCATGTGTATCCTCCTAAGCGGGTAGTCGCGTCGATCGGCAGGCGTTCCCTGCCGGCACGAGCGACCGGGGTGACCGGACGATGTGACGTCCGGCCATAGTGACGGTTCGCAGCGTATCTATGTTCCAAGACCTCCTTGTGAGCGGTTGGTCGAGGTAAAAAAATTGGAGGCAGTGGCGGGAGTCGAACCCGCGCGGTTCCCCGACGGCCCGTGAGGGCACCTTCCGTGGTCTTTTTGTCGGGCACTGCCTCAGGAACATACCGGGTGCGGCGTTGTCGCCGCCAGCCGACCGATGTGCTCTTGGAGCATTCCCACTGGAGACCTTTGTCGGGCACTGCCTCGAAAACGATTTAAAAGAACCGAACAAGGCAATATAGCACAAAATAGCCTTATTGTCAAGGGTGGTCGGGGTTTATTCCGGGTGCGGAAATGCGACCGGATCGGCCACTCTCGGCTGCCAGCATGATCGATCGCTGGTCCATCACAGGACCGACCTTCACGATCAGGGTGTTCCCATTCATGACACTATTTCGGCGCATTTTAAGCTCAGTAGTATAAGGCTCGCAAAATTCATCAATCTATTCCTTGACAGACCCGCCCACTAGGCCTTGACAGGGTGGGCGCTCCGTGTTAATATGCCCTGTTGACGAAGAGATTGGTTTTTCAAACATAACACCCTATGGATTCGCGCTCACGACAAGCATGGGGGTTACTTCAAGGGTCTACCGGGTTTCGACTCGGTTACTCCTCGGGGCAATCTTCTTGAGCGCGACTCCATGGGGTGTTTTTATACCCCAGGATATATTTAACGAAACCGGCCCGTTCTGACGGGCCGGTTTTTTTGTCTGGGATATCAGTCGCCGGAAGCGCCGACGATGTCGGCCGACGGCAAGTCCGGAGCGGCGGTGGTCGGCGTGGCGTTGGGGTCGATGCCGATGAGGCAGACCTCCCCCCACGGTTTGTAATGGCTGTAGAAATCCTTTTTCTTCACCGTCCCGTCCGGATAGGTCACGGTGTAGGTGAAAACGGCATCGGCTCCGGCATGGGGGCTTTCGGTACATTTGGTCTCGCCGGGCTTAAGGTCGGTCGTCTCGACGGTCTTCTTCTCCGGCGGCGGCGTTATGTTGTATACCTTGGCATCGGTCTGTTCGGGCGTCCGGCCGTCCCTGGTCCCCCACAAGGTGAAGGTCAGGCGGTCGCCATTGATGGCCGTGAGCAGTAGAAGGGCGTGTCCCGTATCGTTGATGAATTTGAAATCCGGCCAGGGATCGTAGATGGTGGCATCTTTGCCCGGCCCCATCGGCTTGCCGCTGCCGTCGCGTTCGTAATAGACGACGCGGTAGGAATGGTTCCGGCGTTCGGTCACCGGCAGTCCGGCGGCCAGGATCGACCGGAAGGTCGTCGTGCCGATCTGGCAAAGCCCGCCGCCATACTCGGGCGTCGTCTTGTTCTCCTTGATGACCAGTTCTTTGAGATAACCGTGAGCCTCGTCGATCGTACCCAGCGCCTTGAGCAGTGAGAATTCCGCGTCGGCTGGGATGATCGTTCCGTTCAGGGACTTGGCGCCGGTGGCGATGTTGCTGCGCCTGTTCTTGGGGCTGCCCTTGAAGTTGGATTCGCCGATACCGATGATCTCCTTGATGCCGTAGGGATTCGACGAGGCGGTGTCCGTTTCCGGCGGTATCATTTTGAATGGCAGTTCCAGCGCGCCGCCCTCTCCCGCCGCGTTCTCGTCTCCTTTAAGGATGTTGCTTCCCAAGAGAGCGAGCGAAGCCTCGATATCGACAGTTTCGCCGTCGACGCTTGGTTTAAAAGTGGTCACCTTGTCATCCTTCGTCTCGAAGACGGCATTGATCGGCTCGATCCTCAGCGCGGTCGTGCGGGACTCCAGGTATTTCCTCACTTTTTCCGCGCTGAGGACCAGTTCGGCTTTCGCCGGTCCTGGCGTGACCGCCGGGACGGCCTCGATCCAATCAGCCGCCTGTTGGGCGGAGACCGTCCAGGAGAGATCCCTGGCCTTAAGGGCCAGAGGAACGCGGCCTAGAGCGGCCTTGGCCCCGTCGACCAGCGGCTGGACGTCGGCCTGAACCAGTTCAGGCACGTCTTTTTGTATCCTGACGACGATGGGTGACGGCGAGAAGGTCTTCATCCTGTCGGCGGCCTCCCGGGCGATGCGATCGAAATCGATATCCGTGCCGTTCTGCTCCGGCAGCACGCTGACGAGCGGCGGTCCGCCGGCGCCGCCCGGGCGGATGACCAGGCGGGCGTTCTTGGCCGGTCCGGCCAGGCGGCCGAACTTGTCCATGACTACGGCCCGGAGCTCGGCAAGGTCCATGGTTATCGGCAGCTTGACCGCCGTGCCGAAGACGTAGGCGTCGATGCGCTCGGCCGCCGCCACCATGCCGTCAGTGCCATGTCCGACCTCGAAGGCCTTCTGTACGGCCGCGTCGATGTCGAACGAGGCTATCGCTTTGCCGTTGGGGCGGGCCGGCGAGCTGATCAGGACCGCCTGGCGCACATCATCGGCGGCGAAGAACAGGTGAGCTTCGGCCAGCCGCATCGCCAGGAATTGCTTGGCCTCTTCAGGGGTCATGTCGCTGACGTCGAAAGAATTGATGCTCACGCCGGGAACGATCTTGCCCGCGGTCGATCCGGCGACGTAACCCAGGCTGCCGGTTACGCCGATGAGTAACAGCAATAATAAAAGCGCCACCCTGCGTGCCGAAAAAGGTGACCGTTTGCCTCGGCCGGATCTTTTCCGGCCCCGGCTGTTGGTTGCTTTGGCGCGGAGCATGTTCGAAGCCCCCTGTGAGATATCGGTCATGCAAAAAACATTTCTGTCGACGGCTTCCGGTTATCCCGGTCCCGGCGGACTACGTCTCCTTTATCTGGATTTTCTTCGAACGCTCGATTTTTGGCAAGCGCACCGTCAGGACGCCGTTCTTGAGCTCGGCGCCGATACTTTCGGCGTCTATCTCCGACGGCAGGATGAGCGAGCGGGAAAAGGCCCCCCAGTGGCATTCGCGGACCAGGTGGCGCGCGCCGTGTTCGCTGCATTCCGGCGGCCGGGTGCCCCGGATAGTGAGCATGTCGTTGTGGACGAAGACCTCCAGATCCTCGGGTTTGACGCCGGCGATGGCCGATTTGATGACCACCTCAGCCTCGGTCTCATAGACATCGACGGCCAGCTGCCCCTCGCTCTGATCGAGCGCCCAAGGATCGCCGGCCGGGACTTGCGGGGTGACCGGCGGCAGGTTTTCCGCTTCCGGAAAAAGCACCAGTTCGTCATCCTTCGTCTTTTTCTTAAGTGAAATAGTGATACCCATAATACTGGAATAATGGCGAATCGCCGCCTTAAATCGGTTTCAGTATACCATTCGTATAAACTGGCCACAAGCGAAATGGCCCATAGCCGCAGGATTGACTTTTCGGCCGTTCTTTGGTATATTATGACGTGGTCTTTTTTGCGTGATTTACAGCACTTTCACAATTTTCACAGGAGTCGTCCATGAACGTCAAGATGGTATTCGAGCCCGGCAGGGAAGTGAGCTGGGACAAGCCGACTCCGTCAGGAGACGCGGCACTGCCCCCGTTCAACGAGTATCCGCCTTTCAGCATCGCCGTGGACGGCTACTGCAAAGGCGGTCCAAAGTTCGACCAGGAAAGGATCATCCTGAACATCAACCATCATGAAGGGGTCGACCGCGTGGCGACGCGATCGAGCTGCCTCCAGGCGATGATCCTGGTCAAGATGGGTATTTTCGAGAGCTTCTGCGTCGAGGGCGGCAAGCACGCGGCGACGCTCTACTGCAACGACTGCGATCAGGACGTCGCCCTGGCCACCTACATCCTGCTGCATCCGGAACACGTCGACCGTCCCAAGCTCAGGGAACTGGTCCGCGTCGAGGACCTGATGGACATGAGCGGCGGCCTCTATCCGACCAAGAAGCGGCTTCATCTGATGAAGGAGCTGAACTGGATCATGAGGCCGTACACGGCGGCCCGTGTCAGCGGCAAGCTGCACGAGCTCGACGCCAAAGGCATGGAGCGCATCGTCAAGGAGATGCACCGCCGCATCGGCCTCAGCCTGTTCAATGGCGCCAAGGAGGTCGACGTCGACACCTCGTTCGAGGTCCTGGCCGAGTTTCCGGTCTGGTCCCTGATCCGCGAGATCGGAGAAGCTGCCCGCGTCGGCATGGCCGCGCAGCGCATCAAGGCCTTCGTCTCGCTCATCGGCGGGACGGACGGTCGGTTCCACTACACCATCGGCCGGTTGTCGCAGTTCATCCCTTTCCCGCTGCCCAGGCTCTACGAGGCCCTGAACAAGGCCGAGGGCATCGGTCCTGAGGCCGCCCATCGCTGGGGCGGCAGCGACACCATCGGCGGTTCGCCGCGCGAGGTCGGCAGCAGCCTGACCCCCGACCAGGTGAAAGAGGTGGTCATCCGTTGTCTGGCCCACCGGAAAATATGTTGTCTCCGCGCCGCCGGGAAGACCAGAACCTAGCGGTTCCTCTCCTTAAGCACCCCGTCATGCACGGGGTGCTTTTTTATTCGTCCCCGCCGCCGGAAAAAAAAACAGGCCCGAAGGCCTGTTGAGGATCAAGCGTGCCGGTCCAGTTCCTGGAGGATGAATTTCCAGGCGTCCGGGCCCTGCAGGTGTTCGCACGCCTGCTTGAGGAAGTCAGGGTGCAGTTCGTCGAAGAGGTTCTGTGCGGTCGCCAGCGGCCGGCTCTTGCTGGATAATTGCCCCTTGTGCCGCTCCTCATAGTGGAAGTTGTGCATCCGCCCCTCGAGGGTCAGGATGGCGCAGGTGGTCCGGTCGTTCGGCGGGCACGGTTCCCCGAGCCAGAACCTGCCTACGAAGACCGGCAGCCGCTGGTCCGGTCCGAGGAGCCGCCAGAGGCGCTCCGCTTCCGGCATGTTGATGAAGTCCAGCCGCCACTGGTCCAGGGATCGCGCGTATGCCGTGACCTCGGCGCGCCGGGCCAGCTTCTCGTCGAGCAGACGCTGCCGACGTTCGTCCTCCAGCCGTTCCTGCCGGCGAATGACGGCGTATCTGTCCAACTCGCGCTTTTCGCGCGCCTTGATCCTGTCTTCAACTTCTTTCGGTAGACGCATGACAGCCTCCTTTACTGGTGAAACTTCATTCCCTGCCGATCAATCGCCGGATGACGATCGCCAGACCGACTCCGGCCGCCGCGCCCAGTCCGTTCAGAGCGGCCACTATCAGGCCGAAACAGGCGCCCAGAAGCAGCAGGCCGCTGTTCATAGTGAATGCCGCGATTGCCAGGAAGGGGATGAAGGTGCCCAGCCCGATGCCCGCGACCGCGAACAGGGCCGGATCTTTCCCGAATATCAGGCACAGGATCAGGCCGACCAGACCGGAAATGAGGGCGCTGTAGATCGGCACCCCGACCAGATTCACTGCGAAACCGAGCAACAGGCCCAGTAACACGGCAAACAAGCGCATGACCGCCTCCTCTCGTCGGCAGCCGGTGAATCCGGCCGCCGTCCTTGTTATCAATGGACATTTTCCCGTTCTATGGGACTCCCGTTTATAACACGGGGAAGGCTTTTTGACAAGCCTTAGCCGTCCATGGTCCGGCAGCCGCCGAGGAAATAAAAAAACCCGCGTCAGCGGTGAAGAGGTGACGCGGGGCAGGCCGCGCATTCGGCAGCGCGGCGGCGCAGTTTCGGACTGTTCAGTCGGTCAGTGAAAGGAGCAGGTCGAAGTCCGCGCGCAGCTCGGTGAGCGGCGGTAGGCGGCAGCCGGTCCAGACCGAGACGCGGTAGAGGTCGATCCGGGCGGCCAGGTGGGTCGGCACATCGCCTTTCCAGATCTTCCAGGGTTCCTCGGGGACATGGTAGGCGTTGAACCACGGCGGCGCCAGCTTGGCCACCAGCCCATGGCTGATGACCGGCTCAGGCTCGCCGTCATGGATAGGCACCCGCAGGATCATCCGCGAAGGTTCGCTGATCTCCTCGATCGGGAATTCCGGTTCGCCGTCTTCCCATATCTGACCCGGACGGGAGTGCTGGGTGAACCAGAGCCCGTCGTGGCAGGCCAGACTGTACAGGCGGAGGAACGGCGCCGGCGGCCCATTGTTCGGGCGGGCCAGCTGCCGCCAGTGTCGGGCCAGTCCGGGCAGCAGCAGTTCCTCTCCCGGGTGGATCCGGGTGAGTTCGCCGTTGCCGCGCATGCCGATGACTCTGGCTTCGCCGCCGTTCGCGCGGCAGCCGATCTCGGTGAGGCAGCTTTCATGGATATCATCGCCGTCCCAGTGGCAGTGCCGCTCGCTGTAGAGCGTCGAGATGTCCAGGAAATGCCCGACCGGCATGGGTGCGTCCTCGGTCCAGCAGTAGTTGAAGTCGGCGGCGTCCGTCAGCTTCAGCACGCAGCGGTTGGAGAAAGCGCAGTGCCCGCTTTCGCGGACCCGTTTCTGCGAGATCTCCAGCTGCCGTATGAGATAAGCCGCGGCCTTCGGGCCGAGGCGGGCCAGGGCCAGCGGGTCTTCCACGGCCTGTTCCAGCGACAGCGGCTCCTGGAAGGGCAGACGGTAGCGCCGCCGGTATTCCTTCAGGTCGATGACGGCGACCTCTCCGTAGAGGCCGTCGATGAGGTTCAGGAAGTCCTGCTGTTCGAGGCGGCAGTCCGCGTCGATCTCCGGATCGCCGGGCGCCAGCTCTTCGGCTCGGTCGACCAGCGGTCCGAGGTCGTGGGCCACGGCGACGACCAGGTTGCCCTGGCGCGACAGGCCGACGAACTCGGTGGAGAAGGTCGTGAAATCCCGGTTCCAGACGCGGCTCCAGTCCGGCGCGCGCAGCCGGGCATCGATGATGTCCGGGAGCGAGGCGATCCTGGGGCGGCGGCGGTCGAAGCGGGCGCCGCTCATGAAAGCGGCGTTGAGCGACCGCTGGCCGTTGATGATGATGCCGCGGCTTTCCGGCCGCGGCAGGGGCGGTGGTGTCTTTCTGTCGGCCATCGTATCCTCCTTCTTGTCAAAGGGCTGCTGCGTGGCGGCTGCCGGGAAGCGGCTGCCGTGCGCGACGGGTCAACCTGTCACAGATGGCGGATAAAGTCAACCCCTGCCGGCCGCGATTGGTTTGAACCGGTCTTGGGGAAGGCATCCGGCGGTCCGGTCTCCGTAAAACCCGCGAATCTGGTAACATTAGGCCATGGACCGAAGAACATCATGAGCAAGCTGACCATCATCATCCCGGTCTATAACGAGAAGACCACCGTCGAAGAGATCCTCCGGCGGGTTCAGGCCGCGCCGACGCCGGGTTTCGATAAGGAGATCATCGTCGTCGACGATGGTTCAAGCGACGGCAGCGGAGAACTGCTCGAGCGTCTGAGCCGGGAGCAGGGCTTCCGGCTGCTGCGCCACCCCCGCAATCGCGGCAAGGGCGCGGCCGTCAAGACCGCCCTGGCCCAGGCGAGCGGTGACCTGGTCCTCATCCAGGACGCCGACCTGGAATACGACCCCGCGGATTACGTCAGACTGCTGGCTGTCAGCGGACCGGACGCGCCGGTGGTCTATGGCTCGCGTTATCTGGGAAGGTTCGGCGGCGCCAGCACCCTGTACGGCCTGGGTGGCCGACTGCTTACCCGGTTCATGAACCTGCTTTTCGGCACGTCGCTCACGGACATCAACACCTGCTACAAGCTTTTTCGGACAGATGTCATCAAAGGACTGGACCTCCAGGCCGACGGTTTCGAGTTCTGCGAGGAAGCGACGGCCAAGGCGCTGCGTGCCGGCTACGCCATCAAAGAGGCGCCCATCAGTTATAATCCGAGGAAGAAGTCCGAAGGCAAGAAGATACGCCTGCGCCACGGGTTGCGCAGCTTCTGGACCATCGTCAAATATCGGCTAGGCAAGCAGCGAAGCTGAAGCTTTGGAGCGACCCAGGCAGCATCGCGCCGCACGCGATGTTTTTTTAGGTCAAATTCAGCTCCGACCCGCTGCCAATAAAAAATCCCCGCATGAGGAATGGGGGGATATGGATGACCTATCAGGTCATTCCTGGGAGGAGAGGATCTCCTTAATGGCTTCGGCCAGGATACGCGCCGCCTCCGGCCGGTACTTCATCGAAGAGGTGACGATGGGCCGGAGGTCGCTCAGGCTGAGGTAGCGCTCGTCGCGCCTGACATCCTCGGCGATGATCCGCTCGAGCATGGACCTGAGGCTGGCGGCCATCTGGTCGGCGAACGGGCTGCGCGAGTAGCAGGCCAGACGGCCGTCGGCCAGTCCGCAGACCAGCGTATTCCTGAAATAGCTGCCTTCCTCGATGGACTGCGCGACCTGGTCGGCCAGCTTGGCGTTGACCTTGCCGCGGTCGGCGATGCGGATGGCGATGAGGTCGCTGTCGTACGGGTCAGCGGGGTAGGTGCCGCTCTTTTCGCCGCGGGCCAGCACCCAGCGCTTGCCGCCTATCTTGACGACCTTGGCCGAGCGGTAGCGCATGTAGCCGCGCCGCGAGCGGTGCCAATCGGAATCGTCGGCGATCTCCGTGCAGACGCCCTCGGGGAAATGTATGGAGTGGCGGCTGTACCTGCGGCTGAGCAGGCGGCAGACGGCCCTCAAAAGATCGTGCACTGACAGCGTTCTCTTGTTCTGCATTCGGACTCCTTTCTTTCGGTTCAAGCTGCAGTAGTTGGCCGAACTTACCTCAAAAAGGCCGTCATGTCAAGATACGGCCATTGCCGCCGGACCGGCCAAGGGCGCGCCGGCCGCGTTGACAATAGCGGCCATTACCGATAAGAAAACCTATCCGCTCTTTGAACCGAATATCCGGTTCTCGCTCACCAAGGAGGTCTCCGTGAGGAATCAAGAAGCTGAAGCTCGGGCGCGCCAAGCGGCCGCTTACATCCGCCAGAAACTGTCCCTGACCGAAGAGGTCCGCATCGGCGTCATCCTCGGCACCGGCTGGGGCGACACGCTCAAGCTGGAGAACGTCCAGGAGATCGATTTCGCCGAGATCCCCGGTTTCGAGAAGATGCCGCCGGCCATCGAGGGTCATGCCCGCAAGTTGGTCTACGGCACCGTCGCCGGCCGGCCGGTCCTGGCCCTCAAGGGACGCCTGCACGTCAACGAGGACCCGGTCGGCGAACGGCAGTACCCGCTGGTCCGCCTCCAGGTCGAGATGCTCCTGCAGCTCGGCGTCTACGTGCTCATCCTGACCTGCGCCGCCGGCGGCCTGGCCGGACGCGTGGACGTCGGCGACATCGTCATCATCGACGGTTTCGTCACCCTGTTCGCGCCGACCATGCCTCTCTACGGCGGCGAGTTCTGCTCGCCGGAGGACGCGCTCAACCGTAAGCTGGCGCGCATCGCCTTCGACCTGGGGGAGGAGGACGGGATCAAGACCGGCGGCCATGTCATGCTCCGCGGCCCGTTCTTCGAAGGCCGCAAGTACGACAAGTGCAACCTGGCCCGCACCGGCGCCTCGGTCGTCGGCATGAGCGTCCTGCCGGAAGCCTGCGTCGCCGCCCTCTACGACGGCGTCCATGTCCTGGCCCTGGCCTTCGTCACCAACGACGACGTCGAGGAGCACTCCCACGACGACAACCAGCGCGCCGCCAAGGCCGCCGCCGCCAAGCTCAGCGGCTACCTGACCAAGGTCATCGGCAAGCTGCCGCTCTGAACCGTTCTTTCCTGACCCGTCCCTTCGGACGGGTTTTTCTTTTGGCAAACAAATGACGCAGCCGGACAAAAAAAGACCGCCGGAGGGCGGTCTTGAGAATGAGAGTACCGTGTCGCGGCGGCGCTCTCAGAAAAGGATGAACGGGCGCAGGGCCTCGGGATAGGTCTTGACCAGCAGGCAGATGCCGTAGATGATGCCGGCCAGCACCAGTCCCTTCCAGGCCCAGGCGATGATGCTCTTGGCCGGGATCTCCATGAACTTCTCGATGACGTAGAGGATGAAGAAGGTCCCGCCGATGCGCTGCAGCTCGGGGATCTGCCAGATGGAGCCGACGGCCAGCGCGGCGATGCCGGCGGCCACGGTGATCACCTGGAAGAGGACGTAGTTCGTCCGCCCTTCGTACCACCTGGACGAGGCGATGAGCAGCCCGAGGTAGCCGACGAAGGCCCCCAGGAACAGCGCGCCGTTCTCGAAGACCATGAGGCGCGGGACGTCCACGGCGAAGATGCGCAGCAGGACGAATCCCGTCAGCATGACGAAGGCGGCGGAGGTCGCCCGGGCCAGTGCGCCCTTCTCCTCGCTGAAGCCGATGCAATAGCACAGCGGCGTGACCAGGATGGAGAAGCCCAGCGCGCTCATGAGTGCGGCCACGGCCAGGAAGCCGTTGAGGCTGCTCAGGTGCAGCACGGCGCAAGCGCCGGCCACGACGGCCAGGATCAGGGTCAGGAGCGATTCCTTGCCCTTGAGCTGCTCCTTGTGGATGCCTCTGGCGATGGCCAGGGAGCCGCCGAAGAGCAGGCAGCCGGTGAAGGCCACGTACTCCTTGACGCCGACCCGGAGCCAGATGGCCCCGACGGCCAGTCCTAGTCCGGCCAGTCCGAGCAGGACTTCGTAGACCTGCGGCGGCACGTCGAGGATGAGCGCCAGCAGCTTCTTCATCCAGTGTCCGAAGAGGATGCAGAAGCAGACGACGCCCAGGATGATGGCCAGAACCCAGAGAATGTTGGTGAAGGTGATCAGTCCGGCGAACCTCTGGAGCGCGGTCAGCTTGACCGGCGCCGTGGGCGCTGCCGTCCCGGTCAGGATGGCCAGCTCAGCGGGGGTGACGCTTCGTCCGGCGGCCTGTTCGGCCTTGCGGAGGAGGGAGGCCCGGGCCTGTTCGGCTTGGGCGGCGGTAATGGTGCCATCTTTGAGCAGGTCGTCCACGGTCTGCAGACCGTATCTGGCGGCCGTCAGCGACTGGACGGCCTCGGCGGACAGGGTTCCCGCAGGTGTCGGTTCGGCCCGGCCGATACCGCCCGCCAAGAGGGAAACTGCGACGATGATGATGCAAAGAGCGTTCTTTCCCATCGCTTCCTCCTTTTGTGAGAGCGATGTCCGGTCTTATCATCTTCATCATTGGTTGTCAATGACTGGCGAGCCTTATTTAAGGCTAAGAATAAGGCGGAATTCCGCCGCCCGGCCAGGATTGACAATTCCCGGATTTTATGGCTAAATACCAAGTCACCATTATCGGAGACATTGATCTTTTCAGAGGGAGTCAACCATGCCAACCAATTTCGAAGCCCTGCGTCAAATGATGTATTTTGAGGATGCGGGAGCGGAGGAACAGCGGTTGGCCACCGGTGTAGCGGCGGCCATAAAACTGTTGTCCGCCGCCTCCCAACAACCCCCCATTCCTTGTCCGCCAGGCGCCATCGAGCCGCGCCGCATCATCAACGCCGTCCAAGACGCCACCGGCAAGACGGTCAAGAAGGTCATCTTCGTCGACGATCTTCGTCCGCACCGGGCCCGGTCGCCGCGTCCGCGCCGGACGTGGTCGAAGCCGCCGCCCTTGCCGGAGAAAGCCGTCGCCGACGAGCATGACTTCAACATCAGCCTGGCCGAGGCCTTGCGGTCGAACCTGTCCCAGCCGTTCTCTTTCTGCCTGGACAACGCCCAGATATGCGCGGTCGGAACGGCCATGTGGCAGGAACTTTGGGCCGACCTGCGGCCCCGGCTGCTCACGGTGTCCGGCCGGACAGCTTCGGTCCTCATCCGCGACAGCTTCTGGGTCAGCCTGGTCTATCTGCTGGGTTTCGCCCGGGCGCGCAACGCCAAAAGGGTGAGGCAGCTTCTGCCTCTCGTCGAACTGCTGCCCTGGGCAGTACCTCTCGGCGAATCGGCCAAGGAACCGGGCACCTGGTACGTCCTGGTGTCTAACAATAGTTGATCTCGACCGGCTTGCAGAGGCAAGCCGGTTTTCTTAATTAATAATGACTCTCAAGTGAGGAACCTGATTTTTTCTGACCGTTTCTAGGTCATAAAAAATTGAGGTTCCGAGCGCTATCCCGAGCGCCCTTTGACAAAAAACGGCGGCGGCGATAATAATCCATCATCGCCGTCAACCATCGGAGGTCACTGTGATGAAGATACGACAGGAAAACGTCAGGGCCAAGGGACTGAAGTTCACCTGCAGGCATGAAGGCAAGGTCGTCGGCAGGGCGTTCCTTTATATCATGCGCAACGAACTCCATGACCGGCCTTTCGGCCTTCTCGAGGATGTCTTCGTCGAACCCGACCAGCGGGGCAAGGGTCTGGCCACCACGTTGGTCCAGCAGGTCATCGCCGAAGCCAAGAAGCGAGGCTGTTACAAACTGGTGGCCACCAGCCGCCATGAGCGGGCCAAGGTTCACGAGCTTTACTTCAAGCTCGGCTTCAAGAGCCGCGGTATCGAGTTCAGGATCGACTTCGAGGACCGTAAATAGGTTCGGGTCTCAGACGCCATTCTCGGCGTCTTTTTTATTCCCTGAGCTCGTCGCAGGGTATGCGCTGAGCGCGCGGGGCGCCGCCACCTTGCTGCCGACAGGCAGGTGCCGGAGGTTTTTCAAAAAACCGGCGCTGGGCCGGTTTTTCGGTTCCGTCTGCTCATGGCCGTTCACTCGATGGCCTTCTCGACGATATCGCGCAGGACCGACTCGATGATGTGGCTGAATTTAGCGCGGGCCTCGCGCAGGACCATGTTAGCCAATCGGCGCGAGGGGACATTCCCGCCTTCCCTTCTCTGGATCTCGTCGATCAGGTCACTCACGCCTCTCTGGGCCGCGGCCACCTCTTCCTCGACCTCTTTCATCAGTGCCTCGCCGACGTCGTCGGCCTCGAGGCCGAGACGGTTGGCGATCTCCTGAGCCGCCTGCAGGTGCTCTCCGAAGCTGGAACCGGCGCGGAATTGCCAGTACTTCTGGACCTCGCGTCGGATGTCGCCTCTGTTGCCCCATTTTTCTCCCTTGACGCCGAGTTCCTGCCGTATTTTTGCCGCTGCTTCGTCCGGCGGCAGCTTTGACGGCATGCCCTCCCTGGCCAATTTTTGGTCCCACTCTTCAATCAGTTTCTTCTTCTTGGCCTCTTCGGTCAGCTTCTTTTCCCATTTCTTGGCCTCGTCTTCGTGCGGTGACGGGATTTCGTCGGCCATAAGTTTGCGGTTAGGACTCCACACTCCATTATTACTTTACGGCGTTCCGGATGAACTTGCTGTAGGTCTCGACGGCCTCATTCAACTGCTGGCGCGTCACGGATTCGTCGGCCGAGTGCGCATCCAGGATATCGCCAGGACCGCAGACGACGCTGTTGTCGAAGAAGACCATCTCGGTGTAGTAGTTGACCTCTCTTTTCGGGAATCGTTTCCAGTCGCGGGTGACAGGCGGCAGGTCCACCTTGATGTCTATCCGGCACTCGACGCCGGTGGCGGTGACGGCCGCCTCCACCTTCTGCCTGATGTCCGGCAGGGCCGACCTCCAGGACAGCCTGGCTGAAGCCCGGTCGGCGACGATGTTGTCGGCCTCGCCGCCGCTCAGGACGCCGATGTTGTAGAGTGTGCCCGGCAGATTCAGCTTGTCTAGCGCCGCTAGGATGGTCACGAGTTTCTGGGTGGCGGAGTCGCGCAGTTCATGGCTGGAATGGGCCTTGGTGCCCGAGCAATCGATCTCCAGCGACAGGATGCCTTTCTGGGCCGTGACCACTTCCAGTCCGGTCGGTTCGCCGATGACGATGAGTCTTGGTTTCCAGGACTGTTTCTTCAGGTGGGCGGCGGCCGCTTTGGCGCCATCGAAGACCGTCTCTTCGCCGACCGTGAACAGCAGTCCGAGATCGGTCGCTCCGGCTTCCAGGACCTGCTTGGCGGCAATTATCATGGCGGCGAGCGAACCCTTGGTGTCGCAGCTGCCGCGGCCGTAGATGTTCTCCTCGTCGGTCGAGATGGGCAGCTGGCCGACGACCGTGTCCATATGGGCGGCCAGCAATATCTTCGGTTCGCCGGCGGTCGCCAGGATATCGAAGCGCTCATCATCCACCCGTATCTTTTCCACTTTGAAAGAAGTCGCCAGCTCTTCGAGGAGGCTCGCGGCCAGTCTCTCTTCCCGGTCCGATTCGGACGGGATGAGCAGCAGGTCGATCAATAATTGTTCCACCGGGGTCAGCGTCATATGGTTTCGGCCGGACGATGCGTCTCGGCCGGTCATTAATGATGATGGCATAAGACGGTGCCGGCGGCAACGAGGCGGTCCGGCGTCTGCCTCCCGGCTCACGATGCCGGCGGATAGACTCGCGGCTCGCCGCGGCCTATAATTGTCTTGAGATAAATATTAGCCATTTTCTTATGGACAGGGAAAAAATGCAGACAGTGGTCATCCTGGTGCTTATTTTGGCGCTTACCGCCTTCGGCGTCCTGCTTAGGATGCAGAACCTGAGCATCGCCAGCCTGACCCAGTCGGTGGCGACGCTGTCTTCGATCGTCCACGACGACGTCAAGGCGCGGCTCAGCGGCGCCGTCCGGCCGGCCGCTGCCGAATCACCGGTGGTCCCGGCTCGTCCGGCGGTCGGTTTGGCCAATCCGGCCTCGGTCAACTGCATGGAGAAGGGAGGCCAACTGGAGATGCGTGAAGGTCCGGCCGGCCAGTACGGCGTCTGTCTTTTCGAGGATAACCGCCAATGCGAAGAATGGGCCTTATTTCGCGGTGATTGTCCGGTCGGCGGCCGCAAGATCACGGGATTTACCAGCGACGCCACCGTCTACTGCGCCATCACAGGGCATGAGGCCGTGGAGAGCGACGTGCCCGACCAGATCGGCAGTTGCACGGTCAACGGCGTGACCTGTTCGGCTCAGACATACTACGAGACGGGCACCTGCGCGGCGGCCGGAACCCAGCCTTGACGCCGCGGGCGGTCAGGATACTCTGCCGATAGAAGCGCATATTCTTGAATGATGACATTATGAGCGAGACAAGACCGGAGAGAGCGACGGACATCGAGCCGAAGCCAAGTGTCGAGCAGCCGGAAATTTTGCCGGCTGCCGCCAAGGAAATGACGGCCGAGGAACGGCGCCAGAACCGCGAGCAGGTCGGCGGCGACGCCGTGGCCAGATACCTGAATGTCCAAGAAGGGGACGCGCCGGCGGCACGCGAATTGAAGGAACAGATCGCCGGCCAGGACCTGGAGGAAACCATCGGCATGCTGCTCGACACCAAGTCGCCGACGGCCATACGCGAGGCACTGGACGAGCTGGGCATCTCCCGCTCGACGGTGACTACACGGGACGGCCGAAAGACGGACCGCTGGCGCCTGGAGAATCCCGATCCGGCGGTCAAGGAGACCATTCCCGGTTCGTTCGCCAAGGAAGAGCATCTCAAGGCCTTCGTCACCGGCTTCGCCGCCGCCGAAACGTTCAAGGACAAGGTCCGCGTCGTCCACGAGGTCTATCGTTATCTGGGATTGCCGGCGCCGGAACTCGAGGAACTGGTGCCGGAAGAACCGGCCGCGCCCGAACCGGCCGGACCGGAGACGCCGGAAGCCGTCCGTCCGCCGGCCGGCCGGAAGGAGCCGGTGCCCTTGTCCAAGTGGAAGTCGATATTCGACAAGCTCAAGGCCAACGCCCAGTTGGTGACGCTGGCCGTCGGTCTGGCCACGGTCTTCAGCGCTATCGGTCCTGAAAGGCGGCAGTACGACGAGGCCCAGGCTGCCGCTCCGACTATCGAGCAGGTAGACAAGACGCCGCGTCCGTCGCTGACCGAGTCCCGACCTTCGGCGGCCGAGGCTAAAGAGGCCAAGGAACAGCTGGCTTTCCATATCATGAAAAAAGGCGATACCGTCGACGCCGTCGTCAAGCGCATGCTCGGGGAACACGGCCGCCAGGATCAGGCCATGGCCAGGGAGATGGTCAAGAAGGTGCTGGAACTGAACGGCATCAAGGACGCGGGATACCGCACCGAAGGCCACATCGATTCGACCAAAATGGCCATCGGTTCGGTCATCGACGTCGGTCCGGTGGCCAAGAAGCTCGGCGAATTGAAACAGGCGCAGGAGATCAGGCAGGACCTGGAAAATGGCCAATGAGGAAGACTCCGAGCGCAACTCGGCTCAGCGAATAGAAGATTATGAAAAAAGTATTCATCGTCCACGGTTTTGAAGGTTCGCCGAACGGCGGCTGGCGGCCGTGGCTCATGGGAGAACTGCAGAAGCGGGACATCTATGCCTGCGCGCTGTCCATGGCTAGTCCGGACAGGCCGGTGCTGGCCGAGTGGGTGGCCGAGATAACTCGGCACGTCGATCGGAACAGCCGGGACGAACTGTATCTGGTCGGCCACAGCCTCGGGGTGCCCGCCATATTGCGTTACTTGGAGGCCGCTTCATTGGTCCGCCCGCTGTCTGGAGCGGTCTTGGTGTCCGGTCCTTGCGAGCCCGTTGATAACGAGAAGATCAAAGATTTTTTGGCCGCCCCCTTTGATTTCACCGCCATCAGGTCGAAGGTCGGCCAGTGCGTCGTCATCCATGGCGACAACGACACCGTGGTGCCGGTCGCCCACGCGGAGAAATTATCGCAAGCGCTCGGGGCCAAGCTTGTGGTCGTCAAGAATGGCGGCCACCTGAACGGGTCGAGCGGCTGGTACGCTCTTCCGGGATGTCTAGCCGAATTGCTGCGCATGATGGGACAGACCATCTCGCCCTGATTCCTCACTAAGAAAATATTTTGAAGCCCGGCCCGTCAGCCGGGTCTTTTGAAATAAAAATATCCCGCCGAAAGGCTCGGCGGGACATCGTCTATTTCGATCTTATCCCTTTTTCCACTGCATCGAGGACCTTGAGGAATTCATCGGCATCGACATAGCCGGCGAACCGCCCGTACTCATGACAGGCGCGGTCGAAGAAAGCCACGGTCGGGATGCCCTGGACGGCGTAATCCCTGGACATGGCCCGGTTGGCGTCGGTGTCGATGAAGACCTTGCCGTGGTCGCGCAAACGGGCGACGACGCGGGCGTCCTTCAGGGTGACCTTCTCCAACTCCTCGCACCAGGGGCACCAGCTGGCCCCGAAGACGGCGACCGTCAGGTCGTTCTCGGCGCAGCTCGTCTGCAGGCAGGCTTTGCCCGGTTTCTCCAGGCACCAGTCGGCCGTGGCCTTGTTGTGGACCGCGCTGTTGATGAGCAGGGCACCGCCGATGACGGCAGCGGCCACGCCCAGCGACTTGCGCAGCTTTTCCAGCCAGCCGGAATCGCGGAAGCTCTTATGCAGGGAGCCGAGCAGCAGGCCGGCAGCGACGAGCGCCAGACCGACGATCAGGCCGCGGGGCTGGCGCAGCGCGGGCAGGGCCTCGCGCAGGTACCAGAACGAGCCGAGCAGCAGGACGACGCCGAATAGGCTTTTGACGCCGCAGAGCAGCGCGCCCTTGACCGGCAGGCGCAGGGCGAAAGCCCCGACGATGATGAAGGGCAGGGCGAAGCCCAGGCCGTAGGCCGTGAGCAGCAATGCCCCGACGACGGCATTCTTGGTCGTGGCCACGAAGGTCAGGATGCCCAGCAGCACCGGCCCGATGCAGGGCGCGGCGATGAAGCCTGCGCCGAGACCGGCGCAGAAGGCGCCCGGGTAGCTCGGTCCGCCTGTCCGCGACAGCAGCCGCATGAGCGGCTGGGGCAGGTCGACGACGAACAACTCGAAGGCGTTGGCCGCCAGTACCAGGAAGATCACGGCGATGGCGATGGTCACGGCCGGATGGCCCAGATACGAGCCGAACAATCCGCCGCTCAGGCCGAAGAAAATTCCCAGGCCGGTGAAAGTGACGATGATGCCGGCGGCGTAGCTCAGGCTGGTCAGGACGGCTCGGCCGCGGGAAGCGGCCTTGTTCACGCCCAGCACGCCGAGCGTGATGGAGACCATCGGCAGGACGCAGGGCGTGGCGACGCTCAAAAGTCCGGCGACAAAGGCCACCAATACGGCGGCGGCAGAACCTTGTGATAAGGCGTTCAGGAAAGTGTGGTCCATGATACCACCTCGATTCTTGATGTAAAAAGGACTTGGCCCACCTTAACAACGGCCTTGCCTTAAGTCAACGCGGCCAAAAATGCCCGCATCCGCCCGCCCCGCCCGGCCTGTTGACTTTGACCGAGGTCTGTAATAAAGTGGCCGGTCCGAACAAAATTCGGTCCCGTTCTTTACAATCCACCTCGGTCAAAAAACCTCGCCGTAAAAGGAGGATGCCATGGTCATCTTCATGCTGCTTTTGGTACCGGTGGCCCTCGGGCTGGCCGGCCTGCTTTTCAGCAAAGGCCGCGTCACCTGGAAGGAGTTCCTGGCCCACGAGGGTGTCGTCGTCATCCTGATAGTCCTGGGGTATTTCATCGCCCTCTGCGGCCAGACCGCGGACAAGGAGATATGGAACGGCGTCGTCGCCAAGAAGTGGCAGGACACCGAGTCCTGCTGCCACAGTTACCCCTGCAACCCGCATCCCTGCAACTGCGACTCCAAGGGCAACTGCGACACCTGCTGGGATACCTGTTACGAGCACTTCCACGACATCAACTGGAACGCCGTTTCCTCGAACGGGGAGACGGTCTACCACGACGGCTGCAACGCCCCCGGTTCTTCGCCGCCCGGACGCTGGCAGTCCATCGTCATCGGTGAACCGACGTCGGTCGAGCATGGCTATACCAACTACATCAAGGGAAATCCGGACTCGATCCTGCGGCGCCAGGGAGCGGAGAAGAAGTTCGCCGGGACCATCCCCGGCTATCCGCGCGTCTACGACCACTATCGGGCCGACCGCCTGATCCTGGTCGGCGGCGCCGGCGTCCCTGATGCCGCCCGCCTCAACCGGCGGCTATCGGAGATCAACGCCAAGCTGGGCGCGCCCAAGCAGGTCAATATCGTGCTGATCGTCGTCCGACGGTCGGACCAGATGTACCTCGAAGGGCTGCGCGAAGCCTGGCTCGGCGGCAAGAAGAACGACCTCGTCGTCGTCGTCGGCCTGCCGGAGACGCCGGAGATGCCCGACCGGCCGGAGATCGCCTGGGCCGGCGTCGTGTCCTGGACCAAGAACGAGGACGTCAAGATCGCCATTCGCGACCGCATCCTGGAGCTGAAGAATTTCGACGGCGACAGCGTCCTGGATATCGTCCAGGAAGAGGTCGCGGCCAAGTTCGTCAGGCGGCCGATGGCCGACTTCGAATACCTGAAGTCGACGATCGAACCGCCGCGCTGGGCCGTCTGGACCATCTTCATCCTCGGCTGCCTCATCGCCCTGGGCCTGCAGATCTATTTCTGGATCGAAGACCCGTTCGGCGACGATAGCGGCAGCCGTTTTGGCGGATATCAGCGCCGTTATCGGCGTTAAGGCAACCGACCACCACCGACAGGAGGAAAGAACATGAAAGCGACTCTGGCAATTCTCGGCGTCCTGGTTTTCTTCGTCATCATCTTCATCGCCGTAGCCCTGGGCTACCGCTCGGACTGCGTGCGGCTGGAGGCGAAGATCGTCGCCCAGTACAAGCAGGACCAGAACAACTACGACAACATGTGGAAGAAGTTCAAGGAGATGGCCCAGGTCCCCGAGCAGTACGTCGAGGACATGAAGAAGATCTGGGGCGATACCATGAAGGGTCGCTACGGCGCCGACGGCTCGAAGGCAGTGTTCCAGTTCATCAAGGAACATAATCCGCAGCTGGACTCGGCGATCTACACCAGGCTGCAGGCGGCCATCGAAGCCGGTCGCAACTCCTTCGCCGCCGAACAGCAGCAGCTCCTGGACATCAAACGGGAGTACGAGGTCGTCCTCAAGGACAACCGGGCGCTGTTCGTGGGCTGGATCTTCAGCTTCCCGACACTCGACCTGGACAAGTACGACATCGTCACCTCCGACGAGACCCAGAGGACGTTCGAGGAGAAGAAGTCGAACGAGATCGACGTCTTCGGCAAGAAGAAGCGGCCGGCGGAACAGCAGTAAGTTCCGCAGCCGCCCGTTGATCGAGGCCGCTCACGCCCCGCTGCTCGCAGCGGGGTTTTATATTTTCGGCGGAATAAGGCGCCTCTTTTTGTATCGGTTCTCGACTCCCTCCTCCTCGGCTTCGCTCGGAGTCGGTCGCTCGAACAATATTCTTCGAGCGAGGAGCGTAGCGACGAGTCGAGAAGTTTCCTTGCAGCCTCGCGCGGCAAATAAAAAAGAACCCCTTAGGTCAGGGGTTCGCAAGTCTATCTATCGATCCTATCGCGGGCTTCGCCCATCTCCGCTTCGGTCCGCTCCACGCCCTCCTGCCTTTCGAGCAGCTTCATGGCCTGGGCGATGGGCATGAAATAGAGCATGCCCTTCTGTTCGTTGTTGGCCAGGATGATGCCGACGAGCTTGCCGTCCAGAGTGACGACCGGTCCGCCGGAATCGCCTTCCTGACTTTTGACCTCGATGCCGACCACGCCCTCGAAACCGAGAACGGTCATGGACATGACCTTGGCGGCGCCGCGCAGTCCGACGGTCGCCTGGCCGAAGTGCCAGAGCAGCTCGCCTTCCTGCAGCTGCCAGGACGTGGCAGGGGTCAGGTAGTGGTCGAACCTTTCCGGGTGCTTAGGCCGAAGCAGGGCCAGGTCATGGACCGGGTCGGTCTGGACCACGACCATAGGGATGGTCTTCAGCGGCACAATCTGCACGCCGAAGCCCATGTTGGCCCGCCGGATGGTGGCCATGACGTAGTCAGCGTCCTTGATCACATGATAAGCGGTCAGGACGTGGCCGCTGGAGCTGACCATCGCGCCGGTGCCCATGGCGCCCGAGACCCCGCCGTTCTGGTCGTAGAGTATCGGCCAGAGTTTGACCGTGGCGGCGATGTTCCGCTTGACGTAAGCATCGAGCCGCCGGCCGCACTCGTACGAACCCAGAGGGTCGGTCTGGGAGTTGGCGCAGATCGGGCCAAGGTCCGGAGGGACCGGCTGGATCTGAACCTGGCGCTGGCCTGTGGCGGCGCAGCCAGCCAGGGTTATCAGGGAAAAGAACAGAGCCGCTGGTAATCTATACGAACGTTGGTGCACTAAATGCCTCCTTGATGCGGTGCGGATTCTCCTTAACAGAGGGTTCAGCCGATGTCAATCCTGGGTCGTTCCGCCGCGGGTCATTAAAAACGGCCGATTCAGGCCGTTTTTTGTTCGATTTACCGCTTCTCGTAGAAGAATACTGTTCGGGCGACCGAGCGGAGCGAGGGAGTCGAGAACCTGCTTTATTCCATCAGGTTCAGCTCCGCGGCCGTCGTGCCCAGGCGCCGCAGGATGCGGTTGGCGTCGGCGCCCTCGGCCGGGATAGGCTGGCAGGCGTCAGCGATGATGACCGGCAGCAGTTCGACCTTGGTCAGTTCGTTGCCGCCGAAGGTCAGTTTCACGGCTAGTCCGTCCTGGGTATCCCGGGACCAGGTCTGATCGAAGATGAAATTGCCCAGACTATAGAAGATGATTTTGTCCTTGTATCTCTCGGCCGTCTGGACGACGTGCGGATGGTGGCCAAGGACCAGGTCGGCGCCGGCATCGATGGCGGCATGGGCGAAAACCGTCTGCTCCAGGCTGGGCCGGGGAGCGTATTCGACGCCGCCGTGCATGGAAACGATGACCACGTTGTCGTCTTTCTTTACCGCATTGACGTCCTCGGCCATCCGGCCGATGTCCATGATGGCGATGCCCGGTCGGTTGGCCGTGGCTTCGTAAGAGGTCGGCACAATGTTCCCGGCGTCGTAGGCCAGGAAGACGAAGTCGACGCCGTTGGCGCTGACGACCTTCGGCCGGTGCGCCTCTGTCGCGTTTATTCCGGCGCCGGCGTACTTGATGCCGGCGGCGTCCAGGGCTGTCAGCGTGTCATTGAGGCCGCGCTCGCCGTAGTTCATCAGGTGATTATTGGCCAGCGAAAGGATGTCGAATCCGGCCTCGGCCAGATAGGTCTCGACGCCCGGGTCGGCCCGGAAGGTCATGTCGCCTGGTTTGATGATCCGGCCGGCGGTGATAGGCGTCTCCAGGTTGCCGAAGACGATGTCGCCGGATCCGAGCAGCGGCCTCATCTTCTGGAACGGGAAATCGAAGCCTTTGAGCCGCATCTGGGCGGCCACTGTCCGCGAGAGCATCATGTCGCCGACGGCGATGAGCGCGGTCGCCGGCCGGCTGACGGGCAGGCAGGCCTGGGTGACGGCTGGTTCAGCGGGCACTCCCGGTTCGGCATCAGCCTCCACCTCGGCGGCCGAAAGCTTCTCTGTGGAACCGCCGGCCGAGGCCAGCCAGGCCGATTCGGCCGGTTCGATGATCGCCGCCGGTCGTCGCGGCAGCTCCAAAACGGCGATCATGGCGATGATCGACGTGAGGCAGATGAGGACGGTGATGGATATCTTTCTGGCCATGGTCAGGGCTGCGATAAGCTCGTTTCGGCCGCCATTATCGTACCACCGACGGCGCGGTGAACGCCATCAGGCGCCTGCCTACCGGCAGGCAGGCCGCGGTCCGGTCTGAAACAAAAAATCGGACACGTCGAAGGACATGTCCGATTCAGCGTAAACGGAGTGATTCGATATAGGCTTCGCCGGCTTGCTCTCCTTGGCGCCAGACGCCGGAGGAATGGAACTTCGGTTTGAACAGGCGCATGAGCAGCTTGCCGACCGCGCCGCCGTGGAATACCGGGTGCCGCTTGAGCAGCGAGATGATGACGGGTTCCCCGCCGAATTCCAGGCGCACCTGTTCGTGCGGATATCTACCCTCGTAGCTGATATGCACGTCATCTGATGGTTTGCCGGCACTGGAGGAAATGATACCCTCCGGACCGGCGACACAGACGAAGCGGAACGGCTTGGCCTGGTAGCGTACGTCGACGAACATGATGGTCCGGTCGCCGCTGTAGAGCAGTCCCCAGGTCCAGGAACGGAAGCTCGTCAGCAGGGACGGCGATCTCATCTGTAGCGTGTGGCTGACAGCGTCATGGAACATCAGCCCGCGGATGGCCCGCTTCTTGCCGTTCACGGTCAGATGCCCCTGGAACTCCAGACGCAGGAAGGGGACCTGCCAGTCGACACGTCCGGCTGCCGTTTCCAAGGCCAGCCGATTGTCCGGCCAGTCGATGACCGAACGTCCGCTGACTTCAAGTTCGATGCCTTGTTCGGCAACCCTGAGCCAGGCGCGGTCCTTGTCCTTGAGCAGGAAATTAGCGCGCAGGCTGCAGCCACGCGGCGACAGGTTGTAGGCCTGTCGTGGGAAGAAGATGTCGAACGCTGACTGTTCGGGTCCGTAGACCGACAGCCACAGTTCTGAGCCTCGGCCTTCCTCGGCCAAAGCGCCGGCGATCTTGGTGCCGTCGTCGCAGAAAAGCAGGAAGTACTGCCAGGCCGTGTACGGTTTTTGGGCGCGTGTTGCCGCCTTCATAAAGTTCCATTCTTCTTCCGCTTTACGAAAGCGTCGAAGAAAGCCTCTTTGGTCGAGTACTTGAACTTATAACCGTAACGGTCGGCCAGCTTCTTGGGCGAGACGACGATGCCGTGGGCCACCAGGTTGACCGAGGTCGGGGAGACGTCGGACAGCCGAGAGTACCAAAGCGCCGCGATGACCGCCTTGAACAGCCACTTGGGCAGCTTGAGGAAGAGCTTCTTCGGCGACGGGTTCATCTCCCGGGCGTCGGAATAGGAATCCGCCGCCAGGTTGAAGATACCCTCGATCTCCGGGTCATCGACGATGAGCTCGGTCAGAGACTTCACGTCGTCCTCGTGGATGAACTGGATCTCGGCGGCCTTGCCGTCGAGCATCAGTCCGACCGGCGCCTTGGCCAGCACGGCCACCACGCCGCCCGGTTTGTAGTAGGTCGGGCCGACGGCGGTGCACATCCGGTAATTGACCAGCTTCAGGTCAGGCCGCCGGGGATAGCTGAAGTAGTAATCCTCGACGATCTGCTTGTTCCGGGCATAGACCCAGTCGCGCGGACTGGGAGGACGCTCCTCGGTGATGAAGAGCGGGTTGTCCGGCCAGCCGCCGTAGATGCTGGCCGAGCTGAAATGGATGAACTGGCGGACGCTCGGCGCGGCCTCGGCCGTCTCAAAGACGACCTTGGAGCCGTTGACGTCGACGTCGTACTCGAAAGCCGTGTCATGCTGCGGATCCATGAGGTAGGCTAGGTGGATGACGTGTGTCGGGTTTTCCTCGCGGAAAGCCCGCTCGACGGTCTGCCTGTCACGGGTGTCGCATTTGACGAAGCGGAAATTCGGGTACTCCTTCTGCCGGTCCATCGACGCCAGGTCGAGGCCGACCACGGAGATGCCTTTCCGGCAGAAATGTTCCGCCAGGAAATTGCCGACATAACCGTTGGAGCCGGTGATAAGTATTCTTTTCGGGCTTGGCACGGCCCGTGATCCGGTATCATTCGAAGCCATAATGCACTCCTTTGATGGATGAAAAGAGCCCTCCCTTCTTATCTTTCAGTTCGGCGTAAGTCAACTATGGAGGGCGCGGTCGTTTGGCTTCAATGACGCCACCGGCCTTCGGGGATTATACCTCTATTCTAGCCCGTTTTCTATGCAAAATAGTCGATACATGAACGTTGACAGTTGGAGTCGGTCGTGGTTATATCGCACATTGCTCGGCAAAGGCCAAGCAAGGTCGTTGACAACCGAACAACCAACCGACGCCACGGCGTCTCACAAGGAGGAGTGCATGTTCGTGCTCAGGGTGATCGAGTATGCGGCGATCTTGGTAGCCATCCTGCTGATCATTTGGCAGGTGGTCATTCCGCTCTGGACCGGCGACACGCTGTTTCCCCTGCTCAACCGCAAGGGAACCGGACTGGCACAGTCGGAGAACAAGCTGAGCCAGGCGGAAGCGCGTCTGGCGGCGGCCAAACTCGAGAAGTCGGCGGCCGAGAGCGATCTCGAGGCGGCACGGCTGGAAGAGGAGGCCGAGCGGCTGGCCAGAGAAGCCGGCAAGAAAGATGAGTAAGCGGACATTCTGGTCGGGCGACGCCCGGCCCTGCGGACAAGCCTGTCGTCGCCGTATGGCGCCGGCGGGAAGGGAAGCGTGAAACATGGCCAATGACATGAATTCGCCTCCCCCGAAGCGGCCGAGAAAACGGTCGCCGAAACGGACTGAACCGAAGACCGGCGGCGCCGGTCCCTCAAACCCCCAAACGGAGGTAGCCAAAATGAAACCGGGAAAGATCATCGCTCTTGCCATCGTCGGTGTGGTCGTGCTCGTGGGCGCGCTGCTCATGGGCAGTCTGGTCGAGACGGTCGATGCCGGCGAGATCGTGGTCATGCAGGACCCGATCGACGGCGAACTGCACATCTGGAAGCAGCCCGGCCTCTACTACCAGAATTTCGGCAAGACCACCCACTACAAGAAGTCCTTCCAGTTCTGGTTCAGCAGCATGAAGGACCAGGGAGAGAACCGCGACCAATCCATCCAGGTGCGCTTCAACGACGGCGGCCATGCCAACATCTCCGGCAGCTTGCGCGTCGACCTGCCCCTGGACGACGAGAACCTGCGCCGGCTTCACACCAAGTACGGGTCGCAGGAAGCCATCGAGCACCAGCTCATCCGGACCATCATGGAGAAGGCCGTCTACATGTCCGGCCCGCTGATGAGCTCCAAGGAGAGCTACGCCGAGCGGCGCAGCGACCTCATCGCCTACATCGAGGACCAGGTCACCGGCGGCGTCTATAAGAGCGAGGTCGAGTACCTGAAGGAGGTCGATCCGATCTCCGGCAAGGAAAAGACCGTCACCAAGGTCAAGCTGATCAAGGACGACAAGGGCCTGCTGGTCCGCCAGGAGCCTTCGGCGCTCATCGAGTACGGCATCCGGGTCTACAACCTGGCCATCAACAACATGCCCTACGACGCGACCGTCGAGAAGCAGATTCAGGCCCAGCAGCAGGCGGTCATGGAAGTGCAGACGGCCATGGCTGAGGCGCGCAAGGCCGAGCAGCGGGCCATCACTTCCGAGAAGGAGGGCCAGGCCAACGCGGCTAAGGCCAAGTGGGAGCAAGAGGTCGTCAAAGCCAAGGCCGTGACCGAGGCCGAACAGCAGCGCGAGGTCGCCAAGCTGAACATGCAGGCGGCCGAGTTCACCAAGAAGGAGCAGATCCTGCTCGGTGAAGGCGAAGGCGCCCGCAAGCGAGCGGTCATGCAGGCCGACGGCGCCCTGGAACGCAAGCTGGCGGCTTGGATCGAGGTCAACAAGGCCTACGCCGCCGAGCTGGGCAAGCAGCGCTGGGTGCCCGAGATACAGATGGGCGGCAGCACGCCCGGACAAGGCGGCGCCAATGCCGCCGGTCTGATCGAGTTATTGCTGGCCAAGACGGCCCGCGAGCTGTCGCTCGACGTCGCCGTGCCCGCCGGTCAGCGCTCCGGCAAGTAGCCCGGCGCCAGGTTCTTTCAGTACGAGTTTTTCAGCCCGGATCCGTCTTGGATCCGGGTCTTTTATTTCAAAACCGCCCGGCGCCTGCCGGACGGTTTTTCCGTTTCATTGATGATCGGTCGGCGTACTTAGAACGTATCAGCGCGCAGGACCGGTTCCGGATGCTTGCCGGAGGGGTCGGTGTGGCCGGCGTTCACCGCTTCGCCCGCGCCGATCAGCGCCTGGCGCACTTCGGTCCAGGGGGCCAGCGAATGAGCGGCGAGGTAGAGCGCGGCCGCGCCCGCGACGTGCGGCGAAGCCATGCTGGTGCCGCTGATGGCCTTGTAGCCGCCTCCCATCCAGGTCGAATTGATGTTCACGCCCGGGGCGCCGATGTCGACGGCGGCGCCGTAGTTGCTGAAGCTGGCGAAAGTGTCGTCAGCGCCATAGCCGGTGGCGCCGCCCGTGCCGCCGCCTTTGCCGTCGGAATCGGCCAGCGCCGAGACGGTGATGACGGCGTCATTGTAGGCTGCCGGGACGGAATTGGCGGCGTCTTTGCCGTCGTTGCCAGCCGCCACGACGATGGTCACGCCGGCGTCCTTGGCGCGGCAGATGGCCTTGTGCATGGCGTCGGCGTTGGTCTTGCCGCAATTGTTGTCGCTCGTGCCGCCGCCGCTCAGGCTCATGTTGGCGACCTTGATGGGGCCGCCGTTGGCCGGGGCCTTGGAGGTGACGAAATCGATGCCGCAGATGACCGAGGACCAGGTGCCGCTGCCGTTGTTGTCCAGCACGCGGACGGCCCAGAGTTTGACCGCCGGGGCTACGCCGACGACGCCCGCGGTGTTATTGATGGCGGCGATGGTGCCGGCCACATGCGTGCCGTGGCCGTTGCCGTCGGCATAGGTCTTGCCGGACAGGCAATTCTTGCCGCCGACGATGTTGGCCTGGAGATCAGGATGGGTCAGGTCGATGCCGGTGTCGATGACGGCCACGTTGACGCCGGCTCCCTTGTTGGTCAGGTTCTCGGCGTTGATCCGGTCGACGCCGGTGGGCAGGGTCTGGGTCGAAGGAGGAGGAACCGGTTTCTTGGCCGCCGTGGCCGTGACGATGCGGTCTTCGCTGACGAACTCGACGCGGTCGTCGCCGCGGACGCGGTCAAGCTTGCCTGCCGGGATGAAGGCGGCGAAGCCTTTCATGGCGTGCTTGTATTTCTGGATGACCCCGAGTCCGTGTTTGACGCCCAGATCGTCGGCGGCCGCCTCCGGATCGGCGACATCATCCTTGAAGACGACGATGTATTGGTCCGGCACCTTGTCGTAGGCCGGTCCGGCTTCCGGTTTCTTGGCGTTATCGTCGGCCACTGGCGCGGCCGGTTCAGCCGGCGCTTGGACCTGAGAAGCGGCGTCGGTCGGCGGGCCTTTGGCCATCGGCGCAGCCACGATGACCGAGGCCAGCGCGAAGGTCGGCACCAGAATTAGGAGTGCGGTCGATCTTTTCATAGATCTTTCCGTAAATGAGTTATGTTTGATATTTCTATAGGGTATTTTATCACATCGGACGGCCATAATAAATGACCGTTGACGTCAAGCCGGCAGAGCCGGCCAGATCGGTCGTACGAAAAAATGCCCCTCCGGTGGCGCCATCAGATCGGGTCGGGTGCCGTCCATTCCTCCTCACCGGCTCATTTATTTTCTTCAGGCGGCGCTTCGATGACCGCCTTAAGCGGCAGGGTGAACCAGAAGGTGCTGCCCTTGCCCTCTTCGGAATCGAAACCGATCCGCCCGCCGTGTTTCTCCACCACCGTCTTGCAATAATACAGACCCAGGCCGGTGCCGCGCGTCGTCCCGGTGACGACATTGCTGGCCCGGAAGAACTTATTGAACATCTGGTTGTAGTCGGCTTTGGGGATGCCCACGCCCTGGTCCTTGACCCAGAATTTGACCTCGACGTCCGAGGTTTCGGCATCGATGGTGACGGTGCTCTCCGCGGGCGAATATTTGATGGCGTTGTTGATCATGTTCTTCAGACTCTCGCCGATACTGAAATGGTCAAAGAAAAGCTTGGGCAGCGGCTTGAAAGCGTAGGCGAACTTCTGTTTCTTCTCCAGCAGCAGCGGCTCCGATTGCTTGACGATGTTATCCAGGAACACGCCGGTGTCGGTCTCTTCCGGGTGCATCTTGACGCCGGTCTCCACGCGGGAGATGTTCAGCAGCACGTTGACCAGCTCAAGCAGGTTGTCGCTGAGCAGGTAGAGTTTCTCGATCCATTCTTTCTGTTTGTCGGCCATCGGGCCCAGGTCGCCGTCGCGCAACATGGCGCTCATCATCTTGATGGCGGTGGACGGCGAGCGCAGCTGGTGGGAGGCGATGGAGATGAATTCCGATTTGCGCTTGTCGAATTCGACCTCGTTGGTGACGTCCTCGAAGACGGTCAAGGCGCCGACGATGTTGCCGCGGATGATCACCGGCGTGATGAATATCCTGACCGGACAGCGGCTGTTGTCGCTGCGGCGCAGGTAGAACGGCTTGGTCGGCGCCGGCGTGACGATCGGTTTGCCGGTCTTGAGCACCGTCCAGAGAGGGCGGTCCTCTTTCTTGATGATGTTCTCCTTCTCATCCTCCAGCCGATAGGCGTCGCTCATCGGGACGCCCGCCACCTCGCTCGTCTTCCACCACAGGAATTTCTTGGCAGCCTCGTTGAGGAAGGAGACGCTGCCGGCGTTGTCCACGGCCACGACTCCCTGACTGATGCTGGTCAGCAGGGCCTCCAGCCGTGCTTTCTGCAGTTCGGTCAGGCCGATATCCACTTCCATGGCCGCGGTGCGCATCTTGGCATCCCTCTCGAACTTCAGTTCCTCCTGCTGCATCTTTGTGGAAAAGCGGCCGAACAGCGCGACGATATCATCGAGTTCAGCCACGCCGCCCGGCAGATCGTCCTGCGTCCGTTCGCCGCTCACGACCTCCTGGACGGCCTTGACCAGTTTCCTGGTCCGTCTGGCGATCAGGATGTCGCCGATCACGATCATCAGCCAGGTGGCGACGAGAGCAAGTCCAGCACCGACCAAGAGCGAGGTCAGGCGGTTGTGGCCGAGCGCTTGGGCCTGGAAGACGAGGTAATAATCGACGGCCGCCAGCGCCAGGACGGTCCCGATGACGACGAATTTTACCCGTGCTCCCAAGGTTTTCAGGACGGGTCCGAATCGCGGGTGTTTCCGCTCTTTAGCTTTATTTTGCTCACTTACGAACATGGTCTAGAGCCACGTTTGAATCATTCCTCATTAATTATAGCAGAATTTAAGCTCGGCCGCGAACCCCCTTCGGCGTCTTCGCTGACGTTTCGGCCAATAAAGAAAAGGCGCCTCATGAGAGAGGCGCCTGTGGTGGAGCGGTCAGCGTGGCGGCAAGAGCGTCGTGCAGCCTTCGATTTCTGTCCCGATCGGAGCAGGGATGAACTCGGAGGAGGTCAGGGGGCTTTGTTTCACGCCGGAAGAGGTCATGAAGCCGGCGCAATTGCTGGCCCGGATGCCGTCGACACAGGGCTTGAACTCATCGGGGATCGGGTCGTAGACGCCGAAGACGACGTGAGTGAGCTCGTGCGAGAGGGCGGCCAGGTCCGGAGTGACCACGGCGATGTTGCCGTCTTGGACGACACCGGCGCAGGCGCAGGCGCAGACCCCGTTGGCCGGGTCGGGCTTGCGGTCGCGGCAGGTCTCGTAGTAGGACAGGTCGCAGGGGAAGATCTGGTGTCCGGCCCGACACTCGTTCCAGTGCCAGTCCGGGGCGACCTTGATGCGCAGACAGCCGCGGGGCAGGTTGTCGAGGTGGGCCTTGCCGCCGGCCGGTTTGGCCGCGTAGCAGGCTTCGAGGGCGTCGACGATGCAGTCGACGGCTGCCAGGTCGACTTCCTGGCCGCTGGTGTCGATCTCCACGCCGCCGGCCGTCTCGGTCTCGGTCGAGAACCTGTAGCTGGTGATGTTCGATCCGTAGATGACCGGACACTGGTCACCGTCCGGGCCGCAAGACAGGGCCAGGGCCGCCGACAGGACCAGCGCCGCCCAGTACGTTCTCGCGTTCATGACAACCTCCCATGGTTGGTAAAGGGCTTCAGGTGCCTGAAACATTTCAGACATGGTATTGAACCACAAGATCAGGTGTTTGTCAATAGTCGATAGGTCATTTTTTGGCTTAAATATGCGCAAACAACCTAGCCGTCTGGCTGATAGCCCTCACCGGATTACCCCGCCAGGTCATTGACGGCCGGCGTTTTTCGTGCTAGATTACCATGTTTTCCCCGCTTCAGCGGTGAGAGCTTGCACCTTCAAACAAGGAGATCACTCATGAGCGACAACCAGAAGACGGCTGGCCTGGAGCCGGTGGAGAGGTGGGCGGATAGGATCCGCTACATGAACGCGGCTTACGAATGTCTGCTTGATGCCGACGGCAGCATCCTCGGACCGCTGCCGGACCGCTTCCAGGTCGCTGACCTGCCCAAGACCTCCGAGGAGACTGCGGCCATCGGCGAGGCTATCGGGGCCCTGAACGAGTTCCGCCGCATCCTCTGCGGTCTCCCGCCGGTCATCTTTCCGCAGTCCAGGGTCCACATCCTGTCCAAGGAGGAGTTCCGGGCTAAGATCGCCCCGGTCCGCTTTCAGGGCAGGGCCTACTTCGGCCACGTCTATCTCTGGCGCGGCTGGCCGCTACCCGTGTTCCAGGCCCTCCTGGTCCACGAGCTGGTCCATGCCGTTTCCTATCTCTGGCTCGACCTGACCGAGGCGGGCGCGGTTGCCGGCGGACAGAAGCTGCCGCCGATCCTGCCGCGCCGGCAGGGGCTGATCCTGATCGACCCCAGCTTCAACACGCTGTTGCCGCATTTTCACGGCTTGAATGAGGGGGCGACCGAGACGGCCGCCATGATCATCCGCCGCTTGGTCGCTTCGCGCACCAGGCTGCTCGATGATGCCGGCAAGCAGGCATTGTCGAAGTTCGTCTGCTCGCCGCCGCTCGTCGGTTTCACTGAGCGTCTCGTCCAGATCGCCGCCGGTGCCGCCGGCGAAACACTCGATCCTTACCGGAAGCTCTATATCGACTGCTTCACCGGCACCGATGAGTTCCTCAAGATGCTTGAGTCCAGGCTGCCCGGCGCCACCGAGGTCCTGCGCGCCACCGGCGCTCAGCCGCATGAGCTGGCCGCTGCCGCCGACAAGCTCGGCTGGGCCGCCGAAGCGGCCCACATCAGGCAGTACGGCATCGCCGCCGACACCGGTGAAGATGAGTGATCGGATCAGTGTCATCTCCTTCGCCGCCCTGTTCCCGGGGCGGCTTTTCTTTTCCTTCAGGAAGGGGCGCATGTCGTCGAGTGCGCTTCAGCCCTGTTCAGAAAACTATTAACTAGTACAATACAGGCTAGAAAAGTGATGAGACCGATATGACCGCATGGCTCGATACCATTTCTCTTTGGACCAACGGCCTGCCGTTCCGCGTGGTGCTGGTCTTTTTGGTCTGCGCCAGCTTCGGCATCTACAGCCGCCTGAACAGGCGTGACAAGCACGCTGATGTCCTCGTCACCTGGCTCGACAGGCAGATCAACCTGAAACCGGTGTTCAGCGTCCCGTATCTGCTGTATTTTCCCTACCTTTTCTTCGTGACCGGCTACGGGATCATCGTCTCGCCGTACTTCGCCAACATCGCCGCTTCGACCCTGGCCGTCCAGCTGGTCGCGGCCGCCATCTATTATTTGAACCAGACGCACGTGCCCAGGCCGCCGGTGCCCGGCAAGGACATTTTTTCCCGGCTGACGAAATTCATTTACCGGTTCGACGAGCCATATTGCGCTTTTCCCAGCCTGCATGTCGCTTATTCGGTGCTCTGCGGTTATTGGGCTTACGTCATTTTCGGTCCGGTCACGGCCGGGCTGTCCATCGCTTTGACCGTCGCCATCGTCTTCTCGACCTTGTTCCTGAAACAGCACGTCATCGCCGATGTCATCGCCGGCGCCTTCGTTGCCGTCTTGAGCGTGGCGTTGTTGGGTTGAGTGGACCCGTTACATAAAAGCTGCCCGGAATTTTCCGGGCGTTTTTGTTTTCTGCCGCGGGACAAAAAAATGACCCCGGTAGGCAGGGGGTCATTTGGCGCGGTAGACGCAGTAGGGAGGTTCGTTCTTCGTGCTCGGACCGCGGTCGCCGGCGACGAGAGGCGACAGGGAGGAGTTAGCCTGGTCGCGCAGGTCGAAGGCCATGGCGTCGACGACGGTGACGAACCAGACGCTGCCGTCGTAGGTCTTGTTCATGACGGCGATGCCGCAGACCGGCTGGCCGTTCAGGTGCTTCGGCGTGTCCTTGGCGCAATCCCCGGGGATGTGCAGCCAGATGCCGATCTCATGGCCCAGTTCGTGGGTCATGACGGCGCGGAACATATGCCGGTCGTAGCTGCCGTCGGAGTGTCGGAAGCAGCGGGCATTGAAGATGATGCGGCCGCCGCGGAAGGCGATGGCCAGGGTGCGCATGCCTTCCTTGTCCGGCAAGCATTCGTCGTCGGCGGCGTTGACGCGGACGTCGGCTGTCTCCTCGCTTTCAGCCAGACGGCAGACGACGCCCTTGGGCAGCCATTCGGCGCATCCTTTAAGGGCGTCTTCGGGGTCGAGCAGCGGCGCCTTGTCCAGCCAGACCGACAGGGAGTAAGCCGGCGTATCCCGGAGCGCATAGCGGACCGGAAAGGCGCAGGCGCAGAGCGATGCCGCCAAGGCGATCAGAACGGCGCAACGGAAGCCTGCCATTGTCCACCTCCGTGGGTATTGGAAAGATCTCCATGAATCAAGTTACACCAGCCGGGAGAAGAGGCAAGAGCGGCCGGCTGACGGCGGGCGCGCCGCGGAAAAGAAAGACCCCGCGCACCAAGGCGGTGGCGGGGTTAGCGTGTGTCCATCAGGCGTCAGTCGGACAGGCCGTCCGGCGGGTCGATGCGGCCGCGGGGCCAGTTGTCCGGGTGCAGGCAGGAATCCTTGCTGACCTCGCCCGGATCGAGCCGGCTGCGGCGGCAGTCGCCGCAGCTGACGGAGTGGCGCAGGATGGCCAGGATGATCAGGCCGATAGCCGTGAGTCCGCCGGCCAGGACGAAGGGTAGGTGGACGTTCGGGTCCACGGTGCCGCGGATGATGGTGGCGGCGTCGTAGACGGTCAAGGTCGCGGCGGCGGTGAGCAGTACCAGCGCGCTGATGAAAAGCTTGAGGTCGTCGCCGCAGGCAACATGGGCAGCGTGGAACTTCTTGATCATCTTTTTCATGGTTCTCTCCTGTGGTGACGGGTTTTGACGTTGTAACGAACTTCGTTATTTTCCTGCCGGAATCGTGGCCAGGAAAGCGCTAATTTAGCATAAAAATAAGCCCTCGTCAAGGGTGTCGATGATTAATGGGTTCGTAATTTTTGCTTAAACCGCTGAAATATTCAAAATTCAAAACCGGCCGCTGTCTCGGCCGGAATGAAATTATTCCTCAGCGAGGGACCTGATTTTCTGACCGTTTCTAGGTCAGAAGATCACGGTCCTTAGCGTCTTTTACATCTTCAGCCGCTGCAGTTCTATCTGGCGGGCGGCTTCCCTGGCCGCGTTCATCAGCGCCTGGACCGCCTCCTTTTCGATCTTATCCTTCTCTTCCTGCGTCGCGGCGTTCTTGTAGCGTTCCCTGAGACCTTCGATCTCCGGCGGCGCCTGCAGCACGTGATGGAAGGCGTCGCGGAAGGCGTTCGTCCGGCCGACGAAGAAAGTATCCGCTTCGGGCGAGGGCGTCCTTTCGAGCGTGCGATCGTATTCGTTCTCGATGTTCTGGGCGGTTCGCGCCAGCATGGGATTCACGCGCCTGGCGGCCTTCTCGGCGGTGACGCCTTGCCGCGGGTGGCGCGTGTCGATGGAGACCCTGATGGGGAAGGCATGGGGCGAGACGTGGACGCCGGTGTCGAAGATGATGTCCTGGTCCAGTTCGCCGGTCAGCGACTCCTTGCTCAGGACGACCATGTTGGCGTCCTCGGCGACGACGATCCTTTCGCGGATGCCGTTGGCGGCCGCTTCCGAGGCCACCTGTTCGACGTCCACGCCGGCCAGTTTGGCGCGCTGAGCGATCTCCAGGGTGGTGCTCATGCCCTGGGCTTCGCCCAAGAGGCGGCTGATGACGCCCATGCGTACGTTCAGGACGGCGTTGGCGCCTTCTTTGCCTAGGCGCTGGGTCAGGGCTTCGTTGATGGCGTCCATGTCGCCCTCGAAGTAGAGACGTGTGAATTCCTGGGTGCCCAGGATGCGCTCCATGAGGTAGGCCGAGGCCAGCGTGCCGCCGCCATATGACTGGATGCGCTGTTCAACGCCCAGCTCTTTCATGACGCGGGTGCTGAGCATCTCGGTCATTCCCTCGTGGATGGTCATGGTCGTGCCGGTGGCATACATCTCGTTGCGGTCGGAGACACCCGGGCTGTTGGTCACGTGCAGCTGTTCGTGAACGAGCGTTCCCAGGACCGATTCTTCGGTCAGGCGGCCGTTCGCGTCCAGCCTCTTTTCGGGAAGGATGTAGATGCGGTCAGTGCTCTCGGCGCCGCTGACGCCCTCCAGCATCAGGGTGCTGTCCACCTTTTCCAGCCGACGGGCTCCGGCCACGCTGAGGATGTTGATCTCGACGGGCGTCTCGCCGGCCGTCCTGGCCGGGTCGATGCCGCCCAGCCGGGCGGCGATGGCATTGACCTGCCGGGCATCGTAGCGCTGCAGGGCTCTCTTGATGATCTCGAGGTTCTCGGCGCCGACGGCGGCCAGCAGGTCACGATCGTTGGCGACGCGCTCCAAGGTCGCCTGTTTGATCTCGTCGAAATCCGGCCGTGCCTCCACCTGTTCTACCGGCGCCGGCCCAGCCTCGTGCTCGGCGGCGCGCGCCTGCGGCGCGGCGCCGGCCAGCGCCGACAGCGTCACCATCCCTCCGACGAACATGCTCCGCAGGCGCGAGCTCAGGCCGCTGATCCGGCCCCGCGTCTGGACGCCCAAGGCGGCGGCCTGCTGTTGGATGTCGGCCAATTCCTCGGCCGCCCGGCGCACGTCGGCGGAACCGGCGCATTCTTGGATGGTCAGGCCGTGCTTCAGGATGGCTTCGGTCACCTGTTTCTCGGCTTCAGCGTACATCTCAGCCTCGGCATTCCCGGTCTTGTGCTCGAAAGCCGCCAGCCGCTCGGCCGTCCGTTCCGCTTTTTCCCGCTGCTCGGCGCCGGTTTCCTGCTTCTCCGGCTGAGGTTGTATCTCTTCGGGATTGAAACCAGGCATTTCTCCGTGCATATTAATCGTTCTGTGCGGCATCGGCGGCCTGTTTCTGCTGTTTGGCGCGCCCGATGGCATCGTCCAGGCGCTTCAGCGCGGCCGCCTGCTTCTCCCGCAGGTCCTTCATGGCCGCGTCGAACTCGGCCTCGAAAGTGGTGATCTCCTGGTTGGCGGAATCCAGCTCTTTGTCGTCGTTCTGGGGCATAGTAGTTTGATGAATGATCAGCGCGCTATCGTCGCGACCATTGTAACTGAACGCCGTTCACGGATAAAGCGCAAGGCCGGCGCCCGCCGAAACGCACGGTCTCCGGAGCGGCCTTTTATTGTTTCGTGAAGACTATGGCGTTGGGCAGCAGCCGTCCCGGACCGATCTTGTAGGCGCCGCCGTAGATGATGGCGGCGCTGCCGCCGCCGTCCAGGTTGAGCGCGTCAGCGGCACCCAGGGACAGCATGACGCCGGCCAGGTCGATGACCGTGGCGCTCTTGGCCACGACCAGGAATATCTTGTCTTGGTTGAAGCCGATGGCGCCACGGGTGCCTTTCACCGTGCGCTGGGCGTCCTCCAGGCGCGGTTCGCTCTCGACGATGATATCGCCGTTCTCCACCAGTCCCGGATAATTGGCCAGCGCCGCTTCAATGGGCGATCCGTAGACCGCTTCAAAGGCCGCGAGCGAGGCGAAGGCATTGGCCCGGCGGTAGTAGGCCAGGCGACCGTCGGCGTAGGCGGCGATGATCGGCGCCTCATGGAACTTGATGTTGTCGCTGTTGCGCATCTGCCGGCTGGCCGAATCGAAGACCGGCCAGAGGAAGGAGTAGGTCTTTCCGGCGCAGTCGGCATAGTCGGGCGGGCAGAAGTAGGAGCCGTGGATGGCGATGCCGGCGCCCAGTTGTTTGGCGTAGTCGGCGAGCGGCTTGGCCGCGCATTGGTCGGTGCAATCGGCGGTCGCGGCCACCAGCGTCTTCATTTGATAACGCGCCCGGTCGAGCATGATGATGTGCGTGTCGAAGCTGCCGGCGGCGGTCGTCACTTTCCGGTATTCGTAGCTGGCGCCTTCGGCGGCGTCGATGCCGGGTGCCGCCGCCAGGCGTCCGGCGGCGCTGTAATCGGCGGCCGAGTTGATGTCCGCGCCGAAGCGGTAGTCGGCGACGAAGGCCTCGGACAGATCGTCGATCTGCTTGTTCCAATCCGGGCCGAAGATGGCGGCGGCCGCGGCCTCCGATGTCAGGGGGCGGAGTTCGCCGCCGGGTTCGACCGCGTAGACGGCCGGCGCCGAAGGGATCTTGAGAAGGCGCTTGCCTGGCCGGAAGGTAATGTTGCGTCCGAGGGACAGGGCGGCCAGCGCCGCGGCGTCGACGGTCTTCACGCCTGAGAAATCCGGATACCAGGTGAAATAAGTGGCGGCGTTCGGAAAGGCATGGCGTTTTCCGTCGGCGCCCCAGAAATAGACGGCCCGGCAGGGATGGTCGGCACCGGAGCCGGCCGGACAGGCCAGCTTGAGCAGGTCTCCCGGTCCCGTTGAAACCGTGGCCGCCGGCAACGGCCCCGGCCAGGCCAGGGAGAGGACCGCGATGAAGATGAGTGCGCGAGTTCGCATGCGTTTTCTTATATTACAGCTTGCCAGCCGGTCAGATATTGTATGTGTTAAGCAGCCAGAAAGCCTGATTCAGGACCGTCGCGAAGGTCACCCAGAGAAAGTAGGGGATCAGCAGGTAGCTGGCCCGCCGGTCCACTCGATAGAAGCTGGTCAACAGCAGGGCGATCATGCCCCAGAGGAACATGATTTCCATAAAAGCCATGTCGAGCCGCTGTAGGCCGAAGAACAAGGCAGACCAGAGGACATTGAGCGCCAAGTGGATCAGGAATAACACGGTGGCCGGCTTGGCTTCAGCGGTCTTGCCGACCTTGTCCCAGACCAGGAACAAGGCTACTCCCATGAGGATGAAAAGGATGGTCCAGACCGGACCGAAGACCCAGTTGGGCGGAGCGAAGTCCGGGCGTTCAAGGCTGGTATACCAGCTGCCGATGCCGGGGAAGGTGAACAAGGATCCGACGGCGCCTGCTCCCAGGCAAAGTGCTATGGATAAGGACAGTTTCAGGTTGCGAGACATATTTTCATTAATATTATTGTCACTATCATATCATTTTTGGGGACAGTTCGTAGTGGGACACCTCGATTCCCATCGACGCGCGTAACCACAAAAAGAAATCCTCACCTGCTTGTCCTTGTAGCCCCAGGTGGCCGAAATACCGGTCCGTATTTTTGATGATGCCCATTTCTTCCGAGCGACGGCTTGCGGCCGCCTGCCGGCGATGCTAAGGTCGAGCGGATCGAAGACATCTGCCGGTCATCAGGAGGTGCGGCATGGCGGAAAAGTTCCCGATCTACCACTTGTCCTTTCCCGATCAATACCTGCTCGCCGCGACGTTCCTGCGTTTCCAGGAACATTACGAGTCGCCGAAGTTCCGCGGCCTGATCTTCGGCTGGGAAGAATTCATGGACTGGTACGCGGAGGAGAAAGGCTCGTTCAGCTACTTCGAGGACTGGAGCGGCTTCAACCTGCCGTCGACGGTCTTCGAGCCGTTCCTGGCGGGTTCGTTCGATCCGCTGACCAGGAAAGAGGCGGCTTTGCTCGAGGCGGTCCGCGGACTGCCGGAGCCGTTCTACGTCATCGCTACCGTCAGCGGCTGCTCCGAGGCCCTGGTCCATGAGATCGTGCACGGGCTTTACTTCGTCCGGCCGGATTATCGCCGAGCGGTCAGTGAATGCCTGGCCGCCGTCGACACGCGCCGACTGCACCGAGTCCTCGCCAAGATAGGCTATCACCAGGACGTCTTCGACGACGAGATCAACGCCTATCTGCTGACCGGCCGGGCCAGCCAGATGAACTGGTTCGATGCCAGGCGGCTGCAAAAGGCTTTGCGCCGCGTCTTCATCGAGCACTTCGGATTCGACGTCTGCGCCAAGGCCGGCAAGCGGCGTCTGGTTGCCAGCATCGGCCGCTTGCCTTTGCCGCAATGCCTGTCGGCAGCCGCGGCACGGCGGTCACCGGATAGCCAAGGAGGCTGATCATGGACACCGGGGCAAGAATGCAGGAAGAAATGCGCCGCCTCGAGCGTGAGTTCCCGGGCAAGCGGGTCATCGCCCTGCCGCCGGAGGACCCCACTGAGATCATCGCCGAACTCGGCGGCGACAGCGGACAAAGCGCCGCCGTTGCCGTCATCCTGCGCTCCAAGCCGCACGTCCATCGCCAGACCGCGGAGACCTATGAAGTGGAAGAAGGGGAGCTTTACTTGTTCCTCGATGGCGAGCTTCGGGTCCTCGGGCCGGGAGAGCGGCTGACCGTCCAGCCCGGCCAGGAACACTGGGCGCAGGGCGCGCCGACGCGCGTCCGCGTAACTTCCAGCCCGCCGTGGTCGGCAGCCGACCACATTCTCACGGAGTAGTTCCTTTTCCGTTCCTTTCGGTCCGCCGCCCGCGGACCGTTTCCGCCCCGCCTATGGCCGGGGCGTTTTTTTTCAGTGAAATTTTAAACGCATCCAAGCTATAAACAAAAAGGACTCCTCGACGAGAGAAATCCCTTTTGGTAGCCCGCGCGGGCAGTATGTCGAAAAATAGCGCTAGACCAATACACTGACGGCTAAACGGATCAGGAATGCCGCGACTCCCGCGCAGATAAGGCCGAGACCGGAGATGAACCATGTCGCCGCGGCGATGCTTTTTGTCTGGTGGGCGGAGAGTTTGGTTTCCTGGTCGGGAACGATGGTCGGTGTCTTGCCAGTGAGCGCCCCGCGGCTGTCGGATGAGCGCAGGCCGATGACCCTCAGTTTTGCACCGCCAGCAGGTACGACGACGGACAGATCGGCATCGCCGGAGGTGTTGGTCAGGACCGGGTCTACGGAAAGCTTGGGGCAGTTGGCGAACGAGCCGCTGATGCTGCCGCCTTGCTGGTCGAAGCAGGCATCGGGAACGGCGACCATGGCGAAACCGGCGCGAGGCGACGGTCCGTCAACGCTGACGTGCAGGATGCTGGTGCGATGCATCACCTCGACCGGAACGCTGCTGTTTACGGTCGTGCCATTGCCGAGCTGGCCGTAGTCATTTCCGCCCCACGCCCAGACCGTACCGTCGCTCTTGAGTGCTAAGGATAGGGAGTATAAGCCGCCGGCGACGGCGACCGCGCCGGTGAGACCGGAGACTTGGACGGGGACGTTGCTGTTGATTATGTTCGTGCCGTTGCCGAGCTCGCCGTAGGTGTTCCTGCCCCACGCCCAGACCGTGCCGTCGCTCTTGCGGGCGAGGGAGTGGTACCCACCGGTGGCGATGCCGACCACGCTGGTGAGATTGGATACTTGGACGGGGACGTTGCTGCTTACGAACGTACCATTGCCGAGCTCCCCGGAGTCGTTTTGGCCCCACGCCCAGACCGTGCCGTCGCTCTTGAGGGCGAGGGAGTGGCCCCAACCGTCGGCGATGCCGACCACGCCGGTGAGATTGGATACTTGGACGGGGACGAAGACATTTTGGCCCCACGCCCAGACCGTGCCGTCGCTCTTGAGGGCGAGGGAGTGGCCACCGCCGGCGGCGACGGCGATTACGCCAGTGAGATTGGATACTTGGACGGGGACGTTGCTGTTTGTGCTCGTGCCGTTGCCGAGTTGGCCGGAGTCGTTTTGGCCCCACGCCCAGACCGCGCCGTCGCTCTTCAAGGCGAGGGAGTGGCCACCGCCGGCGGCGACGGCGATTACGCCAGTGAGATTGGATACTTGGACGGGGACGTTGCTGTTTGTGCTCGTGCCGTTGCCGAGCTGGCCTTCGAAATTACGGCCCCACGCCCAGACCGTGCCGTCGCTCTTGAGTGCTAGGGAGTGGCCATAACTGGCGGCGACGGCAGTCACGCCGGTGAGATTGGAAACCGGGACGGGAACGTCGCTGCTGATTATGTTCGTGCCGTTGCCGAGCCGCCCCCAGTCATTATGGCCCCACGCCCAGACCGTGCCGTTGCTCCTGAGGGCGATGGAGTGGTAAGCACCGACGGCGATTATGTGGTGTGAAGTATCGGTATCAGCGGAAAAAGGAACCATGGCGGCCCGGGAGGCAAAAGGCGCCAACGTCAATAAAAGCGCGGCCAAAGCGACCACCAAGGGTCTTTGTCGGCTCATAAGTCTGTTCATAGGTTTATCCGTAAATAAGGATAAATTAGGCTATTTTGTTACACGAGATTTATTCTTTCTGACACGTCTTACTTACATTCTACCAGATAATATATATATATATATAAGAGCCGCGCCGTGATCGGTGAAAGCGGCCGGACACAAAAAAGAAATCCCCACCTGTCGGTGAGGATTTCATTTTGGTAGCCCCAGGGGGAATCGCCCCTCGCTACGACTCGGGGTCCGGGGCGCTGCGCACCGGCGCTCGCCGGCTCGCGCCTCTCGCGCCCGTTCGATTTTCCGCCATTAGAACAACCACGAAAAAGACCGACACAAGGTCGGTCATTTTCGTGGTAGCCCCAGGGGGAATCGAACCCCCATTACCACATTGAAAGCGTGGTGTCCTAACCATTAGACGATGGGGCCATGGTCGGCTTTGCTTTTTGAAGATTTCCTCTTAAACGACTTTGTTTTATGAAAGCGTGGTGTCCGTTTCGCTCGCACTGGATCTGAATCGCTCGCGAAACCCGGGCGACCCTTGTCGCCCGCGCGACGCTGCGCAAACTCGCGTCGCGCCCATTAGACGATGGGGCCATGAAATAGCTCTGGGATAGTATAAAAAAACGAACGTCGAGTCAAGGCGGGAACAGGCTCAGGCCAGGGCCAGCAGCACCGCACCGCCGAGCATGAGCAGCGCGCCGGCACCGTGCTTCCAGTCGAATTTCTCGCCCAAAAATAGCACGGCCATGATGACGACGAAGATGATCGACAACCTGTCGATGGCGGCGACATGTGAGGCCGGCCCTTGGCGCAGCGCCCAGAAGTAGAACAGCCAGGACACGGCACCGGCCACTCCGGCCAGGATGATGAATATCCAGGCGCGTCCCTGGATGCCGTCGAGGGCGGTAATTTTGCCGGAAAGGATGACGGCCAGCAGCAGGAACAGGAACATTATCCCGGCGCGGGCCATGGTCGCCGCCGTGGAATCGACCTTTTCCAGTCCGAGCTTGCCGAACACGGCCACGAGCGCGGCAAAGAAAGCCGAGAGAAAGGCGAAGAGGAGCCAGGTGGGTGATTGCATACGAAGACAGTCTACCAAAAAAGACCGGCTTTATATAGGCGGCGGCCGCGTCGGCCGACAGGCGTCCGTGGCTGCGGCCGGCCTCCGGCGATGGACAGCGATGGCGGTATGATATACTCTTTTTTGACCATGATTATCCTGGGTATCGAATCATCCTGCGACGAATCGGCGGTGGCCTTTCTGGAGATCAGCCGCGGCCGCATCGTCCGTCTGGAACACCTGGTGGCCAGTCAGGCCATCCACGCCAAGTATGGCGGCGTAGTGCCGGAAGTGGCCGCCCGCGAACATGCGGCCACCCTGCCGCTTCTTTTGGAGTCCCTGGCCCAGCAGGTCATCGGTCAGGCCGACGGCCGTCGGCTCGGAGAGAAGGTCGACGTCATTGCCGCCACCCGCGGCCCGGGCCTGGTCACTTCACTCAAGGTCGGTCTGGACACCGGTCGCGTGCTGGCTGCCGCCTGGAAGAAAAAGATCGTCGGCGTCAATCATATCGAGGGCCACATCTATTCCAATTGGCTGCCCGGTGCCGCTTTGGAGAACGCTTTCGGCGCCGCGCCGGACATTTTTCCGGCACTGGTCCTGGTGGTTTCCGGCGGACACACCGAATTGCTTCTTATGCGCGGCCACGGCCGCTATCGGATGCTCGGCGCCACCCGCGACGACGCCGCCGGCGAGGCCTTCGACAAGACGGCCAAACTCATGGGTCTGGGTTATCCCGGCGGGCCGGCCCTGTCCAAGCTGGCGGTCGAGGGAGATGCGCGGCAGCATGATTTTCCCCGTCCGATGATCCGCGACCCCCATGACGACTTCTCTTTCGCCGGCCTGAAGACGGCGGTGCGTTATTTTTTACAAAAAAACAGGGAGCGGCTGGACGACCGGCGTTTCCTGGCCGACGTGGCCGCCTCGACGGAACAGGCCATCGTCGACGTGCTGGCGGCCAAGACGCTGCGCGCCGCCGAGCGGGTCGGAGCCAAGGCCGTCTTCCTGGCCGGCGGCGTGGCCGCCAACCAGAAGCTGCGGGCGCGCCTCCGGGCCGATCTCGCCGCCAAGCTGCCGGCAGCCAGGTTCGTCGAACCGCCGCTCAAGTACTGCACCGACAACGCTTCGATGATCGCCGCGGCCGGTTATTTTCAAGCTAAGCTGAAAAAATTCGGGGATTGGCGTACAATGGATGCCGAGCCCCAGTGGGAGCTGGGCAGAAAAGTATGAAGAAGATCGTGCACATCAGACACCTCCACGACCTGGCCACTTTCGCCGAGCATTTTTCGCTGTCGCTCAAAGGCGGAGACATCGTCGGCTTGGTCGGCGACCTGGGTTCGGGCAAGACGACCTTCATCCAGCACTTGGCCAAGGCCTTCGGCGTCAAGAAGCCGGTGCGCAGTCCGACTTTCGTCCTGATGCAGGTCTTCAAGACCGGCCCCGCGGCCAAGATGAAGACCGGCATCATCCAGCTTTGCCATATCGACGCCTATCGGCTGGAAAGCGAAGACGAATTGTTTGCCTTGGGTTTCGAGGACTATGCCGCTCGGCGCGACACGGTCATTCTCATTGAATGGGTCGACCGCGTACCCTCCGTCCAATGGCTGGACCATTATCGCGAGGTCAGGTTCGATTTCGACGGCGACGGCGAGAGGATAATCACTTTGGACAAGCCGCTGGCCAGCGCGGCTGACTAGTTATTGACGAGAAAAAAAGGCGCTTCCGGCGCCTTTTTGCGTTACCCAGGCCGCATTTTCGGCCGCTCCGCCCGCCAAATCAAGCTGCGCTCTCGTCGCCCGGTCGAAAATGGCTCAAATGAGCCTAATTATTTGCGGGCAGGGGTTGACAAAAGCCGTAATTTCTGCCATAATCAGTCGTTCTTTTTAAATTCCAAACCTTTAAAGGGAGGTCGTCCATGTGGAACATCATCGGCGCAGGAGTCTTTCTCTGGCTGATCTTCGCCTGCATCGATCAGGGTTGTAACGGCATCGGTCACAAGCATCCATCGCGCGCTCAGGTCCAGGCGGCGGCCGCATCCGAATCCCGGTCGCCGGCCCTGTCCTCGACCGCGCCAGTGAAGCAGGTCCGTCGCGGTCGCGTCACCTCGGGCAGCCCCTCGGCCATCATCGTCTCCGTCAGCCGCGACTTCGACGTCCCGGCAGGCGCGCTTTACGGGGTATGGATGAAAGAGAGCGGCGGCTTGGTCTCGGGTTGGGGCAGCGGCCGCGGCTGGCTGCCGGCGTCCGAACAGACGGCCGTCGCCAGCGAATGCCGCGCCAATTACGCCGCCGACAAGTGCGAGCGCTGGTGGCGGGCCCTGGAGGTCGTCTGCGCCCAGCGGCGCCGCGACGGTTCGCCGGTCTGCGATCCGGGACAGGTGCGCACCTCGTACGCCCTGGCCATGGGGCCGATGCAGGTCCTGCCGACCCTTCTGGTCAGCGAACGCGGCGACGGCAGTTACGCCTGGACCGACAACGTGGTGGACTACGACGGCGACGGGGCCGTCGATCCGCACAGCTTGCCGGACGCCCTGGCCGTGGCGGCCAAGGTCATCAGGCGCTACTTCGAGGAAGAGCGCGACTGGGTGCGGGCCGTCAACCGCTACTACGGTTCACAGACGCAAGGGTATTTCGAGGGCACTGACGCCAGGCTGGGCGTCGTCGATTATTGGCAGCGCTGGTGCGCAGTGCCCGGCAACTGCCGCGGCCAGCTCGTCGCCAGCAATTGACCGCGACACAGCTTCTCCGAAGAGACCGGAAACCTTTCCGGTCTCTTTTCTTTATCCGAAATTTTGCGGCCGTAACGGTTGTTGCCCGCAAATGCGCGTCGTGTTAAGTTCGGAACGTGGCCTTGTTGCCATAACGGCGCCATCGTTATGAATGGCTGAAGAGAGGTGTGCCGTGATGTACCTTAAAATTAGCAACCGCGGTACGTTCAACCGTAAGTTCCTGGAGCTCATCGGCCTGACGTCGAAGCGCGACAAGATGCACGATCTTTCCGTGATCGGTTTCAAAGGTTCGGGCGCCAAGCTCGCGGCAGTGGCCGCGCTGCGTCTCGGACTCAAGGTGGCCATCGCTTCGAGCGACCACCTCGGCCGTTATTTGCTGACCTACGATGTCGAAGAGGTCGACATCGGCAACGGTCAGATGGCCAAGCAGATCTTCTTCAATTACGACCCCTGCGGAATGCGGGACGGCCAGGAATACGCCCTGCGTTATCCGTCGCAGATGACCATCGACGCTTTCGCCGACTGGGACGAAGCCATCGGCGACGACGACAAGGCGGCCTTCAAGGTCCTGCGCGAGTTCGTCTGCAACGCCTCGGACTCCGGCGATTACAGCTTCGAGCTGGTGGAAAAGCCGGAATGCGCCGAGGCGGGGATGACGGCGGTCTATCTGCTCTACACGGACAAGATCCAGGCCGTCTTCGCCAGGCCGGAGCGTTATTTCAAGTTCGTCTACGTCAAGAAGCCGGTCGAGCCGCTGTTCACGGCGCCGGCCGTCGGGTCGATCTACCCGCGGTCCGACAGCCTCAGGACCAGGCTGTTCGTCCTGGGCGTGCTCGTCGACTGCACCTCCTACAGCTGGCGCAGCTCGATCTTCGACTACTCGCTCTTCAAGAAGACGCTCATCTCCGAAGAGCGCGTCGTCAAGAGCTACCATGAGTACACGGCCGAGCTGGGACGGCTGTTCAGCGAGCTGACCGACAGCGCGCTGGCGGCCAGGATACTGCTCGGCGTCGAGCAGCGCAGCGGCATGATCGAGGAGTCGGCCCTGGGAGCCGTCAGCAAGGTCCCGGCGGAGTCCCGTCGGGCCTGGCTCGAGGCTGCTCACGCGGTCTTCGGCCAGAAGATCGCCGTCGCCTCGGGCAACCAGCAGACCGACTCTGACGCCGACCAGGTCTACGGTTATCACATCGTCGCCCGCGGCAACTTCAGCCTCGCCCACTTCCTCCGGAATATCGGCGTGCCTGATGCCAAGCTGATCGTGCCGGCGGTGATCGAAGATGACGAGTACCGCCTGATCAGGTTCGACGATCTGGACGAGGCCAGCCGCGAGCGATTCAACCTGGCTTTCAGCCTCTTCGCGCGGCATTTCCCGGGTTCGGTCAGGCTGCCCATAGTCCTCTACGAGCCGCTGAGCGAGAGGCTCAGGGCCTGTGCCGGTTTCGCCGGCAGCGGCACCGAGTGCTTCGAGGAGATCTGGATAGCCGCCCCGTCGCCGACGGAACTGCCTTCCACCGAATCTCTGCTGAGCACTTTGGTGCACGAGGCCAGGCACTGCCTGACCCGGGCCGGCGATTACGAGCGGGCCTTCGTCAACAAGGCCGACGAGGAGATCGTCCGGATCATCTTCCGCGAAGCCGGCCTGGACGGTTCCTCTCCGGGGCGCCCGGCGCCGGTCGATGACGCTCCGGCGGCCAAGCCCAACTTGGCCGACACGGTGCGGGTCCGCCGGCGCAACCTGCACTGACCGCACATAGTTCATTCGCCAATAAAATAACCGTTCGCCCTAGAGCGAACGGTTTTTCTTTTTATCTGTTATTCGGCGACGCTGAAGACCTCTTCCACGGTGGTGATGCCGTCCAGCGCCTTGAGCAGCCCGTCCTGGACCATGGAGATCATGCCCTGTTTGATGGCGATATCCTGCATCTGGTACTCGGAGACCTGGCCGCTCAGGATGATCTGCTCGATCTCCTTCGACATGGCGAATATCTCGTAAATGCCCATGCGTCCTTTGAGGCCGATGCCGGAGCATTTATCGCAGCCGGCGCCTTTCTTGAATTTCAGGTTGTCCAGGTCGATCTTGTAGCCGGATTCGGGCCTGATCTCGCTCAGGATCTTTTTGGCCCGTTCGAAGACCGCGGGTTCGAGGACGTCATCCGTCACGCAGTACTTGCAGACGCGGCGCACCAGGCGCTGGCCGATGACGGCGTTCAGGGCCGGGGCCAGCAGGAAAGGCTTGACGCCCATGGACAGGAAGCGGGGGATGGCGCCAGCGGCGCTGTTGGTGTGGATGGTCGAGACCATCAAGTGGCCGGTGAGCGCCGCTTGGATGGCCACTTCAGCCGTCTCCAGGTCGCGAATTTCGCCGACCATGACCACGTCAGGGTCTTGGCGCAGGATCGAATGCAGGCCCTTGGCGAACGTATAGTCCTTGCTTTTGTCGATCTGTGATTGGCTGATGCCGGCCAGCTTGTACTCGACCGGGTCCTCGAGGGTGATGATCTTCGTCTCTTCGTCGTTGAGCTTGTTGAGGATGGCGTAGAGGGTGGTCGTCTTGCCGGAGCCGGTCGGGCCGGTGGTGATGATCATGCCGTTCGGCCGGTCCACCTCGTGCTTGAGCTGCTCCCAGGCCATGCCGCGGATGCCCAGGTCCTCGAACTTCAGGCCGATGGACGATGATTTGAGCAAGCGCATGACGATGGATTCGCCGTAGGCCGTGGGCAGCGTGCTGACGCGGACCTCGACCTTCTCGCCGTCGGCCAGGAAGATCGTGAAGCGGCCGTCCTGGGGCACGGTGGTGATGTTCAGCTTGAGGCCGGAGAACAGCTTGAAGCGGTTGACGATGCGCGGCCAGAGCTCTTTCTTGACCGAGGCGACATTATGCAGCACGCCGTCGATGCGGTAGCGCACCTTGACATCATTCTCTTGGGCTTCGATGTGGATGTCGGAGCAGCCGGCCCGGAGCGATGTGGCGACGATCAGGGCGACGAAATCGGTGATGGTCACCTTTTGCACGTGGGCGTTCAGTTCCTGGATGGTCTTGACCTCCCTTTGGAAGCGCTCGAGTTCTGCGCCGGTGATCTGGATGCCTTTGACGATGGCTATGACCTCGGGCAGGGCATCGTAAAGCTTCTCGGCGTTGACGTAACTGTGCTCCGAGATCATGTAGACCTGGACGTTGGCATGCGAGCGCTCCTTGACCTGGAAGACGATCTCCTCGATGGCCGGATCCTTGGGGTTCCGGGTGCCGATGCGGACCTCGGTGCCGTTGTTGAGGAAGGCGATGATCCGGTGTTCTTTGGACTGCTGTCTGGGGATGAGCTGCAGGGCTTCAGGCGAGATCGGAAAACCGGTCAGGTCGATATGATCGACCCCCATCTGGGCCGCTTCGGCTTTGGTCTCGGCCTCTTTCTCCTTGATCTTGATCAGGCGCATCTTATCCGCGAATTTCTCCTGTACCGTGCTTTCGCCGGCGCCCAAACCCTTTGGTTTTTTCTTCCCGAGAAGGTCTTCGATGGACTGGTTCATACTGATGGAATTATACCATCATCGCCGGCTTTTTCACATAATCGCTCCGCCGCCGCGTCGCACAACAAAAACCCGCCCGGTCGGCCGAGGCGTCTCGGCGGTTTCGGGCGGGCCTGTCTTATCCTATGACGGTTTGCATTTGCCGCATCTGGCCGCCAGCCAGTCGGACAGCCGCAGCAGTCTGGCTCGTGGTCTCTTTTCGGCGAGTTCCTTCCACAGCAGCGTCCAGCTGGTCACCTGGAAAGTGGTCATGAACGAGCCGTAGATCACCAGGACGATGAGCAGCATGACGGCGAAGGCGGTCATGAGAGAGAGCAGCAGAGTGGTGGAGTTGGCCGCCGAGGCCAGCATGAACAGGAAGATGGCCGGTACCGACATGACGAGCAGGACGAGCACAGCCAGGACGGCCATGAGCAGGTTGACGATGAGGAGGACGGCGGCCATCTCCAGGCTGACCAGCCAGCTCTCTTTGAAGGTCTTCCAGCCGCGTGCCAGCGAAGCGTTGAAGCAGGTGTTATTGAGCACGGCGTGCATGCTGGCGTAGACGGCGACGATCGAGGCGACGATGGCCAGGGCCAGGAAGAGGATGAAGGAAAGCATGAAGAAGCCGCCGCTGGTGTACGACCCGTCCCTGATCAGACTGAACAAGTGGGTGCCGGTGAGCAGCAGGCCGCAGGCGATGGTGATCTTGGCCAGGGCGTTGATGCCGAAGACGCGCCAGAATCCGGCCGTGCCGATCCTGACGCCGGCGGCGAAGTCGGCGTCGCTGCCGCGGCTGATGACGTCGGCGCTGCCGATAAGAGCGCCTATCGAGATCGTGATGACCCAGATGAACACGGCGGAGACCAAGGCGATGACCGCCAGGAAGATCATGACCGTGAAGAGCGGGTTAGGGGAGAAGGCCACCAGCGCCTTGAACATGGCGGCTCCGGGTATGAGATAGAAGGGGGACCGCATCCAGTCGACGGCCGGCATGATGTTGATCAGCTGGTCCTGTGTCCGGAAGAGGACCTCGTAGATACCGCCGAAGCCGGCGAAGGTGGCGAAGAAACCGAACAGCCACAGGTGCTTATGCTTCCAGGCCGTCTGCCAGGCGGTGGCGACGATCCGGCGGTAGAGACTGGAAATATCGAATTTAATGGTCATATTCCTCCCCGGGGAGTAATGAATAATTAATTTATTGTTAAGGTCAGGCCGTTGCCGGCAGATCGGACGCCGGTGAGTGGCGGTTCCCGCCGCCGGTGATCTTCGGCGGCACGTCGACGCCCTCGAACAGGGCTTCAAAATTTTCCTTTTCCAGCGTCTCTTTATTGAGCAGCTCGGCGACTATCTTGTCGAGCAGCGGCCGGTTTCCGCGGATCAGCGCCTGAGCCCTGACCAAGCTGTCGCCCAGGATCCGGTTGATCTCGGAGTCGATGTCTTCGGCGATCTTCTCGCTGTAGTCGCGTTCGCGGTGGATCTCCTTGCCCAGGAAGACCATCTCGTCGCGCTTGCCGTAGGTGCGCGGGCCGAGCTTGTCCGACATGCCGTACTCGGTGGCCATGCGCCGGGCTATCTCCGTGGAGACCTCCAGGTCCTGTTTGGCGCCGGTGGTCAGGTAATCTGTCCCGAAGATCTCGATTTCGGCCGTGTAGCCGCCGAGAGCCGAGACGAGTTCGTCGAGGAATTCGGCCTTGGTGTGCATGTGTTTGTCCTCGCTCGGCACTTTCAGGGTGTAGCCGGCGGCCATGCCCCGGGAGATGATCGATACCTTGTGCACCGGGTTGGCGTTGGGCAGCAGATGGGCCAGCAGGGCGTGCCCGACCTCGTGGTAGGCGGTGATCTTCATCTCGTTCTCCGACTTGATGTGGCTCTTTCTTTCCGGCCCGAGCAGCACCTTCTCGATGCTCTCGATGAGTTCTGCCATCTCGATCTTTTTCTTGTTGCGGCGCGCTGCCAAAATGGCCCCTTCGTTGATCAGGTTGGCCAGGTCGGCGCCGGAAAAACCGGGCGTCCTTTCGGCGATGCGGCGCAGGTTGACGTCCTCGGCCAAAGGTTTGTTCTTGGCATGCAGCGTCAGGATGGCTTCCCGGTCGTTGATGTCGGGTTCGTCCAGGACGATGCGCCGGTCGAAGCGGCCGGGGCGCAGCAGCGCCGGGTCGAGGACGTCCGGCCGGTTGGTGGCGGCCAGCACGATGACGCCCTGGTTGGGGTCGAAACCGTCCATTTCCACCAGGATCTGGTTCAGGGTCTGTTCGCGCTCGTCGTGGCTGCCGCCCAGGCCGGCGCCGCGCTGGCGGCCGACGGCGTCGATCTCGTCGATGAAGACGATGCAGGGGGCGTTCTTCTTGGCGCGCATGAACAGGTCGCGGACGCGCGAGGCGCCGACGCCGACGAACATCTCGACGAACTCGGAGCCGGAGATGTGGAAGAAGGGCACGTTGGCCTCGCCAGCCACGGCCCTGGCCAGCAGCGTCTTGCCGGTGCCAGGGCTGCCCATGAGCAGCACGCCCTTGGGTATCTTGGCTCCCAGGTTGATGAACTTCTTGGGATTGCGCAGGAATTCGACGACCTCCATCAGCTCTTCCTTGGCCTCTTTGACGCCGGCCACTTCCTTGAAGGTCACCCGGTCCTTGGCGTTTTTCGGATATTCGCGGGCGCCGCTGTGTCCGAAGGACAGCGCCTTGATGTTGGCCCCCTGGACCTGCCGCATCATGAAGTAGATGAAGACGGCGACGAAGATGAAGGGGATGAGGAAGGGCGCCAGCGTCCCGAACCAGAAGACGAAACCGGACTCCTGTTTGACGGAGACGGTCACCTTCTGCATTTTTTCGGGCGTCACCTTGTAATTGGACAGCAGCGTGGTGAACGATTCTCCGGGCTCCTTGGCCGCCTTTTCCTTGCCGCCGTCGTTAAGCTCGACCAGGAGCTCATCGCCCCTTATCTCCACCGATTTGACCTGTTCGCCGTTGATCTGTTCGACTATGGTGCTGACCTGGACGTCCTTGATCTTCTCCAGCGGCAGATTATAAGCGCTGAAGATGGCGGCCAGCGTGAGGAAGATAAGGATGGCGAATATCAGGTTCCGGGAAATGGATTTCGTCGAATTCTTCATAGAGGTTATTACATAGTATAGCGGATTGGCGGCCAGCCGGGCAAATATTTTCCCGTCGCGGCCGGAAGTGCCGCCGTAGCCGCCCGGCCGGGCTTGAATACGGCAGGCCCCCGGCCTATCTGGCAACGGGGGCCTGTTCCGAATATTTGCGGTTTTTTCCGGCCGGCTGCCGGTCGTGGAGAATTTATTCTTGGGCCGGTTTTTCTTCTTCGGCGTCGGTTTCTTCCGCCGCCTCATCCTTGGCCGCGGTCTTCTTGGCCTTCTTCTCCGCTTTTTCCTCAGGCGTCGGTTCCTCGAAAGCCTTGAGCGACAGGCCGAGGCGGTGCTGTTCCGGTTCCACCGAAACGATCATGAATTTGAGGACATCGCCCGGTCGGCCGATCTCGGAGAGGTCGCGGACCGGTTTCTTGGACAGTTCGGAGACGTGGGCCAGTCCGTGGATGTCCGGATCGAGCTCGACGAAGAAACCGAAAGGATTGGCTTTGAGGATCTTGCCCTCGACCACCTGGCCGATGCGGTATTTGTCGGTGACGTTCCGCCAGGGGTCCTCTATCAGTTTTTTCATGGACAGGAATATCTTCGAGCCGTCGATGCCGATGATCTCGGCCTTGACCTTGTCGCCGACCCTGAGCAGGTCGCGCGGATGGTCGATGCGCTGCCAGGCGATCTCGGAGATGTGGACCAGCCCTTCGAGGATGTCGAATTTGACGAAGGCGCCGAAGTCGGCCAGAGCGCTGACCTCACCCTCGACGGTGTCGCCGAGCTTGAATTTGGCGATGACGTTCTTCTGCTTCTCTTCCCAGACGGCTTTTTCCGAGACGATGAGTTTCTCTTCGCCTTCGTTGACGTCAATGACCTTGACGTCCATGTTCTTGCCGACGAAAGTCTTCAGTTTCTCGAAGATCTTGGACTTATCGCCGCCGGCGACGCGCGGATAATTGTCCGGCGACAGCTGGGAAACGGGCAGGAAAGCGGAGAGGTGATTGACGCGCACGAGCAGGCCGCCCTTGCTGGCCTCGAGCACCTTGACCGGCACGATGACGCTGCCGCGGTAGAGTTCGATCATCTGGTCCCAGGCTTTGCGGTGGCCGGCGAAACGGAACGACAGTTCGACCTCGCCGCCCTCGTTCTCCAGTTCGACCACGGTGGCTTCGACCTCGTCGCCGACCTTGACCTCTGAATTGTCGCGCGAGGGATCGGCCAGTTCCCGGCCGCGGACCACGCCGGTCCGGTAGCCCTCGATCTCGATGCGCACCTCGTTCTTGATGATGGAGATGATTTTGCCTTTAATGACGTCGCCGACCTTGGGGATGTTCAGAAAGGTCTTGTCGGCCAGGAGCGTTTCCATTTCGTTCGTCGCGGTCTTCTTGTCTGCCGTGTCTTTCGCACTCATAGTTTAGATGAATTAGCGTTAAAAATTAGTACAGCCGCCAGCCGTCGGCCGCGGCCCCCTTAAAGGGGAAGAATTAAGATAGTGCGAGTATAAAGGATGACCCAGCGTTTGGCAAGATGGCCGTTTAAGGCCGGTCTCGGCGTCGTCCGCATCGGCGCCGAGGTCGCTTGCCGGCAACGCCCGGACCTCGGCGGATAAGTTGCGCTGCCGGCTAGGATTTTCCGTGTTTTTTTGGTACGATGGGCACGTATCCAATCAACGGTATCAATGTATGGCCACCAAGACATCCCGTCATCCTTACGCTTACACGCTCGATCTTCTCAGAATGGCTATCGAGCATTTGCCGCCGACCTATCCGGAGTTCAAGAGCAAACTCTTCGAACAGCGCCTGCAATATTTTTGGGAGCATCCCGAGGCCGATTATACCGACATCCAGGCGACCATCGCCGAGCTGGGCAAGGACAGCTGGTCCTTCCGCAAGGCCTACGAGGAGATGTACGCGAATTACGGCCGGTCTTCCGAGGAGTCCCACTTGCTGGAGAACCTCGACCGCGGCATCCGCGAGAAGTATGAGCGCTTCCTCCACGAGGGCGGCAAGATCAATCATATCGAGAACGCCAAGTCGGCCGCGGACCTGATGACGGCCTCGCCTTTCGAGCGGTATTTCACGCCTGAGGAGAAGTTCGCCATCGAGCAGGCGCTGCTGACGGCGCGCGAGGCGTCCCGCCAGGAGATCGATGATCTGGTCATGAAGACGAAGAAGTCGGAGTATGAGAAGCTGGTGAGCGAGTATGTCATCCAGCAGGACCGCATCGGCGACAAGATCACCGCCCTCCGGCACATGGCCGGCGTCAGTCCCAAGTGGCAGCCGGACATCACTGACCGGCTGAGGACGCTGGAGGAGGGCTGGTCGGTCATTGAACAGGGACTGAGCGAGAATTTGCTAGACAGGGAACTGGAGTACTGGCATGGCACCTTGGAGGCATTCCTGCACGCCGCCTGACAGGCATTTTTTGGTCGATTTTATATAATATCCCCGGCGAGGAACCCGCTTTAGCGACCGTTTCTTGGTCGCAAAAACGTGGTTCCGAGCACTCTTCACTTTTCCCGCGGCCCGTGTTAATCTTCTGACGAAGGAATCGACCCGAGAAACGCTTGATAGAGAACTATGATAATCACCTGGTACGGCTTTTCCTGTTTCAAGATCCAGGAGCAGGCCCGCGATCACGAAGTCTCCGTTCTGACCGATCCTTTTTCTCCGGAGGACGGCAAAAGGCTGCCGCGCAGCCTGGCGGCCGACGTGGTCACCGTCAGCCACGAGCACTCGCGCCATGACAACGCGGCCGCGGTCGGGGGCGAACCGTTCGTCATCACCGGCCCCGGGGAATATGAGATCAAGGAGGTCTTTGTCAACGGCGTGGCCACATTCCACGATCTGGTCGAAGGCAAGGAAAAAGGACGGAACACGCTCTATTTCATCAATCTCGGCGGTTTGCACCTGCTGCACTTGGGCGACCTCAAGCATCCGTTGGAGGAGAGACACTTCGAGGACCTGCATGACATCGACATCCTCTTTCTGCCGATCGGCGGTCATGACGTGCTGAACGCCAAACAGGCCGTTGAGCTGGTCGGTCAGATAGAGCCGCGGATCATCATCCCGATGCATTACAGGACGGCCGGTTTCTGCGGCAAATGCGATCCCGTCGATCCTTTCCTGAAGGCCATGAGTCTGGGCAAGACCGAGGCTCTTCCCAAGCTGAAGATCAGCGAGAAGGACATGCCCCAGGAAGAGACAAAAATCATTATTTTGGAACCGCAATGAAGAAAAAGCACGCGAAAAAACATATCCAAGAAAAGCCGGCCGAAGCGGCGGCGCCGGCGCCGGAGGAAATGGAGGAGCCGCAGATGCCGGAGGAAATGGAGGAGCCGCAGATGTTGGACGTGGCGGAAATGCCGGTTGACCCGCAGCCGGAAAAGGATCGGAAGCTGACGGCGTTGTGGTTGGCCGTCGGAGGCAGTGTGGCCGTCATCGTCGCTTTGTGGTTCATGCTCTTGCCGATGCAGATCGGCGAGCTGCGCCTGCCGAGCGCCAAAGACCTGGACCGCTGGCACACCCTGAAGCCGGCGGCGGACACGGTCAAGTCTTTCGACGAGAACTTGAGGCTGATCCGGGAAAGGCTTGGACAGCTGACCAACTCGACGCAGGCGCCGGCGCCGGCGAATAAACCGGCGACAGTCGTTGATATCGAGCAGTTGCGGCAGAAACTCGAGGCTGCATCCCAGAGGATCGAGAGCCAAGCGACCAACACCAATGAAGCCAAAAAATGACAAGCAGGAAAAATTGCCCCTGCAGACGGCGGGCAAGGTGATCCCGTGCTCCATAACCGAAGAGGTTCAGGAGTCGTTTTTGGATTACGCCATGTCGGTCATCATCGACCGCGCCCTGCCTGACGCCCGCGACGGCCTGAAGCCGGTCCATCGGCGCATCCTCTATGCCATGTGGAGCGTCGGCCTGAGGGCCAACGCCAAATTCCGGAAGTCGGCCACGGTCGTCGGCGAAGTGCTCGGCAAATACCACCCCCATGGCGATCTCGCCGTCTATGATTCTTTGGTCCGCCTGGCCCAGGATTTTTCGTTGCGTTATCCGCTGGTCTGGGGCCAGGGCAACTTCGGCTCGCTCGACGGCGATTCGGCTGCGGCCATGCGCTATACCGAGTGTAAACTGTCCCCGGTGGCCGAGGAGATGCTTTTCGACATCGAAAAAGAAACGGTCGATCTTCAGCCCAATTATGACGGTTCGCAGAAGGAGCCCAGGATACTGCCGGCCAAGCTGCCGAACTTGCTGCTGAACGGCACAGTGGGCATCGCCGTGGGCATGGCCACGAACATTCCGCCTCACAACCTCACTGAACTCTGCGATGCCATCGACCTGCTCATCGCGCAACCGGACGCGACGGTCGCCGACCTGATGCAGCACGTCAAGGGCCCGGATTTCCCGACCGGCGGCATCATCTACAACCAGAAGGACATCGCCGCCGCCTACGTCACCGGCAAGGGCGGTATCGTCATGCGGGCGAAGACCGAGATCATCGAGGAGAAGAGCGGCCACTTCAAGATCATCGTCAATGAGATCCCCTATCAGGTGAACAAAGCCACCCTGCTCGAGAAGATCGCCGAGCTGGTCCAGGACAAGAAGATCGAGGGTATCAAGGACCTGCGCGACGAGTCTTCGAAAGAAGGCGTGCGCATCGTCGTCGATCTGAAGAAGGACGCCTATCCCAAGAAAGTGCTCAATCGGCTGTTTCAGCTGACGCCGCTCCAGGAGACATTCCATATCAACATGCTGGCGCTGGTCGACGGCCTGCAGCCGCGCATCCTCAACCTCAAGTCGGCGCTCGAACATTATATCGATCATCGGCGTGACGTCGTCCGCAGGCGGGCCGAATTCGACCTCAGGCGGGCCGAGGAACGGGCTCATATCCTCAAGGGTTTGAAGATCGCCCTCGACCATCTCGACGCCGTCATCAAGACCATCCGGGCTTCCTATGATAAGGAAGAGGCCAAAGGCAACTTGATGAAGAAGTTCAAGCTGACCGAGGTCCAGACGGTGGCTATCCTGGAGATGAAGCTGCAGCAGCTGGCCAACCTGGAGCGGAAGAAGGTCGATGACGAGCTCAAGGAAAAGTTGGAACTGATCAGGGAACTGGAGGGTATCCTGCGCTCGCCGAAGAAGATCATGGACATCATCAAGAAGGAAACGGCGGCCATCAAGGAGAAGTTCGGCGACGAGCGTCGGACCCAGATCGTCGCCCACGGCGTCAAGGAGTTCGCCGCCGAGGACCTCATCCCCAACGAGCCGACCATCGTGCTCATCACCGCCGACGGCTACATCAAGCGGCTGCCGCCGGACACCTTCCGGACGCAGATCCGCGGCGGCAAGGGCGTGGCCGGGGTCACGACCAAGGAGGAGGACGTGGTCGAACATCTTTTCTCGACGACGACCCATGCCGACCTGTTCTTCTTCACTTCGCGCGGCCGCGTCTATCAGCTCAAGGCCTACGACGTGCCGCAGGCTTCGCGCACCTCCAAGGGCCAGGCGCTGGTCAACTTCCTGCAGTTGGCGCCGAACGAGAAGGTCTCGGCCGTGCTTTCCGGCGAGGACGTTTCGGACTACAAGTTCCTGATGATGGCCACCAAACAAGGGAACATCAAAAAGACCGATATCCACGATTTCGACAATGTCCGCCGCAACGGCCTCGTCGCCATCAAGCTGCGCGACGAGGACGTGCTCGAGTGGGTCAAGCCGTCCGCCGGTTCCGACGAGGTCGTCCTGGTCACGTCCGGCGGACAGTCGGTCCGTTTCAAGGAAAAGGACGTCCGGCCGATGGGACGGGCGGCCGCCGGCGTGCGCGGCATCAGGTTGAAGAACCGCGACGCCGTCGTCGGCATGGATGTCATCAATCCCGACGCGGCCAAGACCAGCAAGTACGACCTGCTGGTGGTCCTGGACAATGGTTTCGGCAAGCGCAGCGGCATCGGCAACTACAAGATCCAGGGCCGCGGCGGTTCCGGCATCAAGACGGCCAAGGTCACGGACAAGACGGGAAAGATCGTCAGCGCTTTCGTCATCAACACCAAGGAAGAGCGCGATCTGCTGGTGGTCTCGGACCAGGGGCAGATCATTCGCCTGCCCATCGCTTCCGTTCCTGTCCTAGGCCGCGACACGCAGGGCGTGCGCGTCATGAGGTTCAAGGAAGACAAGGACGGCGTGGCCTCGGTCACCTTGGTCTGACCGAAAAATCCGCTTATCTCAGCGATTTTTTACGGCCGGGTGACCGGCCGATCGCGTCATAAATAATAAGACCATGGGCATCATCAAACGTTCGCTGGCCGCCTTCGGCCGGTTCCTCAGGATCGTCGGCCGCAGCTGTTACGACATGGAACTTTACCGGACCGTGCGGGTCCGGCCTTGGCCGCAGGCTCTCCGCTATTTCGTCGTCTTCAACGTGCTGGTCGTCGTCCTGACGCTTTTCGATCTGGCGCCGACGACCTTCATCGCGCTCGGTCACGTCAAGAAATACATCGCGGAAAAGATCCCGGCCGGGGCGACGCTGTCGGTCCGGTCCGGCATCCTCGAGACGAACTTGCCGATGCCTTACGATCTCGGCGATGCCAAGACGCCGCTCGTCATCGACACCACAGTCATCGGTCTGGACGCATGGCCCGACATCGCCGGCGACCAGGGGATCGTTTTCGGCCGGGACGCCGTCTACATCAAGAAGTCGGCCGATAACCGGCAGGTGATGGCCATGAAGGAGATACCCGATGTTTCGGCGAGCAAGGATCTCGTCCTGGGCTGGCTTGACCGCAACGGCGTCTGGCTGGCCGCCGGCGCCGTGATCGCCTTCACCCTGATCTATTTTCTGGTTTCGCTGGCCAGCGGCATCTTCTTCGTGATATTGGCTTCGCTCTTGGCCGCCCTGTTCGGGGCGCTCTGGAGGATCCGCCTGAGTTTCGGACAATGGCTGGCCGTCGGTTTCCACGCGGTGACCTTGCCGACCCTCATCAACGCGCTTTTCAACGAGTTCGGCATGACCGTGCCCATGGTCTTCACTTTCCTTTTCTTCATGGTCATCGTCGCCGTCATCGCCGACGAGAGAGCCGCGCCGACATCGCCGGCGCCGGCCGTCCAAGCAGCGGCGGTTATGGCTGAGCCGCCGTCCGCCGCAGAGCCTCCGGAAGCGGCGCCGAAGCGGCGCCGCGCCGTCAGGAAAGCGGCCAAACCGAGGCCGCGCCGCCGGAAAGCGGCGCCACCGTCAGAACCGACGCCGCTGGCACAGGAGCCGCCAGCTCCGCCGTCCCAGGCCGAGCCGCCAGCTCCGCCGGAGCAGCCGCCCTCTCCGCCGGCCGAACCGCCTTCGTCGCAGCCGTAGAAAGGTATTTCAACCCCGCCGTCCGGCGGGGCTTGTTTATTTCGGACAGCCGGATTATTATCTGGCCAGCGCGAAGCTTAAAGCCGCTTCGGCAACCCGTTCTTTTGATCAGGCAATATCGATGAGCGGCCGGAGACGCCGACCGTCATGCAGTCGGCCGCCGGCCGCCCATTCTCAACCTCAGGCAAAGGAGGCGCAACCGTGTTTTTGCGCAAGAAAAAGATAGCCGTCTTCTCGAATCCGCACTCCGGCAAGAACACGCCTCGTGCCGGGATCGGCCGGATGATCGCGGAGATCATGACCACCCCCGACTGGACATATGCCACTTCCACGCTGGGCGAGCTGAAGCAGGCCGCCCGCAGCATTCACGCCAAGAATCCGGACATCGTCATCCTGGCCGGCGGCGACGGCACCGTCCACCTGGATCTCACCAAGATCCTGCGCGAATGGGCCAAGACGCCCAACATGCCGTTGCCGCATTTCCTGCTCGTTCCGGGCGGGACGATGAACACGGTCGCGGCGAACCTGGGCCTGAGCTGCAGCAATCCCGCCGAGGCCGTCGAGTTCGCCAGGCGCATCGCCTACAAGATCGAGCACCAGCTGCCGTTCGACACGGTCCACGTCAATCCGCTCAAGGTGAATGACGATTACGGTTTCCTTTACGGCGCCGGCCTGCCTGTCAACCTGCTCAACCAGTATTACGGCAAGGCCGCCTACCGCTGCACCGATGTGCACCGCGAGTACGGTGTCGAGGAGGCTCTTCAGGCGAAGAAGCTGCCCTGCCGCTTCACCTGCCGCTGGGACAAGGCCGCCCGCTACAACGGGATCTGCCCCAAGTGCGGCAAGCCCCTGGAAAAGGCGCTGGGCAAGGAGCGGGCGCTTCAGGTCATACGCGAGACGTTGTGGGACGAGATCAAGTCCTTGTTCACGTTCCGCAGGTCCAGCCGCATCCTGACCGAGCCCGTTCACGCCGAGATCGTCCTGCCTGAATGTTTCGACCCGCCGGTCGCGCCGTTCATGACGCACACCGGCATAATGGTCTCCTCGGTCGAAGATGTGGGTATGGGCTGCCGGGGCATGCCCTACGCGCGCCGGGAGGTCGGCAAGTTCATGCTGCGGTCGACGAACCTGTCGTTCTGGGGCCTGGCCGCCAATACCCTGATGCTCTGGAACGGCTTGTCGCTCACCAAGACGTTCGATGCCGTCGTCCCGTCACTGGTCGTCAAGTACCATGAACCGACCGTCAGGACGCTGGATGGCGACTTCTTGGCCCCCAGCAAGCATGACCGCATCGATTGCGGCCCGCTCCTTGAGTTCATCATCGGTTGATCCTTCCCGCCGCCTTGCTTATCAAGGCGGCTTCTTTATTGGATAAGGCCGGTTGGGCCGGATCACCGGCTGATTGACACCTGCGCTTAATTTGGATATAGTAAAGGCATTCCAAGCGAGTTTTTTCGCATCATAAACAATTAATCGGAAGAATATGGGATTACCCGGTCATCGCAGGACCAGTTCGCACAAGAAGCGCCGCGCGGCGCATTTCGCCCTGAAAAAACTGAACCTGGCCAGCTGTCCGAAATGCAAGGAGCCGGTCATGCCGCATCGGGCTTGCCTCAACTGCGGCACCTACGCCGGCAGGAAGGTCCTGAACCTGAAGAGCCCGCTGGCCAAGTCCGCCAAAGGCAAAGAGAAGAAAGAGAAGAAAGAAGGGGCCGCCTAAAACGGCCGACGCGCGCTTGCCGCGCGTTTTCTTTGCGCCGCGCCGCGGCCGCAAGACCAAGACCATGTCCAATCGCCATCTCGCCCGTACCATCGCCATGCAATCCCTCTACCAGTGGGATTTTCAGGGCAAGCCGGAGGCCAAGATCCCCGACATCATCGATTTCAACCTGAAGGAGTTCGCGCCTGATTTCGACGACAAGGGTTTCGTCGCCGAACTGGTCAACAACGTCATCATCCGCGCCGACGAGATCGACAAGATCATCACTGCCTACGCCCCGGACTGGCCGATCGACCAGATCACCACCGTCGACCGCAACATCCTGCGCATCGGCGTCAACGAATTGAAGTTCGTCGAGAACATCCCTTCCAAGGTGGCCATCAACGAGGCCATCGAGCTGGCCAAGACCTTCGGCGGCGAATCGTCCGGCCGGTTCGTCAACGGCGTGCTAGGCGCCATCTACAAGGACATGGTGGCCAAGAAGGAGATCAAGGAAGTCGACAAGATCGAGAAGAAGAAGGAGCCGACCGGCGAGCCGGAAGCGCCCGCCGCGCCGGCCGACCAGCCGCCGCCGGCAGCCGGATAGCTTTTCGGCGCTGAGCCCGCGATCGTCCCCGCCGCCGCGCCCGCAATATGACGAAAGATTTTTCCGGATTGGAAGAAAAATTAGGCATCGTTTTCAAGGATAAGGGCGTTCTGACCCAGGCTTTCGTGCACCGGTCCTACATCAACGAGCACCCCAGTTTTCCTTATAACCATAACGAAAGATTGGAATTCCTCGGTGACGCCGTCTTGGAGGTGGTGGTGACCGAGTATCTTTTCAACCATTACCCGAATCCCGAGGGCGAGCTGACCAACTGGCGTGCCGCCCTGGTCAACGCCCGGACGCTGTCGGACATCGCCAAACAGCTGAACCTCGATGATTACCTCTACCTGTCGCATGGCGAATCCAAGGACAACAGCGGCAAGGCCAGACAGTTCATCCTGGCCAACGCTTTCGAGGCGCTGGTCGGCGCCATCTACGTCGATCAGGGCCTGGAGGTCAGCCGCAAGTTCATCGCCGATTCCGTACTTTCCAGGCTGCAGTACATCCTCGAGCATCAGCTGTACCTCGATCCCAAGAGCCGTTTCCAGGAGTCGGCCCAGGAGATAGCCGGCGTCACGCCCAATTACCGCGTGCTCGAAGAGAAAGGTCCGGATCACGCCAAGGAATTCACGGTCGGCGTCTACCTGGGCGATGAATTGGTGGCTACCGGGACCGGTACTTCGAAACAGGAGGCGCAGATAGCCGCCGCCGATAAAGCGTTAGAAAATAAAGGCTGGTAATTTATTTCATATGAGTTTGGAAGCCAATCAAGCTTTGACGACCGTCGATCGCCTGTTCGACATCACCGTGGAGCAAGGCGCGTCGGACCTGCACCTGGTGGTGGGTAAGCCGCCGATGCTGCGCATCTCCGGCGAGATCATCCCTATCGAGGGGGCCAAGTTGTTGACCCCCGACATCGCCCGCGACCTCATCTTCGCGCTGCTCGACGACCGCGAGAAGGAGCTGTTCACCCAGAACATGGAGCTGGACCTCGCCCACCAGACGCCGTCCGGCAGGCGCTTCCGCGTCAACCTGCACTGGGAGAAGCAGAACGCCGCCCTGGCCGCCCGCGCCATCCCGTCCGAAGTGCCGACCATGGAGAAGCTGGATTTGCCCGAAATAGTGCAAAAAATGACCGATTATCCTCATGGCCTGGTCCTGGTGACCGGCCCGACCGGCAGCGGTAAATCGACGACCTTGGCGGCCATGATCGACAAGATCAACAATACCGAGGCGCTGAACATCATTACCCTCGAAGACCCGATCGAGTTCATGTTCGCGGCGAACAAAGGCATCATCCGCCAGCGCCAATTGGGCCAGGACTTTCTCAGTTTCGGGGAGGGCCTGAAGCACATCTTGCGCCAGGACCCGGATGTCGTCATGGTCGGCGAAATGCGCGACATCGAGACCATCGCCACCACCCTGACCATCGCCGAGACGGGCCACCTGGTCTTCGCCACCCTGCACACCTACAGCGCCGCCCAGACCATCGACCGCATCATCGATGTCTTCCCCCCGCACCAGCAGAACCAGGTCAGGTCCCAGTTGGCCCTGACCCTGCGTGCGGTCGTTTCTCAGCAGCTGCTGCCCAAAGTGGATGGCGGCCGTATCGCCGCCAGGGAGATACTCGTCAATAACCCGGCGGTGGCCAACCTGATCCGCGAAGGCAAGATCGCCCAGATCAAGAACGTGCTGCAGACCTCGTCCGCCGAGGGCATGACCACGCTGTCGCAGGACCTGACCCGCCTGTGCGAAGCGGGCGCCGTCGACAGGGATGTTGCTGTTCAGTACGTCGTCGGTTCCGAGGGGATCGGTGACGAGAATGGCGCTCCGAAGAGGCGGCGATGACGGTCGGGACACCGGCCATGATGGCCGGTCCGATCGCCAAGTACGGCCTTGGCCGATGGCAAAATTTTAGCTCAACACAGAGTAGTTTTAATTGCGCCCTTAGCTCAACGGATAGAGTGCTGGTCTTCGGAACCAGTGATGGGGGTTCGATTCCCTCAGGGCGCACCACATTTACAAAATTTGCCGCTCGTGTTATTAAGTAGCGGTATAAAAATCACGGGTTGATAGCGCGGTCGGTATGCCGCCCCGCGCTGCGCGCGGGGACCAGGGCGGCATGCGCCGCAAAGCGGCGGCCTCCCCGCAAGTCACATTGTCCGGTCGCCAAGCGACCGAACAACGCCGAAAGCCGCGGCCATAAAAGCACGGTCCAAAAAGTCACGGGTTGGTAGCTCAGTTGGTAGAGCAGATGCCTCTTAAGCATCGGGTCCCGGGTTCGAGCCCCGGCCAACCCACCATGAATATTAACCCCGCCGCAAGGCGGGGTTTGACGTTGGTGTCGGGTTTGCCGGGGCTCGAGGCCGACAGCGAGGAGTGCCTGTCGGCACTCCGAGATGCGGCGGGCTCCGGAGGAGCGTTCGCAGACCAGATTCGAGCGAGTGCGGGGGAGGAGGAGCCTCGGCCGTTTTGCCTCAGTTAATATTGCTCGGCAAAGCCTCTGCAAAAAATCGTGTTCGGCAAAACCCCGGGCGCGTTTTTCGCGCCCGTTCGCCGCTGCGTTAGCTCGCGACTCACCCACCAGAGAGAAAACTCCATCACCAGATGGAGTTTTGTCTTTTCAGGCAGTAATCCCCCCACAAATACGTATCGATCATCGTCCAACAGGGAGAAAACTGCCGTCGGATTATTTTTTGGCTCATATAAGCTTCGCCTGAGCCGCCCGCGGCCTTATGGATAAATACCCTATGAGGCCGGGTCGAATTATGATAAAATAAGTAATGAATCGGGATAATCTGAGTTTATTTCCGGTTCACCGCGGCGGTCCTGTGGAAATCCGTGCGGGGAAAAGTCTGAAATAAGCTCAAAAGACGGTAAAATATGTCTTTCTCCATGATAACCAGCATTTTGGTCGGCGAGATACTGATCGTTCTGGTCGGTTTGGCGGCTGCCGGGTTGATCTTCAGGGAGTTCTTCATGCGCAAGCAGTGGCACTTGGTCTTCTTCGGCCTGGCCACATTGTCCGTCGCCGCCGCTGTCGGAGCCTTATTCGGCGGCCAGGCGTTGTATTTTCACGAACCGTTGGCCGCTTCCACCGCTCTCGTGTGGTTCGATGTCTTCATCGCCGTTCATCTGCTCATGCTGATGTTCGGACTGATCGACCTTCATGGCCAGAAGATGAAAAAGCCGTTGTATGCCCTGGCCGCCGCCATCAGCGTCGTCCTGGCCGCCGCGCTTCTGGTGACGGCCTGCCAGGTGGTCCTGAATCAGGGTTTGGCCATGTGCGCTTCCAGTTCGGCGGCCGATTCGGCCGCGGTGGTCGCCTATTTCCTGGTGATGATCTTGTCGTTCCTCTTCTCGCGGTGGCTCATCCGGCAGAAAAAACAGCAGTTCGATTTTTACCGGTCCGACAAGCTGATCGCCTTGTCCGCCGCCGGCGCGGCCGTCTTCATCTACGTGAATCTCCTGGCAGCCATCTTCAGGAGCGGACCGCTGTTCCTGGTCGGCTTGGCGGCGCTGGTCGTCCATCTGGTGCTGCTCGCCGCCGGCGCCATCGCCAAGAACCATCCTGATCCCGATATCGTCGCCCGGCCGTTCAATTTCTTCCGCCACAGCCTGGTCCTCAAGACCTCGATGGTCTCGGCGGGCCTGTTCTGGCTGCTGGTCGTGGCCGTGTCCGTCGTGACCATCTTTTTCTTCACGCGGACGATCGTCGCCTACAGGGATACCACCATCGGGCATCGCATTTCCGAACTGTCCGGACGATTCGAAGAGCAGCAGTCGGTGCTGCTCCAGGCCGTCGGATTGGCGGCAGCCGATCCCATGAGCCTGTCCGCCGTCGCTTCCGGCAGCCTGCCGGCGGCGGTCAAGGAAATAGCCGATTCCTTCCGCTCGCGCGGCGTTGATCCGATCGTCCGCATCCTCGACGCCAACGGTACGGTCCTGCTGGGCGGCGCCTCCGAACGCGGCGTAACCTTGCCGGCCGCCGGCGTGGTCGGCCAGGCCATCCAAGGCCTGAAAACGGCGGCGTTGGAATGGGACAACATGTCCGATCGTCCGGTCCTGCGCGCCGCCGTGCCGGCGCGGTTCGACGACGGCAGCGGCGGCATCCTGCTCGTGGCCGCCGAGTTCACGCTCAGCCCGGGCCTGTTCAGTGACGCCGCCTTGCCGCCGACCTCCTACGGCCTGGTCACCGCTGACGGCGAGCCGGTCATGGCCGCCGGTCAGGCTCTGTCCGAACAGGAGGTTCAGCCGATCAAAAAAGTGCCGTCCGGCGACCGGGTCACCCTGTTCACCCTGGCTGACGGTTCTATCATCGGATTCCGGCCGCTGCATTCCTCCGAAGGCGGCGTTGAAGGCTATTTCTACCTCTCCCTGGATGTCGCGGCCACGGGCACGGAGATCATGCGCGTCTTCTCCATCGCCCTGTTCCTGGACCTGCTGGCGCTCATGGTCATGACGCTGTTCCTCTTCTGGAGCGAGCGGTCGCTGCTCCGTCCGATCGGGGAGCTCCAGGCCGCGGCCCGGGCGGTGGAATACGAGGACTACTCGGTCCGCGTGAAATATGATTCCCCCGACGAACTGGGCGAGATGGCCGGCGCTTTCAACAATATGAGCCGGACCATCGCCGAGCGGACCGACAGCCTGCGCAAGGCGCTGCGCGAGCAGACCGACTTCCTGGCCAACACGGCCCACGAGATACTGACGCCGCTCAACGTCATCCGCTGGACCCTCGACATGATGCGCCTGGGCGACACCGGCCGGCTGACCAAGGAGCAGATGGAACTCCTCGAGCAGATGCACCAGACCGCCAGCCGCCTGACCGGCCTGGTCCAGAACCTGATCGAGACGGCCAGGATGGAACAGGGCAAGGTCGTGCTGAAGCGCGCCCCCATGCCGGTCGAGGACGTCATCGACGAGGTGGCCGGCCTGCTGTCCATCAGGGCCCGCGAAAAAGGCATCGTCCTGCAGTGGAAGCACCCCAAGGAACCGCTGCCGCCGGCCGATATCGACCGCGACCGCATGCACCAGGTGGTCCTCAACCTGATGAACAACGCCGTCAAATACACCGGCCAGAAAGGGCAGATCACCGTCACGGCGGCCGAGACCGACCAGGCGTCGCCGGACGGGCCGAAGGGCCGGTTCATCCAGGTCTCCGTCCAGGACACCGGGCGGGGCATCCCCAAGGACGACCAGTCGAAGATCTTCTCGCGCTTCTTCCGCGCCGCCAACGTGGCCAAGGACGACATCGAGGGCGCCGGCCTGGGCCTGTACATCGTCAGCAAGCTGGTCGAGCTGCACGGCGGCCGCGTCTGGTTCAAGTCCGAGGAGGGCGTCGGCTCGACCTTCAGCTTCACCATCCCCATTGATAAAAAATAATTGACTCCGCCGCCGGACGGCGGCATTCAAACGCGCATATGGCCCAAGACGAACAAGCGAAAAAATCATTGGTGCTGCTGGTCGAGGACGAACCGGCGCTTAACGAGATCTACACCATCAAGCTCCAGAACGCCGGCTTGGAGGTGATCTCGACCTTCAACGGCGTCGAGGGCCTGGACGCGGCCCTGGCCAACATGCCGGCCATCATCCTGCTGGACCTGATCATGCCGCTCAAGGACGGCTACGAGGTGCTGCGCGACCTGAAGAGCAACCCCAAGACCAAGGACATCCCGGTCATCATCTTTTCCAATCTCGGCCAGGACTACGAGGTCAAGCGCGGCATGGCCCTGGGCGCGCTGCAATTCATGGTCAAGGCCGAGACCGACCCGGCTGACCTGGTCAAGAGGGTCAAGGATGTCCTGGCCGGACAGGCCAAGTCCTGATCCGACGCTCGCCGCGTTTTCCTGACGGCCTGGCGGCCGCGACGCGGCGGCAGCCGCAGGAAGGTCACATTGCCGCAGAGATTATGCAACCGACAACCGGTCCCGAGACAACCGCGATCAAGACCAAGGTGCTAGTCGTCGAGGACGACAAATTCCTTCAGAAGATCCTGCTGATGAAATTCGGCGCGGAAGGTTTCGACGTGCGCACGGCCGGCGATGGCGAAGAAGCCTTGCAGCAGCTGGCCGCCGACCCTCCGTCGCTCGTCGTCCTCGACCTCATCCTGCCCAAGTACAACGGCTTCGAGGTCCTGGCGGCCATCAGGTCCAACCCGCTCGTCAAGGACGTGCCGGTGATCGTCTTGTCCAATCTCGGACAGGACGAGGACATCCAGCGGGCGCATTCGCTCGGCGCCATCGCCTACCTGGTCAAGAGCAGCATCTCCATTTTCGAGGTCGTGCAGAAGGTCAAAGAGGCCTACGCCGGATTTTTAAATAAGCCAGCTTAAACGCCTGTGCCGGTTTCCGCAGGAAAATTGAGGACCTTATTGGTCGACTCCGGACTGCTGAAGGCGGCTGACTTCGACGCCGCCGCCGCCGATGCCGTCAGGGTCGGCAGCGACCTCGGCGACATGCTGGTGGACAGGGGATTCATCCCCGACGAATACCTCGGACAGATCGTCGGCGACAGTCTCGGCTACCCGTTCATCAGCCTGGCCGGATTGGACATCCCGGACCAGGTCTTGCGTTTGGTGCCGGAGCGCGTCGCCCGGCAATCGCAGATCATCGCCGCCGCCGTCGACGACAAGGGCAACCTGAAGCTGGCCATGCGCGAGCCGGACGACCTGGAGCTGGCGCGTCTCATCGAGAAGAAGACCGGCCTGCGCGCGCTGCCGCATTACACCACGCTCAAGGGCATCCGGGCCGGACTCGAGCACTATTCCAACGACCTGGGAAGCGCCGTCAAGACCGTCCTCGAGGAGTCGGGGAAGGCGGCCCGCGTCGAAACGGCCGAGGGTGCGCCGCTCATCCGCATCGTCGACATGATCATGGATTACGCCTACCGCAGCAACGCTTCCGACGTGCACATCGAGCCGCGCGAGAGGGAGCTCCTGGTCCGCTACCGCATCGACGGCATCCTCCATGACATGGTCCGGCTGCCCAAGAGCCTCATGAGCCACGTCATCACGCGCATCAAGGTCATGGCCAGGCTGAGGACCGACGAGCACTTCGCCGCCCAGGACGGCAAGTTCTCGGAGACGATCGACAACGAGCGCGTCGACGTCCGCGTCTCCATCCTGCCGGTCGTCGACGGCGAGAAGGTCGTCATGCGTCTCCTGGCCGAACGCGGCAAACAGTACAACCTGACCGACCTGGGCTTCTCTACCCGGGACGAGAAGACGCTCCTGCGCCACATCCAGAAGTCCTTCGGCATGATCCTGTCCACCGGTCCGACCGGTTCCGGCAAGACGACGACCATGTACGCCGTGCTTAAGCTCTTGAACACCCGCGACGTCAACATCGCCACCATCGAGGACCCGATCGAGTACGCCATCGAAGGCGTCAACCAGATCCAGGTCAACGTCAAGGCCGGACTGACCTTCGCTTCCGGCCTGCGCTCCATCGTCCGCCAGGACCCGGACATCATCATGGTCGGCGAGGTCCGCGACGAAGAGACGGCCGACATCGCCATCAACTCGGCCATGACCGGCCACCTGGTGCTGTCCACGCTGCACACCAACGACGCCGCCACCACGCTGCCCCGCATCCGCGACATGAAAGTGGAGCCGTTCCTCATCGCCTCGACCGTCAACGTCATCATCGGCCAGCGCCTGGTCAGGCGCATCTGCGGCCGCTGCATCACCAGCTACGAGGCCAGCCGGGCCGAACTGGTCGACAAGTTCCCGCCGGAGGCCGTCGAGTCCTTCTTCGCCAAGAGGGGCCAGGCGGACACCGTCAGCGTCTACAAGGGCAAGGGCTGCGACCGCTGCGGCCGCACCGGCTACACCGGCCGGATCGGCATCTTCGAGGTCCTCGAGGTCGTGGATTCCGTCCGCGAGCTGATCATGGCCGAAGCCAACGCCCGGGTCATCAGGCAGAAGGCCATCGATAACGGCATGACCACCATGCTCCAGGACGGCGTCCTGAAGATACTCACCGGCGTCACCACCATCGAAGAGGTCCTGCGCGTGGCCGGCGAATGAGATCGGCCGGATCATAATTAACCAGATCCCAACATGCCATTCAGTTACGTCGCTTCAACCAGGGCCGGCAAGGTCGTGCGCGGCTTCTCCGCCGCCGCCGGCCGCGAGGCCGTGCTCGAGGAATTGGCGGCCAAGGACCTCATCGTCGTGTCCGTGACGGAGTCGCGCCTGCTCATGGCGGCGCAGCGCGCCTTCATGTACTTTTTCGGCACGGTCAAGCACACGGACAAGGTCATGCTGACCAAGCATCTCTCGGTCATGCTTCGGGCCGGCCTGACCCTGGTCGAATCGCTGCGCATCCTGGAAGAGCAGGCCTCTACCTGGCGGCTGCGGAACATCATGCACCAGCTCGTCGAGGGCGTGGAGCGCGGCACGCCGGTGTCCGACGCCATGGAGAAGTACCCGCGCGTCTTCTCGGCTTTCTACGTCAACATCATCCGCGCCGGCGAATCCTCGGGCACCCTCGAGGAGAACCTGGAGCATCTGGCCGTGCAGATGAGCAAGGAGCACGAGATCGGCAACCGCGTCCGCTCGGCCTTGGTCTACCCGGCTATCGTCATGGTGGCGGCCGCGATCATCGGCTTCGTCTTCTCCATCTACGTCATCCCGCAGATAGCCCACCTCTTCGCCGGCCTTTCGGGCATCAAGCTGCCCTGGGTGACCGTGGTCATGATCAATGTGGCCAATTTCGTCAAGAAGTATACCGTCGCCACCTTCTTCGGCCTCTTCGGCGGCGGCATCTTCGTCGTCTGGTTCCTGCGCCGGCGTTTCCTGGCGCCGGCGACCCACTGGATCAGCCTGCGGATGTGGGTGGTCGGGCCGATCATCAGGAACGTCAACCTGGCGCGTTTCGCCTTGGTCCTGGGCACCCAGCTCAGGAGCGGCATCCCCATCACCCAGGCCGTCAAGGTGACCGCGGACGTACTCGATAATTTTTACTTCAAGAAAGAGCTGACCAGGGTCATCGCCGTCGTCGAGCAGGGCGGCACTGTTTCTGAGGCGCTGGTCGCCGCGCCGCGCCTCTTCCCCAAGATCACCTCGCGCATGATCAACATCGGCGAGCGGTCGGGCAAAATGGAGGAAGTGCTACAGTACCTGGCCGATTTCTACGACCTCGAGGTGCAGACGGCGACCAAGAACCTGACCACCCTGCTTGAGCCGCTGCTGCTCATCGTCATCGGCCTTATCACCGCGGGCCTGGCCTTCGCCATCATCATCCCCATCTACAACTTCATCAGCGCCATCGGCAAGATCTGATATGGACCGCCGCTCGAGCCAACCGAAAGCGGCTAAGGGCACGACCTTCCTGGAGGTGATGATCGTGATCGCGGTCTTCGGCTTGATCGGTTCGGCCATCGGGCCGATGCTTTCCGACACTTTTAATCGGCGCAACGTCGACCTGGCCGCTGCCGGCGCCGCTGACGCCGTGCGCGAGGCCCAGTTCTCGGCCATGACCGGTCTGGTGCCGGGCCGCTTCGGCGTCCATTTCGAGAGCGGCAAGTACGTCTTTTTCCGCGGCGCCGGATATTCCGCCGGCGCGCCGGACAACGTCGTCCACGAGCTGGATAACGGCGTGATCATCACCGCCGTCGATCTGACCGGCGGCGGCTCGGACATCGTCTTTTCCGACGTCCGCGGCCTGCCGGGCCAGGACGGCTCCGTCACTTTCTCCGGCGGAGGCGACCTCGTCCTCACCGTGATCATCAACGCCGCCGGCATGGTCGATGTCCAGTGATGTCGCCGGTTTTTTATGACAGCATCTATTCTTCGAGCGAGGCGCGAGGCGCCGAGTCGAGAAGTTTCCTGCGCATGAAGCCTTTCAGCGGACAATCAGCCGACCGGGGTTTCTCCATCATCGAAGCCATCATCGGCGTCGCCGTCTTCAGCATGCTGGCCTCCGGCGCCATCATCGCCGTCCTCGGGCCGCTGATCATCTCGGCCGACGCCTGGCAGAGGTCGCGCGCGGCCTTCCTGGCCGAGGAGGGCATCGAGGCCGCCCGCGCCATCAGGAGCGACGGCTGGGTCAACCTGACCGACGGCGCCCACGGCTTGACCAAGGTCTCCGGCGCCGGCTGCGTCGCCGACGAGTGTTGGAGTTTTTCCGGCGTCTACGACGAGACCACCGACAACAAGGTCGTCTTCCGCCGGGTGGTCACCGTCGAACCGGTCGAGCGCGACGACGTCACCCACGACATCGTCGAGAGCGGCGGCACCGTCGATGCCCACACCAAGAAGGTCACGGCGGTCATCACCTGGACCTCGCCCTTCGGCATCTCCCGCAAGCTGACCTCGCGCACCTACCTCACCGACTGGAACGCCTACCAGTGGAAGCAGACGACCGACTCGGATTTCTTGGGCGGCGACCTGACCAATCAGACCGACGTCGAGGGGACGGGGGATGACGCCTCCGTCGCCTTGGCCGCGGACATCAGCGCCCTCAAGTCCTGGACGCCGTCCGAAGGCAACCTGACGGTACATACCTCCGCTGACGCCTGGAATGCCGGCACCTTCACCGATACCCAGGTCCAGGGGATCGGCCAGAACGCCGTCGTCACCGGCATCAAGAGCAACATGCAGTGGATCGAGATATACGCCGGCAAGTCCTTCTACCTGACCACCGACTCCCATTTCAACAACCTGGGGAATCCTGTCACCGGCAGTTTCAGCAACACCGTGACCGTGGACACCGGCGACCTCGGCGCCGTCGCCCTGAACACCCGCCTGAGCTGGGCGGCCTTGTCTTCCGGCGTGACCGACCACCTGAATGACGTCGATTGCGTCAGCTCCTCTTTCTGCGTCGCCGTCGGCGCCGGCGGCCGCATCATCAGCTGGAACGGCTCGTCCTGGTCGACGGTGAACTCGCCCACCACCAATGCCCTGAACGACGTGGACATGATTTCGGCCTCGCTCGGCTTCATCGGCGGCGCCGGCACCAATCCCGGCACCGGCACCGTGCTCAAATGGGACGGCGCCAACTGGACGGCCATGGCGACGCCGACCGACAACATCAATCAGATCTACATGCTCTCGTCGAGCGACGGCTTCATGGTCGGCCGGAGCGGCAAGTTCTGGCGCTATATCGGCTCGATCTGGAACGAGATCCTCGATACCGGCAACGAGAACTGGCAGTCCGTGCATATGTTATCGTCCAGCGACGGCTGGGCGGTCTCGTCGGGCAGCGACGTTCGCCGCTGGAACGGTTCGGCCTGGAACACGGTGAGCGACCCGACCAACAGGTTCTACTACGACGTGGCCTGCGCCTCGGCCAGCTTCTGTTTCGCCGTCGGCTCGAACGGCGTCATCATCAAATGGAACGGCAGCAGCTGGGCGCAGGACCCGAATTCCCAGACGCTGACCACCAATGTCCTGCGGGACGTAAACCTGCTTTCGTCCACCGACGGCTGGGCCGTCGGTGATGGCGGCACAATTCTCCGCTGGAACGGCTCGGCCTGGTCACTGGCCACCTCGCCCGGCACGACGCATATGCTGGGCGTCACCCAGGTCTCCTCGACCGAAGCCTTCGCCGTCGGCAACAGCGGCACGGTCTGGAGGTATTCGTACTATTACTACACCAGCGGCACCTACACCTCGCGCGTCCTCGACAGCGGCGTGCCGGGCGGCGTCACCTGGGGACACGTCTTCTGGGACGAGGATATCCCCGACACCGGTGCCGTGGTTACCGATCTGACCATCACCTTTAGGAGTGGCAACACGACCAACCCGAACGATGGCACCTGGTCCGGCTGGCTGCCGACGCCGCAGCCGCTGACTGACCCGTTCTATTCGGACATAACCGCGCCCGATTCGCGCTACGTCCAATATCGGGCGACGTTCCGCTCCGACGGCCAGCTGTACACGCCGCGCCTGAACGGCATCGCCATCTATTACGACGAGCCGAACGACAACGCCTTCTACGACGTCAAGGTCACGTCCGCGACCGACGGCTGGGCGGTGGGCGGCGGCGGCACAATGTCCCGGTTCAACGGCACCGACTGGGCGCGATATACGCCTTCACCCACGGCCAATTCCCTGCTGGACGTGGACTTCACCGACGCCAGCCATGTCTGGGCCGTCGGCGACAACGGCACGATCGTCTTCTGGGACGGTTCGGGCTGGGCCGCCCAGACCTCGAACACCACGAACACGCTTTTCGGCGTCGACACCGTCTCCGCGTCGTTCGCCGTCGCCGTCGGCGCCAAGGGCACCATCCGCCACTGGGGCGGTTCGTCCTGGTCGACCGTTCTCTCCCCGACCAACAAGAAGCTCAACGCCGTCTCCTGCGCCACCGCTTCGGATTGCTGGGCCGTCGGCGACAACGGCACGGTCATCCACTGGAACGGCGGGTCCTGGTCGAGCGTCTCCACGTCGGCCGTCCATGCCCTGAACGGCGTATTCACCTGGGATTCGGACACGGCCTATGCCGTCGGCGCCGGCGGTCTGATCATGCACTGGAACGGTTCGGCCTGGGCCGTCAAGGACAGCACCACGCCCAACGAGCTGCGCGACGTCCATTGCGCCCTGGAGAACGACTGCTGGGCCTGGGGCATCGAGCAGACCTTCCTGCACTGGGACGGCTCCGCCTGGTCTCGTTACGTCTTCACCAACCCGTCGAACCCGCTGGTCCAGGGCGGCTACATGATCTCGCTTTCCGACGGCTGGGCCGTCGGCGAAGGCGGCGCCGTCTACCACTACACCAGCGTCTACCCCTCGCCGGCTTACTGGCGTTCGCCGGTCATCGACGGCGGCACTTCGGGCATCAAGTGGAACACCCTCAGCTGGGACTCGACCGAACCGATGGGCACCGGCATGAGCATCGTCACCCGGACCTGCGACGGCCCGGACCCGGCTACCTGCACCTGGTCGGCCTGGAGCACCGCCATGACCGACAAGGGCGGCACGACCATCACCTCGCCCGCCGGCCGATATCTGCAATACGAGGTCGTCTTCACCACGACCATCGGCTACAACACGGCGACCCTGTCCGAAGTGCGCATCATCGATTCGGCCGCCACCGGCCAGACGCTCTACGACATCGACGGCGTGGCCGAGACCGACGTCTGGTCAGTCGGCCGCTCCGGCACCATCGTCCACTATGACGGCACCTCCTGGTCGACGGTCATCTCCCCGACCGTCAAAGACCTTCGCGGCATCGACCAGCTGGCGACCGACAGCGCCTACGCCGTGGGCGTTAGCGGCACTTTCCTCCGCTGGGGCGGCACCGCTTGGAGCGAGCTGACCCCGTCGCCGACGTCACAGGATATGTACGCCGTTTCCATGCTTACGGACTCGCTCGGTTACGCCGTCGGCACCAGCGGCGAGATGGCCAAATGGAACGGCGGTTCCTGGATCAATGACGCCGTGGTCACCACCCAGAACCTGCGCGGCGTCTACCTGTACAGTTCCACCCTCGGCTTCGCCGTGGGCGACAACGGCGTCATCCTTCAGTGGAATGGCAGCTCCTGGTCGGTCATCCCTTCTTCGCCGACATCCGCCCAGCTCAACGCGGTGCACATTATCGCGGCCAATCAGGCCGTCGCCGTGGGCAACGGCGGCGTCATCATCAAATGGAACGGCACCTCCTGGTCGCTCGACACGTCCTCGCCGGTCGTCGCCAATCTGAACGCCGTGGAGTTCCGCTCGGCCACCGAAGCCTGGGCCGGCGGCGATTTCGGCACCATCTTGAGCTGGGACAACAAGAATGACTGGCAGTCGTTCACCTCGCCGACCACCCGCACCCGCTACGGCATCACCGTCCTGGCGCCGACCGACGGCTGGATGTGCGGACAGAACGGCGCCCTGGTCAAGGACCCGCCGCCGTACGCCGCCGCCGGCACCTTCCTCTCCTCGGTCCTCGACGCCGACTCCGCCGCCTTTTGGGACACCGTCTTCTTCAACATCACCGTGCCGGCCAACACGACCATCAGCATCGCCGTACGCTCCGGCGGCATCTCCGTGCCTGATGCCAGCTGGTCGGACTGGAGCGCGGAGATGACTACGGGCGAGCTCGCGGCCATACCCGTCCCGAGCGCCCGTTATCTGCAGTACCGCGCCACCCTGACCACCGCCGATCCCCTTGTCTCGCCGCTGCTCGAGGACATGACCGTCACCTACCACAAATGAAACGCCGACAGCCAAAATCCGCCAGTCGCAACCAGGGCTTCACCTTGCTGGAGATGCTGCTTTATTTGGCTATGATGAGCCTCGTTTTGGTTGCCGCCACCCTTTTCCTGGCCGAGTTCACCATTTCCGCCCGGGTCAAGACGGCCGCCTGGCAGGAGGTAGAGCGCAACGCCCATTTCGCCATGAATCGCGTCGCCGTCGAGATCCGCGAAGCCGCCGGCATCAATGTCGGTGACTCTGTCCTCGGGTCGGATCCCGGCCGGCTGTCGCTGGCCGTCGCCGTCGGCGCCAGGAACCCGACCGTCTTCTCCGTCACCTCCGGCACCCTTTACGTCCAGCAGGGGAGCGGACCGGCGCTGGCCCTGACCTCGTCCAAGGTTAACGTCAAGGAATTCATCGTCGAGGACGTCTCCTCGTCGGCCATCCACCGGAATTATCGCGTCCACCTGAAAGCCGCCTACCGTTCCGACCTGGCCGAGACCGCCATGGCCGAAATGACGATAGAGACCACGGCCCAGATAAAGACCGGCGACGGCTATTCCGACTGACCTCCTATGCAGACCGCTTTCCCGGATAAAATCTCACGGACGACAGGCCGGCCGGACCGCCTCCCGGCGGACAGGCGCGGCGTGACCTTGCTGCTGACCATGATCCTGATAGGCGCCCTGATCCTGGCCATCGGCCTATCCGTCGCTTATCTCAGCCAGACACAGGTGATCATTTCCGGCCACATCGACTACGCCCAGTCCCTGCGCCAGGCGGCTTTCGCCTGCGTCGATGAGGCGTTCATCAGGCTGAGATCCGACCTTAATTTCACCGGTGATACCCTGGAGCTCGGGATGGATACCTGCACCTCGGTCGTTTCCGGTTCAGGCCTGAACCGCACGGTGACCGTCGACGCCACGGAAGGGGATTATGCCCTGCGTATCGTGGTGGAGGCGACCCTGCGCCAAAACAGCTCCTCTAACGCCCGTGGTTGGGAAGTATTGAGGTGGCAGGAGACCAACCCCTGATAAGCTCAACTGAATCTGTCCCCAGATAAGGCTCAACTGAGTCTTTTTTTAGCTGGCGACGGTGTGCTATGATACGGCTGAGGGTTCTGTTCAAGACTTTGAGCAGTGCCCAATTGGAAATTATTCGGCCACATGAGCTCATTTGCCTGCGGACTGGACATAGCTAGCCGTTCGGCCGAACTCGTGGCTCTCTCCAAAAGAGGGGGTCGGATTAAGGTTGAAAGATTCGGCGGTCTGGAGATACCCCCAGGCCTCATCGACCGCGGCGTCATCCGGGACCCGGAGACGCTGGTCAAGGTATTGGCCGCCTTTTTGAACGGTATATTTGGCGCGAACCATGGCAGCATCCCCGTAGGCGTTTCACTGCCTGATTCGCTGGTCTATTCCAAGATCTTCTCGCTGCCGGCCAGTCTCAGCCTGGACATGGCCATCAGGGCGGCCGAGCAGGAGGCCGCCAGCTTCATTCCGCTTTCTTTGAACGACGTCGTCGCCAGCCCGGTGGTCTTGTCGCGGACCAAGGATACGCAGGACCTGGTCTATGCCGTAGCCGATCGCGCCGTGGTCGACGTCTACCTCGACGTCATGCGCAAGGCCGGGACCTCGCCGACCTTCGTCGACAGCGCCTCACTGGCGCTGGCCCGGGCCGTCATCGAGCCCAACGAAGCCGAACCGGTGCTCATCGCCGACATCGGCGCCCAATTGACCATCCTGGCCGTCTATGACCGCGGCGGCATCCGTCTGAATTCCGAGGTCGTCATCGGCGGCGAACATTTCACCTCGATACTCGAGAGCGAGTTCGGCTTGCCGCCGGACAAGGCTGAGCTTCTCAAGCGTCAGGCCGGCTTGGACCGGTCGATCGGCGAAGGGCGGGTCTTCGCCGTCCTGCAGAAACCCGTGGCCGAACTCGTCAGGGAGATGACCCGGACCGTGAGTTTTTACGGACAGAAATACGGCCGCGCCATCCGCAAGATCGTCCTGACCGGCGGCACCAGCCTGACCCCGCATCTCGTCGATTACGTCGCTTATAATTTCGCCGGCGTCAATGTCATCGTGGGCCAGCCCTTGAAGGGCATGGACCTCTCCGGCCTGCCGCAAGCCAAGGAGCTTCAGGCGAATTCCGTGGTCTATGCGAACGCCGTCGGCTTGGCCCTGCGGGCCGGGGGATTCCGGTCAGGCCTGGGTATCGACCTCATGTCCGGCAAGCGGGCCATCAGCAGCACCAGCGCCGGCGGCGGATTTTTCGGCGGCTTAGGCCAGCTGTTCCAGTCCAAGGCCCAGCCGCCGGCACCGCCTGCGACGCCTGCCGCGACGCCGTTCAAGCCGGCTGCGCCGTCTTTCGATGCCAAAGGAGCGGCTGATGTCTGGGGGCAATTGTCCAAGCCGGCAGCGCCGGCGCCGATGGGCGCTCCGCCGCCCGCTGCGCCGCCTTCTTGGCCGCCACCGCAACCAGTAGTGCCTCCGGTTCCGGTCGCGCCGCCGCCTCCTTGGCCGCCACCGCAACCAGTAGTGCCTCCTCAGCCGGTCGCGCCTCCTCCTTGGCCGCCACAGCCTGTAATGCCGCCTCCGTGGCCTTCGCAGCCTGTCCCATCGCCGGTCGCGCCGCCGCCTCCTTGGCCGCCACCGCAACCAGTAGTGCCTCCGGTTCCGGTCGCGCCGCCGCCTCCTTGGCCGCCACAGCCTGTAATGCCGCCTCCGTGGCCTTCGCAGCCTGTCCCATCGCCGGTCGCGCCGCCGCCTTCTTGGCCGCCACAG
>Ga0315275_10000037_pt1 | contig 99177 bp, 98 predicted proteins | sample YL17G03_0_MG_FD_205557 | JGI IMG/M metagenome (GOLD analysis project Ga0315275, IMG submission 205557) | Sediment microbial communities from Yellowstone Lake, YNP, Wyoming, USA - YL17G03_0 | ecosystem: Environmental > Aquatic > Freshwater > Lake > Sediment | place: USA: Wyoming | collected... | reverse complement strand
TGTTCATCTTGATGTCCCGCTAGGATTCACCTCCTAAGCTTGGACTTCACTCAAGAATACGAGACCCCAATCCAAAAATAAACACTAGCTAATTTAGGGACAAGCCAGCGCGCTAAAACGCTGACTAAAAGTAGCTCGGAGACAATGAGAAGCCAAGTACGAGCGCATGAACTGAAAACCGCTATGACTACCGACTTCATAACACAACATCATAACTACCACAAAAACAGAAAGGTAGGGGGATCATCGTTGAAGCTTTACGGCAAGACAACGATGCCGAGGTTTTTGAGCCTTGAAAACACGACTTGAGCACTGAAGAAAGAGGCTCAAAATCTAATTGTCTTTCTTCTGAAGAGCGCGCGGTGCTAGGAATTGATGTAATCTCGTATTAAGCTACTTAGGAGGTTACGCCTCGAAAAAATGAGGCTAGAAGCATTTTGGTATTTTCTTGATTGCAGCCACGACGAGCTTCACAGTGTTCTCTACATCTGACAGGCTCAGAAGCGATGTTGCGCTATGAATGTAACGTGTTGGTATGCAGATGCTGCAGCTGGGCACTCCTTCTTTTGCGAGGGACATGCGTCCGGCGTCTGTTCCTCCGGCCAAGCCTGTTTCAAGCTGGTATGGGATCTTATTCTCTTCCGCGACTCCTGTCAGCAATCGCAGCACTTTTGGATGGGATATGTGGAGAGCATCGGAAATTAACAACGAGGGGCCTTTCTTGAGTTTTGATGGTGCTTCAGCTTCTTTGACTCCTGGGATGTCACCCGCCACTGTAACATCAAGCGCAAGCCCAACATCGGGATAAATGCCAAACGCGGAGGTCGTCGCTCCCCTGCACCCAACTTCCTCCTGCACTGTCCCAACGGCGTACACGGTGCACTCCGTCTTCGGTAAGCGCTTCAGAACTTCAATCATCGCCGCGCATCCGACCCTATCATCAAGCGCTTTGCCAATAACGATGTCCTTGTTCATAGAGGCAAACTTCACATCAAACTCTACCACGTCGCCTATTCTTACACCCATTTTCTTTGCTTCTTCCTGGCTACCAGCCCCAATGTCAATGAACAACTCATCATAAGGGATGACTCTCTTGCGTTCGTCCTCCTTCTGTATGTGCGGAGGTTTTGAACCTACAATCCCGTGAAGAGACCCTTTCTCGGTATGCACCATCACCTTCTGCGCCAGCAGGACACGGTCGTCTATCCCACCCATCTTCGCAAACTGAATGAAACCTTCTTTCGAAATCACCTTCACCATCAAGCCTATCTCATCCATGTGTCCCGCAAGCATCACTCGGGGGGCATTTTTCGCGCCTTCCTTCACTCCTATTACGTTGCCTAACCTGTCCTCCGTGACTTTATCCACACATGGTTTCAGGAATTTGTGCATCAGAACCCGAACTTCCTCTTCCCTGCCCACGACTCCGCAGGCATTAGAGAGTTTTTCCAGCATCTCTATAGACAACATGGCTACATCTCTTAATGGTACCTAGAATTCTTGCGTTTCATATTAAACAATTGCGGTATTTCTCTCCACTTGCAATACACCACACGTGTCAAACAAACCTGAAAAAAAGTCGCATACACGATAATCAAGCTGCTGCTTTCATGCTCAAACCTTTTGTGCGGCTCAACACATTCTCAGTCGTGGTCGAATGCGCAAAACTCAGGCGATAAGCCTAACTGCCACGTTCCCAGCCCTGCACGCGGTGCTCGGTTTTCTCTCGCTCGGAATCGGGTGGCGCAAGAGCGCGCGCACGAATAAATCCTCACGCAAATTCTCTCATGACCAACAGCAACTTTTAAACGTGCAAGCATGGCAATGACAATTGACGCAGGGTCAAGACTTGGCAGATAAACAGTGTGTGAAAATCGGTATCTTCAAGTGTGGTAACATAGGATCTTCACCTCTTTTCGAACTTCTTCTAGACGAGCTGGCAGACCGCCAGGACATAAAAGCCAGAATTCTTTCCATAGGTTCAAAGATGGCTGTGGAAGACGTTGAAGAAACATTGCCTAAGATATTCGAACTTGACCCTCAACTTCTAGTTCTCATATCCCCCAACCCGGCGATACCTGGCCCAGCAAAGGTGAGGGAGAAATTCTCAAGCAGCGGTTTGCCCAGCGTGATAATTTCTGACGCACCCGCAAAACGAATCAAGGCTGATCTCGAGAAACAGAACGTTGGCTACATAATCATTACGGGCGACCCACTTATCGGAGCAAGAAGAGAATTCCTGGATCCTGTAGAAATGGCAATTTTCAATTCAAACATCATAAAGGTGTTGGCTATCACGGGCGTGTACAGAATAATCCATCAGGAAATCGACAAACTAGTTCATTCAATCAAGTCTGGACTCGGGCCAGTTTTGCCAAGGTTGGTTGTCGATGTGAATACCATCCGAGACAATTCAGATTTCACAAATCCATACGCACGAGCAAAAGCGATGGCTGCATACGAGCTGACTGAAAAAATTGCTGAAGTCAACTTTCAAGCTTGCTTCATAGAAAAAGAAAGTGGAAAGTATATACCACTAGTGGCCTCTGCCCATGAAATAGCTCAGATAGCCGCTAGACTGGCTGAAGAAGCCAGAGAAATAGAGAAATATGGTGACACAGTCGTGAGGAGGCCTCATTCTAAAGAAGGGAAACTCAAGGTCAAATCCAAGTTAATGCTTCCCCCGTCTTTGGAAGATGAACCTAGTAAAAGACTCATGAAAGAGTAGGATTCGCCTCGAAGAACTGGCATATATCGTATATAGAGATATATAACGTATTTCGGCTAGGTACATAAACTCCACATCCTACGCATATGACGGGAACCATGATATGAAAACTCTTGAAATCGCACCCTTAAAAGAAAAGAAGCGCGCGCGCTAAGATTATTTAAATGTTAGATGCGCATAGCACTCCATACCGTGCGGTTTCAAAACACTTTTTTCACTTCTGCGCTGCTGGTAAGAGGGGGGCAAAGTTCTTCTCAGCGTTTTGCTTTTTTAAAGCGGACAGCTTTATGATTTCCTCTTTGTTGACATCTCCATTGGTAAAACCAATCCCATCTAAGAGTTTCTTTCCTACGTCTGATCTCACTATCACCGTTGAATATCCGTCTGGGCTCCCTACCGATCCAATAGAAACATCGGCAAGCTTAGAAACGAAGTCATCGCAAAAAGCGCATCCCTTTTCGACGGCTTTGCCAAGGTCTCTTACACGGCATGAATATTCTTTTCCATCAACCTGCACTATGAATTTTCCTTTATGTATCTGCGTTTTCTCTGATTTGTCCAAATCAACACCCAACAACTTTTTTGTCTCTTCTTTCAACTTTTCGTAGACAAAGGCTTCATAGCAAAACAACCCTAATATGGTGATTTCCACCGTCGGGAAATCACGCAGCAAAGTTTGCTGTATCTCCCTTACTGCTCGAACCTCACAAGGGGGGCCAACAATGGCAATCTTCCTCTTTCCTTTTTCCATCAACCCCGCCAACTTTGACATCATTTTCACCCTTTGATATTTCGTCCCTCGCGCTTTCATTATCTCATCGATATTCTCCGCTATGATTGCCTGTGCTCTATAACCGTCTTTTCGCTGGACGACGATGGCTACATCAAACATGCCCCTCTGCATGCCAGAAATGAGTAGCGCAGTAGCCATTCCGCCATCTTGCCCCTCTACTGAGCTTTTTGCCGCCAGTATGTCATTATGGACGCCGAGATACTCATCTCTTGTTCCTCTCAAAAATCCATCCTCTACTTTTCTTTTGTCTTCTTCCAACATTGGATACGTGTTTATCCGTATTTTCCTAGATCCCGTTGGGCAAACCCTAGCGCAGGCTCCGCAGGCGATGCAATCATCAGATAATGCATGATAGGGAGCGGTGACTTCTCGCATTACGCCTCGATTTGCAAAGTTAATAGCGGATACCCCAACCAATTCTTCACAAACACGAGCGCACAAGCCACAAAGGATACAATCCTCCTCCTCGTCTCCTATCCAAAGACTCGGTTGCCGAATGTCATACGCCCGTGCCAAATCCTGTATCTTGTTCACTTTTGGACATCGAGCTAATAGCAGCTCAAGAAGCATTTTACGAGTTCTCATAACCTTTTCAGATTTTGTATCAACTATGAGTCCTTCTTCAACAGGGTAATTGCAGGAAGTCACAATCCTTTTCCTTCCCCGCTTGTCTGTCATTTCCACAGAACATAAGCGGCAAGCACCAAAAGGAGAAAGAGCATGACAATAACACAATGTAGGAATATCAATGCCAACTTTTTTTGCCGCTTCCAAAATAGTTGTTTCTTCTTTGGATGTTACTTCTCTACCATCTATTTTCAATGTTATCTCTTTCACTTCCATTGTAGCTCACAATCCTTTACTCACTCTTGCCTTTTCCCACTCTTTTTTATTAGTCTCCCTTCTTCTGGAAGAGGCAGGGGAACCGGTTCACCAGATATTCTTTGCACCGCCCTAAAATTAGGCGGGCACACATCATAACAAGTGCCACATTTCGTGCATTTTGATTGATCAATCACGTGAATCTTCATCTTTTCTCCAGTAATTGCGCTTGCTGGACAATTCCTAAAGCAAAGCATGCATGCATTGCACTTCTCCGGGTTAATGTAATAAGATATTAGTTCTTTGCATACTAACGCAGGGCATCTCTTTTCCTTTATGTGCGCTTCATATTCGTTTCTGAAATGACGAATGGTGGTTAACATGGGATTCGCAGCTGTTTGTCCTAAAGCACAGAGAGAAGCAACGCTTGTTACGTCTGCTATCTCCCCAAGTTTCTCGATATCTCCTTCTTTTCCTTTGCCAGCAACAATATCGTTCAATATCTTCCTAGCCTGCTTCAAACCTTCCCGACAAGGCAAGCATTTGCCGCAGGATTCATCGCAAAGGAAATTGACGAAGTAGCGAGCCACATCTACCATACACGTATCTTCATCCATTACGACCATTCCACCAGAGCCCATAATCGAACCTAACTTGGTAAGCACGTCAAAATCCACAGGAGAATCAAGATACTGCTCAGGAATGACGCCGCCAGAGGGCCCACCAGTTTGAACAGCCTTAAACTTCTTCCCACCTCGAATCCCACCGCCTATCTTGTAGATGATATCTCTCAACGACATCCCAAAAGGAACCTCAACCAAGCCAGTGTTGTTCACTTTGCCCACCAAAGAGAATATCTTAGTGCCCTTGCTACCTTCAGTACCAATGGATCCGAACCATTCAGCACCGTTATTAATGATAAGAGGTATATTCGCCCATGTCTCAACATTATTTAATGCGCTCGGCTTATCCCAAACTCCTTTTTCGGACGTGTGGACATACTTAGGCCTTGGCTCTCCCACTCTACCTTCTATTGCCGTCATCAGGGCGCTCGACTCGCCTGACACAAATGCTCCAGCCCCCCTATGGATCTTAACCTTGAGATCAAACCCTGAGCCAAGAATATCTTTGCCTAGCAGGCCATACTTCTCAGCTTGTCTTATAGCTATACCCATGTTTTCCACCGCAAGAGGATACTCTTGGCGTACATAGACAAACCCCTCGTGCGAGCCAATAGCGTAAGCTCCAATAACGAGTCCTTCAAGTATGCAGTGCGGATTTCCCTCCATCAATGCCCGGTTCATAAAAGCTCCAGGATCGCCCTCGTCACAGTTGACGATGACGTATTTAGGCTCTCCAAGCGCGTCACGTGTGGACTCCCACTTTCGGTACGTTGGAAAGCCACCTCCACCACGACCACGAAGATTGGCTCTTTTAACTTCTTCAACTACTTGCTCAGGTGTCATTTGAAAAATAGCCTTGGCCAACGCTGAGTAGCCACCAAGCGCGATGTAATCTTCTATCTTTTTAGGGTCGATCTTAGCATTATTATCCAAAAGAAGCCTGTTTTGATACTTGTAAAATGGGACCTCAGACAGACGCTTTGCTGTTTTAGCAGTTACAGGATCAATGTAAAGCAACCGTTCAACGATCTCTTTACTAATCAAAGTTTTCGATACGATTTCGGGCACATCGGTCGACTTTACTCTAAAATAATAGATTTCTTCAGGATAGATAACGACTCTTGGACCTTTTTCGCAGAAACCTAGGCAACCTGTTTCTTTGACACCGATTTTACCTTCCAAGCCCTGCCTCTTAATCTCTTCCCCAAATGCTATGAGAACTCCTTTCACACCAAGAGCCTCGCAACCTGTGCTCACACATACTGCAACAGCAGGTCTTTTAGGATCTCTTTTAGCGAGTATGTCCTTCCTGAATCTTTCCAGATCAGAAGGAGATTTCAATTGCTCCATGACTTTTCATTCCCTTCACTAATTATAACTGGACAGCATCTTCGCAATATTTGCGGATGAGAGCCTTCCATAATATTGGCCATCTATTTCGACGACCGGCCCTAGGGCGCAGCAACCTAGGCAGTTAACGGTCTCTAAGGTAAACTTACCGTCGCTTGTGGTATCGCCAGCCTTAATGTCCAGTTTGCGCTCTACGGAATCCAGAATTCTTGGTGAATCTCGCACATAACAAGCAGTGCCGAGGCATACCCTAATTAGATGGCGACCTCTCGGCTTGAGACTAAGTGCCTTGTAAAAACTCGCAACCCTGTATATCTGGCTTACTGGAATCTGGAGCCTCTCGTTTATTCTTGTTATCGCTTCCTTTGGTATCCAGTTGAACTCACGCTGTATGTCTAGAAGTAATTGTATCAAAACTCCTTCTTCATTTATGTATTTGTTTATGATGTCATCAATTCGATCCATAATCATGTCTGTCTCAACTACCTTATGGTAGAAAGTAATCAGTCACCTTTCTCATGGATAAAGTTTTCTTCTTCCTCATACTATGTCCCTTTTCCATTCGAGCTTTCATCGGAATATACACTATTTCTCACGATTAAATATGACATACGTCATGCTCTTAAACATTTTTCGAACGCCATAAAACACCCATTATCATTTGGTGACTTGGACGGATGGACGTTCACGATATTACATTCTCACAAGGGACAAGAAATCCTCGAGGGCGCCGAAGAAGCTGCATTGCTCAAGAAAGACCTTCAAAAAATGAAAATTTGATATGTGTGAAAACAACGCGCGCTAGGCATTTTCCAAGTCTGATGACACGTGCGGATAAATACTCTTCAAAACCAATCTTAGCAGAGCAACTCCAGATTCCATTATGAGAACAATAGCACTCGTCAAGAGAGCTGCCGAAGAACCGAGGGGAATATTCGACCATTAGGTAGCCTATCAAAAAGCCAAGAAGGCAATAGTTGAGAAGCTGGAGAAGAAGAAACATGTTGAAAGCGCCTGAGAAGCAATGCTGCCCTAACTCATGCCCTTTCTAATGTCTAGAGCAACTTTATCCAATTCTTTTTTGCCCGGTCTTAACCTGCTATGAGGTCCGAATCTGATTCCGAAACCGTCCCCTCTGAACATGGGAATAACGTGTAAGTGAACGTGCAACACCTCCTGACCAGCGACTTCACCATCTGCCAAATGGAAGTTCACACCTTCACACTTCAACCCCGACCGCCTGAGACCCCCGGCAACTCGCATCGCAACCTTGAACAGCCGTGCCCCAGCTTCTTCATCAAGCTCAGCCAGGCTTGAATAGTGTCTTCTCGGAATCACGAGCACATGATCAGGATTGACGGGTTGGATGTCCATGAACGCTAAGACTGTCTCATCAGAATAGACCTCGCTTGCTCGACTGTCTTTTCGGACTATCCAGCAGAAAATGCAGTTCTCCAACTTTTGCGCCCGAGAAGACAGTTTTTCCTCAGATTTATATGCGTGTTCATCGCGAACGCTTTAACGTGATTTGAAAAACATGGTGCACGAGAAAGCGAAAGGGGTTTAAAGTTCACCTAGTAAAGATTGATTGTCCGTTCATGATTCGCTTGTGGTTTGACAAGGGTACAATCCTTCTGCGCGGGGAAGTCGGCACACCATACGGCAAATGGGATCCCAGAGTTGACTCTTACAGAATCAAAGCTATGCACTACGGGGACGTGTTGGCTTACTTGAAGGAAAGCAAGCTGGCTTTTCAAGACGATGTCCCAAATCTTCCCCCGATTGAACATCTGAACCCCACCGTTGAGCTGCGGTCCTACCAGAAAGAAGCCTTGGACAAGTGGCGCCAAGCCAACATGCGCGGGATCCTCGTCCTGCCTACAGCAGCGGGCAAAACCTACGTGGCACTGAAAGCCATAAGCCAATTAGAAAAGCAGACTCTAATTGTTGTCCCAACCTTGGACCTCATAGACCAATGGCGAAAACGACTCTCGGACCATCTGAACACGGAAGCCGGAGCCGTCGGCGGAGGCGAAAACACTGTGAAAATGATAACCGTCTCAACCTACGACTCGGCTTATCTTCAAGCAGAAACACTCGGGAACCGCTTCCTGCTCATAGTCTTCGACGAAGTTCACCACTTGGCTTCACCGAGCTACATGCAGATCGCCGAAATGTACATCGCACCTTACCGCATGGGTTTGACAGCCACATACGAAAGAAGCGACGAAAGACACGAACTCTTGCCACGCCTAGTCGGAGACCCCGTCTACACTGTGGGCGTGGAAGAATTAGCTGGAGAGCACCTTTCACCCTACACTTACGAGAAAATCTTCGTTGAACTAACCCCTGAAGAACAACGGGCCTACGACAATAATATGGCCACCTTCAGGTTTTACCTAAGAGAAAAGGGCATCGTCCTCCGAAGCCCCGAGGACTTCCAAAAGTTCATCATGACCACGGGCAGAGACCGCCGTGCACGTGAAGCTCTACTGTCCCGGAACCGTGCGCTAAAAATCGCACTCAACTCAGAAGCAAAACTACGACTCTTGGCACGACAACTCGAAGCCAACAGAAACGAAAAGACACTGATTTTCACACTTCATAACGACCTCGTCTACGCCATCAGCCACAGATTTCTGATACCCGCCATCACCTACCAGACGCCCAAGGAAGAGAGAAGGGAAATTCTGGAAAACTTTCGAAAAAGCGAGTACAAAGCCATAGTCACCTCCCAAGTCCTCGACGAGGGCGTAGACGTACCAGACGCTTCAGCCGGCTACATACTAAGCGGGACAGGAAGCACAAGAGAGTACATCCAGAGGCTTGGAAGACTCTTGAGAAAAGTAGAAGGCAAGAGAGCCAAGCTCGTGGAAATCGTGTCCAAAGAAACAGTTGAAGTAGGAATAAGCCGCAGAAGAAGACACAAGAAGCCCATGGAGACCTGAGACGTGCTTCCGAGCGAACTACTAGCAGTTTGGAAGAGAAAGGGCGACATTTGGCCAAGGTACGCAAGAGCGACCGAAGACGCCATGGAAGTAGCCAACAGCCTCATCAAAGCCTACCGAGACCACGTTGGCGAAAAGAAAAGCATCCTAAAAGCGTTCGCCGCCGAGCTTGAGGATGAGGGGCACGAATACCGCTTCGTCAGGGGGCTAGCCTATCTCTTGGACAGAAGAAGCAGGTTCAATTGCAACGACAAAATCAGCCCAGTAGAACTGAGACGAAGGATTTTTCAGGAAACTGGAAAACTAGGACTCGCAACCACCCTAGAAAAAAGAAAAAAAATAACCGAAATCGTTGCCTCAGAACTGAAGATAACATCCCAAACCGTCGACGACTTCCTCTACGCCGATCTCGACAATGAACTCGTCCTTGAAGAATTCGAACCGCCGACACCGGACGAGCTTCTCAAAGAGTACAACCTCAGCCTCACGCAAACGCTCCTCTTCGACTCAACGGAACTCAGCTTCACTGCTTCAGGCAACTGGCAGAGAATATTCCACACCGTGAAAAGACTAGGACTAATCTACGAAGTCTACAAGGAAGGCAGGATCTGGGTGAAAATAGATGGACCCGCTAGCTTGTTCAAACTCACTAGAAGATACGGCACGTCGACAGCCAAGCTCCTTCCAGCAATCATCGCAAACCCAGAGTGGACAATCGAAGCAAAGATACTGTGGAGATACACAAACGAAATATGCAACTTCAAGCTTGAAAGCAGTAAACACCACACGTTACTCAAGAGCCCCCACCAGCCCATTATTTCCTTCGACAGCGTAGTCGAACAAGAATTTGCTGAGCAGTTCCAAGCCCTGAAGACAGGATGGCAGTTGAAAAGAGAGCCTGAACCTGTCCCGGCAGGAAAACAGGTGATTATACCCGACTTCTCCCTCGAAAGAGAAGGCGTCAAGGTGTACTTGGAAATCGTGGGATTCTGGACCCTCGAATACCTCCTCCGCAAAATGGAGAAACTCAGAAAAGTAGACGCAAACATGCTCATAGTCGTCAACGAAGACCTAGCATGCGAAAAACTCGCAGACTTGGGGAAAAACACGCGACTCAACATAATTTACTACCGCAACAAAGTCCTGTTAGCACCAGTCCTGCGGTACCTGGAGAAAGCATCTCAAGGAACCCGAGTAGCACAAAAAGAATTCTTGAAAAACCTATCCGTGGTATTCACCGAACCCATCGTAGAATACGAAGAGTTTGCCACACGAATCGGAGTTCCCACCGAGGCTGTGAAAGCAGCACTCGCAGAGAAGCCACCGGAAGAATACATAGTGATGCCGAGTAGCTTGGTAAGAAAAGATAAACTCGAACAGATCAAAGAAAGAATCGAGAAACAAATGAAACCAACAGGCCGCCTGGCCCTTCCAGACGCCATAAGAATCATTGAATCAGAAGGAGTTGCAGACGCCACCAAGTCACTCGAAACCTTAGGATACAAGATAGTCTGGCGCGGAATCAACGCAGAAAAAGCAGAAATCACCAAACCCTAGAACAAACCCATCACCGGCGCGTAAACGATTTCATAAACAGAACCTCCGCATAATCACTATTGGCAATCGGTCTTTAGGAAAGTGAATAGGTGAGCAGAAGAAAAGCCAAGCCCACAGGCAACAGCTCGAAGGAGAAGTCTTTGTGGTTTGACAGGCTTAGCATGAGGGAGGCCGAAAGCATGGCCAAGGCGCGCGCGCATTTACCATTGTGTCGGTGACAGAAGCTGTTCTTCTCCTCAATGACGTGATACGGGCATTTTTCCGTGACGACACTCATAGCAAGATAAAGAGATGAAAACTCTTAAAGAGTATGGAGATGTACTGAAGGCTGGGGTCAAGTATGTCACTTGTGGAGAAAAAGCCGGAACCCCCACGCATCACAGATGATCTTGAGATGACCGGCAAAGCCAGCGACGGCAGCCTGCTCGTAAAGCATCGGCAGACAGGCAATATGTGCACTGTAGTAGACACTTTTGCGGAGATGTTTCCCATGTGGGCTGGAAGAATCCTCATCACAGCTGACACGGAAAAATGGGCGCTGACAGCGGCTGAAGTTGCAACGGGGCTGGCGACTAGCGTCATCATGTCGCCCGCTGAGGCGGGAATCGAAAGCCTCGTATCGCCCGACAAGACGCCAGACGGCCGAATCGGCGTTCTGGTGCAAGTGTACAACCGCAGCAGGTTTGAACTGAACGGACAGATGATCCTGCGGATAGGACAGTGCGTTATGACCTGTCCGACCACAGCGGCCTTCGACGCAATGCCAAACGCTAAGAGAACGCTAAAGGTTGGAAGAAGCCTGTGCTTGTTCGGAGACGGGTTCCAGAGAAAAGGCTTGGTCGGACCGCGAAAAGTCTGGAAAATCCCAGTCATGGAAGGCGACTTCATCGTTGAAGACCGCTTCGGCATAGCCGAGGCAACAGCAGGTGGCAACTTCATCATCTTCGCTAAAGACAGAGCCTCAGGCCTCATGGCCGCAGAACAAGCCGTGAAAGCCATAAGAACCGAAAAAGGCGAGGTCATCATGCCGTTTCCCGGAGGAATCTGCCGCTCCGGCTCAAAAGCAGGCTCCCTCAAGTACAAGCTGAAAGCCTCCACGAACCACCCCTTCTGCCCCAAGTTGAGGGATCTAGTGCCCGACACGCAGGTACCCGAAAGCGTCAAGTGCGTCTACGAAATCGTCATCAACGGGTTAACCCTCAAAGCAGTCAAGAAAGCCATGGGCGACGGCGTGAAGGCCGCGGCAGCCGTGCCCGGCGTCGTCAAGATTTCAGCAGGCAACTACGGAGGAAAGGTGGGCCCGTATAAGGCGTTTCTGAAAGAAGCTTTAGAAACAACCTAACGACTGCCCCAAAATCTTATTTGAACCCTCAATGTAGCTTTAACATCCAAACATAACGTGAAAGCATTTGAGCACCACATCGAAGAAGACTTCGCTGGAACTGTTCAGACTTAAAAAGACACTGATGACGCTGGCCAGCAAGGAAGGGCGCGGAACCGAACTCGTTTCACTCTACGTTCCGCCTGGAAAACAGATAAGCGACGTCCTGAACACGCTCAGGGATGAGTACGGCACTGCCTCGAACATAAAGTCCACTGCAACCAGGAAAAACGTGATGGATGCTATCGTCAAAGTCCAACAGCGCCTCAAACTCTTCAAGGAACCTCCTGAAAAAGGGCTGGTCATATTCTGCGGAGCCATTCCCCAGAACGGCGCTGGAAGCGAGAGAATTGAAACATACGTCATCGTGCCGCCTGAGCCGATACACATCTACCTGTACAGGTGCGACGCCCGGTTCCACACCGAATACCTGCAGGAGATGCTCAGAGAAAAAGAAACCTACGGCATACTCCTCATAGACAGCTCGGGCGCAACCCTGGCCACCCTGCAGGGAAGAAGGCTTGAAATAGTAAGACAGATGACGTCCGGCGTACCCGGCAAAACCCGCGCGGGCGGACAGTCCGCCAGAAGATACGAGAGGCTCAGAGAAATGAGGCTTCAAGAATACTTCACGCGCGTGGGCGAACACGCCAACGGAGTTTTCCTGCCTATCGAAAACCTGAAAGGACTCATAATAGCGGGTCCTGGACCTACGAAGTACGATTTTGAGAAGGGTGAGTACCTCAATTACATGTTGAAAAACAAGGTTATAGACACCGTGGACACGGCTTACGTTGAAGAGCAGGGCGTCAAAGAAGTCGTCGAAAAGGCGCCCGAGGTCATGCGGAAAGTGCGGTACGTAGAGGAGAGAAGGATAATGCAACAGTTTCTCTACGAAGTTGGACATGACACTGGAAAAATCACGTACGGCGAAGAGGATGTAAGAAGAGCGCTGGAAGCCGGAGCCGTCAGGACGCTGCTGCTGTCGGAAGCACTTGAAATGACCAGGATCACCGTGAAATGCAACACCTGCGGCTACCAAGAACAACACACTGTCAAAAACCAGAACCTAAACAGCTTCCAGCAGAGCCTCTCCGGCAAACCGTGCCCAAAATGCAACGCAACAGCCCTCGGCACAGCCGACACACAGGACTTAATCGACGACTTCGCCAGACTCGCAGAGTGCACGAACACGGAAGTTGAGATAATCTCAACCGAAACAGAAGAAGGACAGATGCTCAAGAACTCCTTCGGTGGAATAGCTGCAATACTGCGCTTCCAAATGCACGAACAATGAATACATCTACTCACCAGTCAGCACACATTCAACCTCACTCTTGCAGGCGTCTTTTATAAGCAACCTTTTCTGTCGAGAAGTATGACCTGAAAGAAGCTCGACTCTCTTGCCCAGAAGCCTCGAAAGCCTTTTCACCAGCTCAGCGTTGACCCTCCCTCCAACAGGCTCCTCCAAACAGTGAATCACGACCTCCTCGCCCTCAACTGCAATTCTGAACTCTTTCGACCGTGGCTTCACGTGAACCTCAAGGACCAGACCTTTCTCCGTTTCCAGAATCTTGACCAAGCTTCCACGCCAACATCAACATCTGGCTTTTCCCTGATAAAAGCATGTTCAAACAACAGAGTCAGAAGGAAAAGGCTATGCGGCAAGCGTTTTCTACAATGTCCTGGCGACCGAATTGAAGCATCCCTCGATGTATCTAGACTGGTACGTTCACGTGCCCAAGCTAAAGTACGATTTCAGATCCAGCGGCACCTCCCGTTTCACCTACAATCTGAGAATGAACAACCTTGATTTGAGCGTCAACTACGACCATGGCAACCCAGAGACAACGGCACAACTGGCCAGATGGTACGGCGTAAACCCTGAAAGCATCTTCATATCATCCGAAGGAGCCTCAGGCCAGAATGCCCGCATCATCCGGTACCTGGCAGAAAAGAACCCGCGAAAAAACGAAGCGATTGTGGAGTACCCCACCTACGAGCCCCTGCTGAGACAGGTCCAAGAATACTTCAAGCAAGTCAAGAGGCTGACGAGAGCAGAGCAAGACGCGTACAGGCTTGACGCAGACAAGCTCGCCAAGCTTGTTTCTGAGAAAACCGGCCTGCTCGTTCTCACGAACCCCCACGCACCAAGCGGAGCAATATCAGACAGGAAGGAACTGAGCGAAATGATGAGCGTGGCCCACGAGCACGACTTCTATGTGTTGTGCGACGAAATATATGCCGAGTTCGACCGCAAAACTGTGCCAACACTATACTCCGCAGATCCCGAGCACGGTATCGTTACGACGAGCTTCACGAAGGCCTACGGTCTCGGAGGATTGAAACTGGGTGTCGCGTTGGCTCGGAAGGAACTGGTGGACGGACTATACACCGACGTTCTGAACACGGTCGGCAACAGCCCAAACGTGGTGCAACTCATCGCCGCAGACTTGCTGTCCAAGAACAGAGAAAAACTGAAAAAGCACAAACAGAAGTGGACACGCCTCAAGCAGCAGACCAAAGAGTGGCTGGAAGACATGGGCTTGGAGTTCTTCCCCAGCGACATCGGCGTAACCTTCTGGGTGAAGACGCCGATCGAAGATACGCATGAGTGGACGAACGAGTGCACAATTCCACAGTTCAGCCTGACAGCGGTGCCCGGAACGTTTTTCCTCTTCAAGAAGGACTACAAACTCACGAAAACTAACACGGTGAGGCTGAGCCTCGGCAACATTAGCCCAGACGCACTGAGTCTGACGGAAGCCCTGAACACGCTGGAAAAAGCGATGAACACCTGCAAAAGCGCCCGATGAAAGGAATAGGAGGAAACGCCAAGCGCGCATCTCGGGATTTTCGCCCCTCACCCGCAAGCATATGATAGTCCATGGTTGTTGACTGCCCAGAAGGGTGGAGACGCATCGGATGACCATGCGGTCCATGGGAGCGATGCACTTTGATGGTTTTATAAGAGCGCCATGAAGCCTAAGGGGGGTTCTTAGGCCTTGTTGGAATGGAAAATGTTTTATGCTGATACCATGTAGATGGTTGAAAAGGGATCATTATGGCTAAATGTCCTTTATGTGGAAAAGAAGTCAGCACCCCAAAGAAGACATGGAAGATGGCTGGCAAACCAGACAAGAGCGGCAAGAGAACAGAACTCACAATCGGACTCTACGAGCACTGCGGAAAGACCTTCAGATCCACCCTAGGCAAGAGAAAAATCTAGACTCATCCAAGAGCACTTCAACCTCCTATCCTTTTTTTTATTTTCAATGAAAGCAAGCAGACCAGAAGAATCTGCGCTCCCCCCAATCATGCGCACGTCCCTGCTCTCTGCACGCGCTCTTCTGCGTGCGCTGGAACGTCTTCAATCTCCTCCAAGCTGAATTCTTCCGTAAATTATAAGAATGGAAACAAATGACATCGTGGCAGGTGTTTATAAGAGACAAGCTTCTGTCAGCAGTATTTCTGTTCAGTACTCTGCCGGACTGATGATCATGGCGTTCAACGTGAAAAGAGTTGAAGACCACCCCAGCGCGACGATAACGGTTCCCGACCGGTGCTGTACGATCCAGGAGGCGATAAACGCGGCTAATCCTGGAGACACTACATTCGCAAGAAATGGCACGAACCACGAGAATATCGTGGTGAACAAGACTGTGAAGTTAATTGGAGAAAACAATCAGTCAAAGCGCACGCCAACGACCGAATGAGCGACCATGAACTTGACGCTGTCACCTGCCCCCTAGTCGAAAAACTCTTCTTGGAGAGAAAACGTCACCTACGGGACCTCCGAGCAAGCCATCATAATGCCACGAGAGTGAAAAATCACTCAGGCGCGCTGATTTCGTACGCGTGGATGCAGTCCATGCCAACGGATGGCTAATGTTCAGGGAAAGTTTCTTAAGAAAAGAATATAACATCGTTACGAACACGCACATATTTGCAGCTGGGGATTCTCATGACAAAAAAAGGTAAATATCTGTTCACTTCAGAATCTGTGGCTGAGGGCCACCCGGACAAGGTAGCTGACCAAGTGTCAGACGCTGTACTCGACGCTGTTTTGTGCAAAGATCCTAAGGCCAGAGTCGACTGCGAAACACTGGTGATGCAGGGAAACGTGATAGTCACGGGTCAGATAACGACTTCCTGCTATGTGGACATTCCTCGTATCGTTAGGAAGACTTTGAAGGAAATAGGGCTTGATAACGCCAAAGACGGTATGGACTGGGAGACCTGCGGCGTATTAGTTTCGATAACAGAGCAGTCTCCAGACATTGCGCTGGGAGTGACTGAAACTGAAACCCATGAACAAGGTGCTGGAGACCAAGGAATGGTTTTCGGTTATGCGTCGAATGAGACAGAGGAACTGATGCCCCTGCCGATAATGCTTGCACACAACCTGGTAAGAAGACTCTCAGAGTGCAGGAAGAAGAAAATTCTCCCCTACCTAAGGCCAGACGGAAAGTCCCAGGCTACGGTTGAATACGTTAATGGAAAACCAAGACGAGTGACGGCTGTTGTGATAGCTGCTCAACACGTTCCCAAGGTTGACAGGCAGAAGATGAGACGAGACATTATAAACCAAGTCATAAAAAAGGTCATACCCCCGGCCATGCTGGATAAGGAAACCAAGTATTATGTCAACGAGACAGGAAGATTCGTCGTTGGAGGAACCCTGGCTGATTCAGGTCTGACTGGGAGAAAAATCATTGTCGACACGTACGGAGGCGTCGGAAGTCACGGGGGAGGATGCTTTTCTGGAAAAGACCCCTCGAAAGTGGACAGATCTGGCTGCTACATGGCAAGATACATCGCAAAAAACATCGTTGCCGCGGGCCTTGCGGACCAATGTGAAATCCAGATATCGTACGCAATCGGCGTGGCTCAGCCAGTTTCCGTGATGGTCAACACGTTCGATACGGGGAAATTGCCCGACGAGGAAATCTTGGAACTAGTGAAGAAGCATTTTGACATGAGACCCAGAGCCATCATTGATCATCTAAACCTGCTTAGACCAATCTACAGAGAAACAGCGGTGTTCGGCCACTTCGGGAGAGATGACCCAGACTTCACGTGGGAAAAAACCGACAAAGCAGAAATCCTCAAAGAAGACGCTGGAACCCGATAGCGCTGGGTAGCATGCGCTTAAGTATTTACAAGATTCTATGAGTATTTAGGAGGGAAGACTTTGAGGGTGGCTGAAGCTATGAGAACGAATGTGGTTATAACAGATGAGAGCGCATCCGTGGCCGAAGCATCCATGAATATGCGCAAGAAAGGAGAAGGATGCGCCATTGTTCTGAAGGCTGGCAGACCTTTTGGCATAGTGACGGAGCGAGACGTGACTTGGAAGGTCGCTGGAAACGGACTGGACCCAAATAAAGTGAAGGTAGCCGAAATAATGTCGAAGCCTTTGATAGTAATCGACCCAGACGCTGACCTCATAGAAGCAGCCAAAATCATGAAGCAACACAAAATACGTAGGCTAGCAGTTGTAAGGGAAGGAAACCTTCGAGGTATAGTTACTGCCGCTGATGTTTCTCGTAACCTTGAAACTTACCTCGACAGCGAGATACGAGATACCTTAAGATACCTGTGGAGTCCGCAGTACTCTCCTGAAGAGAGTTAACTCAAGCACAGGGAAGAGTCCTTAACAATGGACAGTTGGACGAGAGCTCTGCTTTTTCGATGTCGCTCTGGAATTGCTGGAGGATGTCCCATTGTTTTATCCATAGAAAAAGAAGCAACTAGCTTTGACCGCTGCGAACGTGCCTGATTGGGACTCAAGAAGAAAAGAGAGGAAAGCTCAGCTGTTTGGAATTATGTTGAAGGGAAGCACTGCGTATGCGTTTGTGCCTGTTGCGTTTGTGATTTCGTAGCCGACCATTACCTCAATGCTGAAGCTCGTGTTACTGAACATCTTGCTTTCCAAGACCGTTGCTGTGATGTTTTCTCCAGAGCCTGAAAAGGAGTAGGTGCTGTTGAGCAGTTTGCTTCTGCCAACCACTTCGTTGTCTACGCTCCAGTATTTTGGCATCAAGATTCTAACCTCGCCCAAGCCCGTGTCCAGTATCAGCATGCCTTTGAACTCAGATACCACGGTCCCATTGACCGTTGTGATGGTGGCATTCTCTAAGAACCTCTTTGCCCAAGGATGAGCGCCGTTCATTCCCATATGTTTACAGTTTGACTGAACGTTGGTAGCGTTATCTGCGGTGTACATGGTCAAGGAATTCTGTCCGTTGTAGGATGTGGAAGCGTTTTGTGACGTTGCGTATGACAAGACGATGGCTCCGAAGGCCAAGAACAGCACTGTAACAGCTGCTGTTATCTTCAAACTTTTTCTCATGTTATCCCTGAATGAAACGGGACTCAAGCCGGGCTTATAAGGCGCGTTCATGATTCGTATGGATGATTCGTCTATGCCAAAACAGGTCAACAGGGTTCGGCGTTATGGGTTGGACTATCTAAGTTAATGAGGAAGGAAGTTGACATGATTATCCTGAGAAAGTCTGTTATGAGTAGACGTAGAAGGTTTGACAGGCTCGAATGTCAGAATTGTATCTACAAAGCGGGCACGTACTGTTGGAGACAGTGTCCCTACAACATTTGGAAAAGAGATGAATATTAGAGAACAGCAAGCGAAGCCAGCAAGTTGAGGCTCATACGGCTTAATGCTGTGCGATAGGACACAGGGGAATAGCAGTTTCGTGAAATGGAATTAGAGAACGTATTCTTCTAGGTATTTTGGTGCACTAACTTGCCATCCGCCCTTCGAATTCAAATAGTTTTCTAGACTCGAGATAGATCCCTCTTCGCCATGGGTCAGGAAAACATGTTTAGGCAGGGATTTGAAGTTGTTGAGCCAGCGTTGCAGGTCGTTCATGCCAGCGTGGCCTGAGAAGCCGTCGATTTTCTCAACCTTTATCCGCACGGGATACTGTTGTCCGAGGATTCTAACGGGGGAGACGCCGTCCAAAATCTGGCGTCCTAGCGTTCCTGCTGCCTGGTATCCGACGAAGAGGAGAGTGGATTCTGGACGTGTTATTTCTCTGGCCAGGTGGTGTTTGATTCGTCCGCCAGTGATCATTCCTGAACCTGCCATGATGATGACTGAGCCTTTGATCAGGTTGATGGCCTTCGATGCTTCAACGGATTCAGCGAGCTTTAGCCCAGGAAAGTTGAAAGGAGATCCATTCTCCCCGATGAGATTCGATGTCCATCGTTCGAAGTATTCTTCGAATTGTTCAAAGACCTTTGTTATTTCGACTGCCATTGGGCTATCGAGAAATGTCACGACGTATGGGATTTTTTTCGCTCGTGCCAAACGGCCGAAGTGAAAGAGCAGGTCTTGGGCGCGTTCTATCGCGAAGGTGGGGATGAGTAGGTTGCCGCAGGCGTTTACGGTGTCATTTACGACTCTTGAGAGTTTGTCGTCGATGTCTTGGAGGTTCTCGTGGTTGCGGTCTCCGTAGGTGGACTCCATTACCACGTAGTCTGCTCGGTCGAAGACGGAGGGGTTGCTGAGGAGAGGTTTGTCCCACTGGCCGATGTCTCCCGAAAATATGATGCTCTGAGAACCGTTCTCGTCTTGAACGATGATCTCAATTATGGCTGAGCCTAGGATGTGGCCGGCGTCGTGAAAGCGAACTCGAACGTGATCGTTTAAGGACAGGAGTTCTTCGTAAGGAACTTGTTTCAGCAGAGGAAAACATTTTTCTGCATCCTTAACCGTGTACAAGGGGATTTCTGGGTGTGGTCCCTTTCGGTCTTCCTCGATGTGACGCTTTTTCTTGTAGGCAGCATCTTCTTCTTGCATTCGAGCAGAATCCAGAATCACTATCGGAAACAACGCTTTGGACGCGGGCGTCAGCAGGACGTCTCGAGCGAAACCTTCCTTGACAAGCTTGGGAATGAGACCGCTGTGGTCGAGGTGAACGTGAGTGAGGAGGAGGTAATCTATTCGGTTTGGAGGAAAAGGAAAGGCCTCCCAGTTTCTGTATGAATAGTCTCTTTCCTGGAACAGCCCGCAATCCACAAGGATCTTCAATTCACCAGCATCGAGAAGGTAGCATGAACCTGTTACTTGACGCGCTGCACCTAAGAATTTTATCTTCATGAGCCTTTCACTGTGAGACAAGTCCTGTTCCTACCCTATCAGTTCTTCGGATGCCAATTCCCAACGATTTACAAACTCTCCTTAGTACTCATCTATAGCTGCCCAGAACCAGTGGTCTAACGACACACCGCCGCGTGCTCAAAACATTGGCGGAAAGAGGGAAGAGGGAGACAAGCGTCGTTTTCTGCGCGCGCGTAACGCGCCCTATAATAATCTTACTAAGAATGTGTTGAACCTGTGAACTTGACAGAATGCAGCAGAAACTCAGGTTTCGGGAACGTCGTCGCTCGGCATGCTTTTGTCAGTTTTAGTGTTCTTGTTTCCTAGTATTGAAAGGGCAAGTTCGACTGCTATGATGATAATTATCATAGCGAGTATCACGTAGACACCAGAGTTGTCGCGCATGAGGAGTGCGAGATGACCGATCCAGGGAATGCGAAGAACAACCTTGCCAATCACGAGGTCAACGGGCACTTTTCCATTCTGCCCTCCCTCAGGATCAAATGGAGGTCCTGGTCCGCTGTTTCCGTCGCCTTGAGTTATGACTGTTGTGTTGTCATACCATCTGATAGCTCTGTGAACTATCAGTTCATCACTGTTCGGACTCAAATGGAAAACGAGGATATCCCCAGACCTGCCGCTTTGGTTAAAGGGTGCTGCATAGATTTCTTGCTGGCTGACTGCTTGAACTATGATCAAGTCTCCCGTGTGTAGTGTTGGAGTAAACGGGTAAAGCCATCCGTCGTCAGGTTGCACGGTGGACATGCTTCCTGAAGCAACAGCCAGCATCGGATAATCGGTGCCTAACGCGAATCTCAAACCAAACCAGAAACCGAACACGACCACAACAATCAAAACAATCAATACAGCTGTCTGAAAATACTCGTTCCTCCACAACTGCCCAAGTCTTGAAGCGGTCAATGGTTTGCCTTCTGTTCGAAATACTTCCGTAGGATTAACCTCATGCTGCTTTAAAACCTGACGCTTCTGATATCGCCGGAAGCACTGAAAGAAACAGAATCAATACAAATAGGACAAAGACCTTCTTTCTCTAACGTTTCATCGAAACAGAATCAATACTTCGAAGGAATCCCTGAAATAACCGAAATGCTAGTTCAAGTTCAAGATGCTCTGCTTGTGAGAAATGCCGCAACTCAAAAAAAACATTCGTAGGGATTTTCTCATGGTCAGAGCAGGAACAACTTTGAAAAACTATTGTTGGCGGCGCGCGCGAAGAAGCTTTCCTTGGAAAGAGAGAGGCGATTCGCACTCTACCTTTTCACTTCTTTCTACAGACAAATAGGATTTTTCTGCCTTCTTCCATCAAATTGGCTTCAACGATCTCGAAATACTCACAGAGAGCAGATTTCATCTTTGCGACCGGGTATATTGTTTCTCTAAACTTGTATTTGTGAAGCTGGTAAAGTCCATTTGGGAGTTTTTCAAAGATTTTGGAATCCCAAGTCAGCGTGTTGCCCTTCACTATCTCTCTGTCATAGTAGTATCCTTTTAGGAATTTCCTGACTGATGAAGTGGACCTATTGTATTTTTCCAACCAATGAAGAGTGTCTCTCAGCATTTTTGGAGTATACACATCAAAAATGAACAATCCATTTCTGTTAAGATGCTCATTAACTGTTTTGAATGTTGACTCCCACTGGGCAAAGTCTTTCAGAAAGTTGATTGCATCGTTAGCAGAGTATATGACATCGAATTTCTCATCAATCTTGAAGTTGTGCATGCTAGAAACAAAGAACCTGCCCCTCGGGATCCTCCTTCTACAAACTCGAATGTAATCTTCTTCAATATCCAAACCATAGATAGTGTATCTCTCTGGAAGATTGACCAAGACCTCTCCAATTCCACAGCCTACTTCGAGTATCTTTTTCGCGTGCTTATGATATGCACTTATGGGTTCTAGGATATAGTGTGCCCTCTCTCTTGCTCCTTCCTTGCTCGTAAGTGATTCCCAAAAACTCACAAATGGTTTTGAGGTTTTGCTCCTCTGCTCATATTTAACGATCACATAGCCCTCCCGCTGAAGGCATCGGGTGATTATTGGTCCTTCGAGCAGATATTGTTTGCCAACCTCCAATGTTGAAGCCTAGAATATGACTGGTACTAGTTTGGTGCATACAGAAGAATCGGGATAACATATTAGGATGAAAAGTACTTCGTGGCTTGTATTTTCGTGTGCGGACAAAGTTATACATGTGAAACATTGTGTCACAACTTATTTAGATTTCGTCAGGGCATATCAGTAATTGGAGAGGATGACAAATGCAGATAGCCCAGTCTTTCAGCATTGATCTGACCCAGATCAGCGGAAAGGGAGAATTCAGGTGCCCAAAATGCGGAGTGGAGATATCTCCGGATGACAAGACAGAGAATACTTACACCATATTGGAAACTATCATGAAAGGAATCGACTTGGACAGAATTTCCCTAAAGTGCAACAAATGTGACAGCATCATCCAACTAACAGGATTCCAAGGTCTAAACAGCCCAAGAATAGCCAAAAACACTCTTTTCTTCTATGCATGAAACATAAGAACTACAATGAAAAACTCCTAAGAACCCCCTGAAATCCTAGAGAGGCGAGTGGCAAGAGAGTCAAGACAAAGATTGTTTGGATCTCGATTGAAATGGCCAAGGCATTTCAGATGAAGCTGGATTCCATCCAGCCAACTCAGCTGTACATTAGTTCCGCGAAACTGGACACCATCATGAGAAGATTCGAGCAATCCAAACCAGTGCTCGTTGAACCCATTCCAGTAAAGATTCTAGGAAACCAAGTCATATTTGTGAATGGTCACACACGAGCTCTCGCCGCATTCCTGCTTGGTCTTTTAGAAATTCCGGTCTGTTGGGAAGATGAACAACTCGATTGGAATGAATATGAAGTGTGTCTCAAATGGTGTAGAGAAGAGGGAATTTACAACATATCAGACTTGAGAAGCAGGATTGTCTCTCACGAAGATTACCAAGTTTTGTGGTTGGACAGATGCAGAAAGATGCAACAGGATCTAGAGGCAAAAAGAAAAGCTCTGAAGAACTCCGTGAATACATACTGACGTAATACAAGACCAGTTCTTTGCATATGCCCTTTAGGACTGTATGAGAAAACTTCTGGAGACCTCATGAAATCTTTGGAAGAGCCTCATTCGGATCTCTCTTCCTCATTTCATTGTGTAGATATCCCTACAAATCTAGTATTGTGACCCGCACGCTTGAGAAGACATGTTGGAAATTGCGGCATTGATGGTTTGTTCTATCTTTTCATAAGCCATAGATTGTAGGCATCATCGATTGCTGTTTTTAGCGTTAAATAATCCTTACCAGGAGGAAATGTCCCTGGTAGCTTCAGCCAGACGTTATTCTTCAAACTATGAAGCTGCAAAGTCACGAAGAAAGGAACATCACTCAATCTGGTCAAGGAGTTTCTTTCTTGACCTATAGCTGATCCACCAAAATCGTCAAAAGGTAAAACCCAAGAGTCTGTCATATCATCGCTATAGAAAACCAGTTTTTCACTTGTAACTAAGAAATGCTTCTTTAGATTTGGCCATTTCTGTTCGAAAATAATTCTTTCTTCAGGATAAGGTGCTAACGTCTCGAAAACCTTCTCTGGAAGATTATTTCTCATCAATTTCTCATCATGTTCAATTCTCGTCAGATCAAATTGGTTCATAACTATTCCTCCAGTTTCCAAAACATACTTCACACCGCAACGTTTGCAGACATTCTCCTGCAATGACACTTCAGCTCCACAGTTTTGACACCGAACAGGTTTAACAGACATCTAAGCCAATTCCCTAAGAGACACTACATGCGAATTCTAATAATCCTTCTTGTTGCTCTCTGCAAACATAACTATGCACAGAGGAAAAACTCTGATTTGACCACTATGGCTTTTATCGGGTGGACCGGTGGGGACTAGAACCCAAACGGGTTCAAGTCCAACACTCAGTGCACGCTTTTTCCGTCTCTCGCTCCAACGCGCGCTGACTTAGTCGTCTGCTAGAGTTTCAGTCCCTTTGTCACTCGCTTGCCAAGCTCAGGGTCAGATTTGACAAGGTTCTCGGCCATACGTTGTTGAATCGGCTTGTCAGCCTTTCTCAGCGAATCAACGATGTTATCAACCAAATGGTCTTGATCCACTTTGCTGAGTGAACGATAGCGTTCGCCCGCCTGCTCGAAATCGTTCGTCAGACCGATTTTCTGACGCCGCATGTCCCCCTCGAGATGTCCGTGAGTCGTGGCGGTGCCCGGTGCTTCGCGTGGCATTCCGCCCGCCAGAGTGTTAGGTTCGTAATTGACTGTTCCTCCACCGTAGGGCGCGTACTGCATGGCTCCGTCACGCTGGTTGTTGTTGACCGGTACATGGGGTCGATTGACTGGGAGTTGCAGATAATTGGCACCCAGTCGATGCCGTTGGGTATCTGCGTATGAGAAGATCCTGCCCTGTAAGAGCTTGTCGGCAGAGAACTCGATTCCTGGAACAATAGAGGCTGGGCAGAAAGCAGCCTGCTCCACTTCGGCAAAGTAGTTTTCAGGGTTGCGGTTAAGCACCATCTTGCCTACTGGCATAAGCGGAAACCTGGCCTCAGGCCAGGTCTTTGTGGCATCAAGCGGGTCGAAGTTCTGCTTCAACTCATCAGCAATGTCCATGGTTTGGACGTTCAATTCATACTCTGCCGTTTTTCCAGAAGCAATTGTTTCGTACAAGTCACGAGTGGCAATGTCAGGATCTTCGCCAGCTAGACGCGTGGCCTCATGGCGGTCAATAGTCTCCACTTCTGCCTTTGGCTTCCAGTGATACTTGACATAGACGGCTTTGCCTTTAGCATTCACCCACTTGTAGGTGTTGACGCCGAATCCTTCCATTTTCCTATAGCTCTTGACTGTTCCTCTGTCGGAAAAGAGCCAAGTAATCATGTGAGTCGATTCCGGAGTCAGCGAGATAAAATCCCAAAAACGACTGTTTGCCGACGAGCTTGTAGGAATATTCGTGTTGGGGGCAGGCTTAAAGGCATGCACCATGTCTGGGAATTTGATGGCGTCTCGGATGAAGAAGACTGGCAGATTGTTTCCAACCAAATCGTAGTTTCCATCTTCAGTGTAGAACTTCACTGCAAAACCTCTGGGATCGCGAGCCGTATCGGCAGATCCCCGTGCACCAACTACGGTGGAGAAACGGACGAACACAGGCGTTTTTTTCTTCGGATCTTGAAGGAATTTCGCGCAGGTATACTTAGCCATACTGTTGTACACTTGGAAGTAGCCATGTGCACCGGCACCTTTCGCATGAACCACCCGCTCAGGGATGCGTTCACGGTCGAAGTGCGCGAGCTTCTCAATCAAGTGTACATCTTGCAGCAGCACAGGCCCACGTTCGCCAATTGTTAGGGAATTCTGGTTGTCGGAGACAGGAACACCTTGATTCGTCGTAAGATGTTTATCTTTCATAAAACGCACATCCTCCTTCTCTATTATCGTACAATGCTTGAACATGTGGAAAGTTCAAAGGCTTATTTAAGACTTATTATTATCTAATAAAAGCTATGAGCCACTCTGGAAAATTGGACACATCGATAATTCAAGCTCTCCGCAAAAAAGGATACAAGGCTACTCCACAGAGGATAGCAATTTGCAGATTTGCAATCTCTAGCCGAGAACACCCAAGTGTGCAGAGAATCCATAAAGAAGTCAAAGAGATTCACCCGACAGTCAGCCTTGCAACAGTATACAAGACACTTCAAATCCTGACGGAAATCGGCCTGATCCAGGAACTGGATTTCCCAAAAAGTCAGGCACGGTTTGATTCTTATGTAGAGCCTCACATGAACTTAGTTTGCCTGCGATGTAGCAAAATCAGGGATGTGGACGATCCTGCCGCACGAGAAATAGTCGCCAGAGTAGCTACGACAGCAGAATTTACGTGGACTGGGCAACGCTTGGACGTTTATGGCATTTGCAAGACCTGCCGCAGCAGAATCAAATAGGTTGCGCGGAGGATAGCTATATGGACGGGGTTGTCCAGCCTTCGACCCTAATCTCTAACGGAGTAACACTCGAAGGGGTTCAAGTCTAATAATGGACCGGTGGGGATTTGAACCCCAGACCTCCTGAGTGCAAGTCAGGCATTCATACCAACTGAACTACCGGCCCATCTTTACCCGTTCTACAGAAGACGAGTACTTAGAAATTTAGAGCTTTCGGTCCAATTTCTCCGTGACTAGTGTGTAAGCGTCGACGTTAGGTTCATGTATGCACGAAAATTCAGAATATGCAGCAGTGCAACACAAAAAATAGAGCATTGTTGTTGAATGCATCAGCATTATTCGGTATAAGGTTCACACTGTAAAAGAAAAGAGAATAGAAGAGAGCTTTCGACAAAGCGATTAGTCCAATCTAGAATCTTCTCGTATTTCTTCTCTTGGACCAACACTCTCGGCAGTAAACTGGTCTGCTTGTGTCAGGCTTGAAGGGAACTTCACATTCCTTTCCACAATCAGCGCAAACTGCCTTGTGCATCTCTTTCTCTGCCATTGGCGATTTCAACTCCTTTAATGATTTTGTGCAAAAATCGCTTCTTGCACGACGCAATTACCACATGGGTTAGAGACTTATAAAACTTGTCGTAGGAATAACAACTAAGCGCATTTGAGTTGCTATTAACTCTTAACCGCTTTTTTCGAAAGCAATAGATAGAACGCCTCAGCTGCAACCAGAAAAACTGCAAAAATGCGTGTGCCACTGGCCGACTCTATCAATTCACCCGCAAGCCTTTAAATACAATTCCACATTCTTAGGATTCTTCCGAACGGTGCAGCAATTGGTTGGACAAAGAATCGAGAAACTCGCGAAACTCTCTGTCCATTATGGCGTCGACGTGAAACCACGAGAGAAAGGTCTCATACAGGGAACTGAACAGGCCTTCCCTTTGATCAACGAGCTGTACAAAGAATGCCTGTTGAGCGATGCTCACCCAACTGTCATTCCTCGCCTCAACCTTCAATACACTTTTTACAAATACGCAAAACCCATCAACTCAAATTCCTTTCACCTTTTGAAAAATTCCTGTTTGAAAACATTGACGTCAGCATAGGCATATTCTGCGAACCTAATCCAAAAGCGCTTTCAAACATAGACCCAGACAGAGTCAGGATGGCATCAGCTTCAAGAAGGTAACTATCCGACACATTCTTCAAACGTGTCGAAGAAGGAAAGCTCAGGTGGACAGGCCTGCCCTACCCAATAGACGCCCAAGCACAGGAGGCAACCATGTCTTTGGAAGAATACGAAAACTTCGTCTACAGTAGCTGTCTCATCGACAAAAAAGACCCTGTTGCAAAATGGAAAAAAGTGCATAGGCAACAACAGAGAATCTGCGACTTCCTAAACCAAACAACGCTGATTCGTGTAATCGGCGAAGACACGGACTTAACGTTCAAAGTCAAAGGCAGAAAATGGATAAACTGCGGCGGAAAAGAAAACATGCCCCACGGAGAAGTGTCCACGGCACCGATCGAAAACTCGGTGAACGGCACGATAAGGTTCACGTACCCGGGAATAGTCTCAGGCAGAGAAGTTGAGGACATAAGACTCACATTCAAAGACGGCAAGGTGGTGAAGGCCTCGGCGGCCAAAGGGGACAACCTGCTCCAACAACTCCAAAAAGTCGAAGGCACCGACCGCCTCGGAGAAACTGCAATCGGCACGAACTACGGCATAACCAAATTCATGAAAAACATGCTTTTCGACGAGAAGATGGGCGGCACGATACTCTTCGCTTTGAAAGTGGCAAAGCTGAGCCTTAAATAAGGTCAAGCTCAACAGAGCGTATACTGATAGAAGCAAAATGAGGAACAATGATGTTCGAGTACAACAAAGTCAAGGTTGAAACGCCAGAAGGCTGCAACGTGATTCTGGGGATGGCGCATTTCATCAAGACCGTCGAAGATCTGTACGAAGCATTGGTCAACGCTGTTCCGGACATAAAGTTCGGGATAGCTTTCTGCGAAAGCTCAGGTCCATGCCTGGTAAGACACGAGGGAACCGACGAGGAGCTAAGGCAGCTGGCGGCTGAAACTGCACTTGAGATCGGTTGCGGCCACAGCTTCATAGTATACCTAAGGAACGCCTACCCCATAAACGTCCTGGACAAGGTCAAGGGAGTCCCCGAAGTCTGCACAATCTACGCTGCGACGGCAAACCCATTACAGGTTATCATCGCAGAAACGGAGGAAGGAAGAGGCATAATCGGGGTCATCGACGGGGCAAAAAGCAAGGGCATAGAAACTGAGCGAGATAAGAAAGAGAGAAAAGAGTTTCTGCGGAGAATAGGCTACAAGCTTAGCTGAACTCAGGCACAGCCTCTTTCAAGTCAGAATGCTGCCATGCGAGGACAAGGCAGGGTGAACATGCCTTTGGACAGCTTCATCTTAGTTGAAGACATGTGAACTTCTGGTGGAATGGCAGTTTACGAAGCCACGCTGTGCCTTACTTGTTCATGGCCAGTTCCTGTTGAAATTCAAAAGACATTCTTTCTTTCATTCTCTCGGAAGCGTAAGCGACTAACTGTTTGAACTGACGCTGTGTCAAAACGTGACTTGCTCTTGATAGAATTTCGAGACAGACTTCTTTAAAAACCAAATCGGCGCAACCCTTTTTTGCGTCGTCAACCAGTTCTTTGCAAGCCTGAAGGAGTTGTTCGTTCAAAGGCACCGCACCCTGCAGACACAACTCGCTCCTTGAAACATTAAACGTTTATGAATTCATAAGCAGAATCAGAAATTCACTCAATTTTCAACAAAAAAGCTCAAATCCGCCTTCTGCAAAACAGAGCCATTCTTAACTGCACAGTCCTTGACATCAAGCAGCCGGTTTGAAGGCCCAAAACTCGTAAAATTCGGGTTTCAGCTACATACTGAAAAGGAGAACGAACCATGGACAACGCCGTTATGGAAGCCATCAAGAAAAGACGAACAGCCCTCAGGTTCGAAAACGCAGAAATAGAACAGGGTAAGATTGACGACATACTGGAGGCTGGACGGTGGGCACCTTCATGGCTTAACAAACAACCTTGGAGCTTCATAGTTATGAAAGACCCAAAAACGAAACAACAATTAAGCGAGGCAGTTCCAACAACTTTCGTGGAAGGACTAAAAGAAGCGCCCGTTTGTATAGCGGTGACCGTTGACACTGAACAAGACCCTTACCACTTTGTCGAAGACGGAGCCGCAGCCTCACAGAACATGGCCCTTGCAGCTCACAGTCTAGGATTACAAACGTCTTGGATTGGTATCTGTGATAGGAAGGATCAGAAAAACTCAGCTGAAGCCAAGGTCAAAAAGATACTGGAAATTCCAAAGAATTCTCGTGTTATAGCACTCCTGCCGATCGGTCACGTCAAATACGACACTTTCAAAAAAGACAGAAAGGAGCTTCGCCAAATAGTCTACCAAGAAAAATTCGGAAAACACTGAACCGCCAAAAGCCAAAACAGTACCTCAAACATTCTCTAATTTTGTCTTCTGTTGGTTCAGGACAATTCCTAAATAACTATGTTCACTTAAAGAATGTTGGAAAAGTGTAAGAAGCTCATGGGACATCTTGCCGTTTGGAAAGTGCTGGAGGAAATGGTTGCCGATCTTAAGAAGAGAGGAGTAACCGTTCCGGCAGAAGTTATTCGCGACTTGAAGAATGCAAGAACAATAATCACGATTCTGAAAGCCGACCCAGATCGCGGAGAAAATGCGCAAAAGGTCGAGGAATGCCTAGCAAACTTGGAAATCTACCTAGTAACCGAGGGACAGAGAAGATTCGGACAAGTATATGTTGACGAATGGCTTGAGCGGAGAGACAAAGCCGGACGGGAAACAGTCGATGAAGAAGAGGAGGAAACCAGATTCATTACCGGCATGCCTAGAGGACAGAAGTGGATACGCCTCATGTCCTCAGAGGAATTGCCTGCTCAAGAACTGAAAGTTCTGGCGGAAGAATCGCATCTCTCACTCGAGGTCCAAGTCGACGGTAGCTTCGTTGTTTTTGGCCCAGACACAAATCTGAAAGATTTTGTTAGGAAAATCGCTGCAGGGCACAAGCCAAAAACTGCAAAAACGACAACGAAGAGTACATAACTGTTAAAGCTTGGAGACACAGTAGATATTTTTATAAAAACACTAGACGAATGTTACGAATAGAAAGGGTGCATGTTCCGGAGAGAGTGAGGGCCTAGACTGAATGCCCTACATAAAGAAGATAGAGCTTAAAGGCTTCAAATCATTTGGACCGCAGGGCGTTAAGGTAGCCCTAGATAAGGGTTTCACCGTCATCACAGGTCCGAACGGAAGTGGAAAAACAAACATTCTGGATGCATTCCTGTTTTCGCTGGGCGAACTGAGCACCAGAAGACTCCGCGCAGAAACCGCTTCCAAACTGATCTTTCATGGATCTGAAAAGGTCGGACTTGAAAGGGCAAAAATGGCCAAGGTCGTCATCCAATTTGACAATTCCGACGGTCGTATGCCAGTCGACACTACTACCGTAACGATTTCAAGGGAAGTCTACAGAAACGGGCAGAGCGTGTACAGACTTAACGGTAGAAGAATCTCAAGAACGCACAGCCTCGAGATTCTTTCCATGGCCGGAATCAGCTCCTCAAGCCAGAACATAATCCTGCAAGGCACGATAACGCGCCTCACAGACATTTCCCCCATGGAACGCCGGAAAATAATCGAAGACCTTGTGGGAATAGGCCAGTATGACAGTGAAAAAGCTCAAGCAGAAGAGAAACTGCGAGCAGCAGACATTTCCATCCGCACCGCGATGGGAAGAATAGATGAAGTGCAGAAAAGGCTAGACGATCTGGAAAGAGAGCGCAACGAACTCTTGAGAACCAACTTCATTCACGGCGAAATAAGAAAGTTTGAAACAGTGAAGATTTCGTATGAAATGGCACAAACACAGAAGAAGGTAGAGGAAACTTCCTCAGAAGCCGGGAAAATCAGCAGCAGACTTGAGAAACTGAGGCAACTGCGCGATGATAGACGAACGAGGAGAAGGGCAGTCGAAGGCGAATGGCGAAAGCTAAGCTCAGAAATGGTCGAAGAAGGCGGCTCGCAAGTACTGAAGGTTCAGGTGAAAATCGGAGAACTCAAATCAAAACTGACAGAGCTGGCCACTAAAATAAGCTCTGGAAAAACAAACCTCGAAGGTCTAACCCGAATAGGACAGAACAACCTTGAACAATACCAATCAATCCAAAAAGAGATACGTGAAAACCGTCTGAGAATCAGACAGCTGAGAAATGAACATAGCAGAATCCTCGACCAGACGAATCAAGAACAAGCACAACATGACGCCCTCGCACGGGAAACTGCCCACCTATGGGAAAACCTCGGAGAAAACAGCAAGAGAATCCGCGAAATTGAGATCAAACTGGAAGAGGACTACAGAAGACTTTCCTTGTTCAGATCCGAATACCTGAAAAACCAGACGACAGTCAGGGTGCGCAGTAGAAGACTCATAGATCTGCAAGATCGAAAAGAAAGATTCTCTGGAACGATGGGCGAACTGGAAAAGTCATTCATTGAACTGGAAAAAGTCCAGAAAGAGCAGAAAGCTCAGCTGAAAAACTTCGAACGGACGCTTGAAAGGCGAATGGCGCAGCGGGAAGCCGTTGAAAGAGAGATAGAAGAAGCAGGAAAGATTGCTGATTCGGCACGCGAAGCCGTCGTGGAGTTCGTGACCCAGAGAGAACTTGCGGAAACTGTCGCAGCGGAAGAGAAGGCGCTGAGAAGCATAGAAGAGCTAGGTGAACTGGGTGTGATCCAAGGTGTCTACGGCAGACTGCGCAACTTGATAAAGATTGACAAGAGTTTTCAACGTGCAATCGAAGCAGCCGCCACAGGTTGGTTGGACGCACTCGTCGTGAAAGACGTCAACTCAGCCTTCACATGCACCGAGACGCTGAGAAGGATGAAGCTCGGCCGAATAAAGATAATCCCACTTCAAGAAGCAACAAGCGCCAAACCGGCAAAGGTTCCTCAAAAAGAGGGAATAAACGGCGCAGCATCAGTCTTCTTGAAATACGAGAAGAACTATGAGCCTGCAATCAACTTTGTTTTCGGAGACACAGTGATCGTTTCAGACGACAAGACGGCCTTTGCCCTTTCCTCTGAGGGCCACCGCGCAGCGACAGTGAACGGAGACCTGTACGAGGTGGGAGGCGCTTTTGAAAGCGGATACTACCGCGCTCCGATAGACTTCTCAACGATAATCCCCAGTGAAGTGGCTATCAAAAGCCTGGATGAAGCAGTTAATGCACTTCAGCAGCATCTGTCGAGAAGGGGAAACGACATTACAGGGTTCGAAGAAGAAATTGCTAAGACGCGCGTTGAAAGCGCTCGCCTTTCGGAAGCCATCACGACCTTGGAGCGAGAAATATTCAGGGTCAAAAGAGATATCAGAAGAACAAGGTCCAACGTGAAACGTATTGATCACCTTGCAGCGCGGACTGGCAAGGAAATCGAAACTGAAAAATCGCAAATGTGGATACACAGAGCAGAGAGAAGCACAATCCAGAAAGAATTGCGAAAGCTCCAAACCGAGCTAACGTCCCTGAGACAGAAAGCATATCCTGGACACATACAGGAGATGGAAGTCGACAGAGAAAAACTCGCCGAAGAAATAATCACTCTGAGACAGAAGCTCGGCTCGACCCAGACCGAAATGTCAACACTCCAGTCTCAGTTCGACAATGTCCTACGAGTCGGATACCAAAACTCCAAGATTCAAGTATCAAAAGTCAACCAGCAAATGGGAAGAGTCGAGAAGGAAGTCGAAGAAGCCCTGAAAGAAAGAGAATCACTGAAGCAGGAACTCGGAGAACTGGAAAAAAGCCGCGTTGAACTCTCAAAAACTGTTTTCTCAGCAAGAGAGGAAGCAAAGAAATTCACGAGTCAGATTGACGATATAGACAAAGAACTCAAAAAGCTCGACCCTGAATATGAACAAGTCGACAGGTTAGTGAACCAGCTTCAACTTAACGTACAAACTTCCATGCTGCGGCTTGAACAGCACCGAAACCAGCTCAAAATCTTCGGCTATGAACAGCCTTTGACGGTGACGCCGGAGCAGGTCGCAGAGGCAGAGACCTCCATAAAGATGATGCAGTTCGAACTTGAAAGAATAGGTGCTATAAACCAACTGGCCCTTTCCCACTACGCAGACCAGATTTCACGCTACAGAGAACTGTCGATGAGAATGAACGAACTTGAAAAAGAAAAACAGGCGATCCTGCAGTTCATGGATGAAATTGACCGCAAAAAACGCCGAGTCTTCACAGAAGCTTTCGAGAAAATAAACCAAAACCTCCGAGAGTATTTCTCCAAAGTCACTGGAGGAGGCGAAGCTGTGCTGACGCTTGAAAACCCCGAAGACCCATTCCAGGGAGGAATAGATATGATAGTAACATTTCCCAACAAGCCCTCAATAGTTGTAAGCGGAGCCAGCGGAGGCGAACGTTCGGTAACGGCTGTCGCATTCATATTTGCACTAAAAGAGTTTACACCCGCATCCTTCTACGTCCTCGACGAAGTGGACGCGCACCTGGATGCACTTCACGTCTCAAAACTAGCAGATCTGCTTCTGGAAGAATCTGACAAGACCCAGTTCATAGTCATCACACTCAAGCCTGAAATGGTGAACAAAGCGCAGAAAGTGTACGGGGTTTACATGCGCGACGGAAACTCGAACGTTGTCTCAGCAAAATTCCTGGAGGCACAAAGCTGACGTCAGCTGGAACCACGCGGAAACCTTTCTATCTGCTTCCACCATGGAACATCCTCTTCGAGTTCCACAAACTGGAAAAGCTCATACCCTGGAACGTAAACATCGCTTACCTGCTCACATCATTTCTTGAAAACATGGAAAAGACAGGTCAAGTTGACTTCAGAGCCTCAGGTGTTGCCCTCGACTCTTCAGCCTTCATATACCTAATGAAATCGAAGCTGCTGCTGAAACTGGAAGAGCCTCCACAACCTCCCAAGACACCGCAGGATTTCTTGCCACCACCATTGTTTCTGCCCCTCAGACACGAACTGACCTCAACAACCATAAAGAACTTGCTGGAGGTTTTGGACGATGTCTTGAAGGGCGAACAACTGATACGCCTGGAGAAAATCGTTGTGCAGAACGTTCTGCCAACGCCGTCAGAGGTTCTCCCACAGTTTGACCTGTACTTGATGGAAATTGAGCTTCAGATGGAGAAGCTCTACAATTCTCTATCGAATAGAGTGAAAGGTGCAGGTCTCATCGAACTGGCAACTCTGGTGAACGGGGTTGGACGATTAGAGGCTATCCGCACATTCATTCTTCTTCTGTTCTTGGCCCAGGAAGGCAGGATAAACCTGTGGCAGAACGAAGAGACAGAGGAGATTTACATAACAGTCGGAGAGTTAGGACTTGCAAGAAGCTGAGAAACAGGCAGTCGACTCAGGCAGGAATGTTGGTCAGGAAGAGCACAGCAGCAAACCGCAGAACGACTTGGTTCTCGTGGAAGCCGCATTATACGTTGCGGGGCATCCGTTGGATATGAACGAGTTGTGCTCGGTTCTGAAGACGCGATCAAAAGCCAAGACTAGGAAGGTTGTGCAAAAGCTTATTCAAGACTACAAGAACAGAAACATGGCCCTCGAAATCTTGGAGCTGAAAGATGAGAGATTCGTAATGCAACTCAAGAGCGACTTCACCCCTAATGTCAAGAAATTCGTTAACAGACCATTGCTTTCCGTCGGTCCACTGAAGACACTCTCTTACGTGGCTTATCGACAACCCGTAGTTCAGAAAAGAGTAGTTGACGTGAGGGGCCATCACGCTTATGGCCACATCAAGGTGTTGAAGGATATGGGATTGATTGCAAGCGAAAGAAGCGGACGTTCAATAGTCCTTAAGACGACCGAATACTTTGCAGACTACTTCGGCCTGAGCCAAGATACAGCGTCGATGAAGAGAGAGTTGAAGCAGGTTTTTGAAAGCTTTCCCAAACTGGGACATCCTGACAGTGAAAACGGATAGGTTTATATCCGAACAAATGGTGATAGTGAACACCAAATTTAGCTTCAAGTGTGAACAACATGTCGGTTTGGCACGGAGACATGCAAAAGAAAACCTCTTCCGGAGCCAGAAAAAAAGGCTACAGAAAGAAGAGGAAGTATGAGCAAGGTACGTTCCCAGCGGAGACAGTCGTAGGTGAACAGAAAAGGAAGTTTGCACGCGGAAGAGGTGGAAACCTCAAACTTAAGACGCTGGCCGAAAAGCAGGTATGCGTAACCGACCCCAAAACGGGAAAGACGAAAAAGACCGAGATTTTGCGAGTCATAAAAAACCCCGCAAACATCGACTATGACCGCAGAGGCGTAATAACGAAGGGCGCGGTTGTGGAAACACAGCTGGGCCAAGCACGCATCACTTCACGCCCAGGACAACATGGTGTCTTGAACGCAGTTCTCACTGGAGAGGGAAAAACCTAGTCCTCACTTCAAACTAGTCGTGCTACGCGTTTTTTGAAGCTGCCTCGCGAGGAGAAGCACTACTTGGCCTTTCGAACCTTTTTTCTTCACTAGAATCATGCCTGTTTTCAACCAAGGCGTCTTAGCGTAGCCAGCATCAGCCACTAACTCATTGGATAAGCCGAGCTTCTCCGCCGCCTCCTTAACCTCAACGATTTTCGGAGAGGGCACGGCCAGATTCTTCGGCACTTTCCTTCCCTCACTTCTTGTCTTCGCTGAATCAAAGTAAGCCGGCCAGATGATTATCTTATCCTGCTGTCTCACGCTTTTCTTCCCCTTACTTTTGAGCATAGTATGCCGTCAATTTATCGTCGATCCCGTCAATTCTCACGAAGCCAAACCGCTCGAATTGTACGACATCGTCCTTTTTCAATCGTTTGCAAGCACTCTCGGCAACGCCCTCCGACAGCGTTGCATCAGGCATCATGACTTGGCAGGGCATGTCGTCACCTATCGGAACCCAGTGAATCAACTGCGCTTTAATATCTCTTGCCTGTTCGTAAGACTCGCTTTCAAAAGAAGCTTCGGCTGCATAGATACTCGCGCTCGAGATGTTCACGTTGAATAAATCCATCAGTCGAAGCACCGTTCCAATCTTTGAAGAGCCCACATCTTTCCTTGAAACCCAAAAAACCACGCTGTTATCGCTTCCAGCAGGGACTATCTTGTATTCTCTGAAGCCCCTTTTGGGATCATCAGGATGAAGAGGAAGCCTTGCAACGAATTTTCTGGGGACGTGTTTCACACTCAACTCTATAGGGTATTGTACGAAGAAGTACCTGTCAGCTATTGGATCCAAAATCTTGCGGTTATGGGCATAGAGGTTCTCCCAGCTCAACACGACGTCAGAGGTCTTGGGGCCAATGTCCATCATCAGCCGCCTAATCGCCTCAGGGCTGATTCCACGCCTTCGCAAGGCTACGAACGTCGCCAAGCGAGGATCGTCCCAGTCCGTGTACAGCCCTTCCCTCATTCCTTGAACGATTTTAGACTTGCTCAAGGAAGCCCCCGTGATCTTTAGCCTGCCGTAATGAATGGTTTCAGGGTACTTCCAGCCCAGATGCTGGTACATGTACTCCTGGCGCACCTGGTTTGTGAGATGCTCTTTCCCTCGAATAATGTGGGTAATTCCCATGAGATGGTCATCGACCCCTGCCGCGAGGTTGTAGAGTGGCCAGACGCGGTATCTGCTTCCAACTCTCGGATGAGGATACTTTTGCGTGTCAAGAACACGGAGCGCAGGCCAATCACGGACGGCAGGGTTGGGATGGTTCAAGTCCGTTTTGACGCGCATGACGGCTTCGCCCTCTTTGTAGTCTCCTTGAAGCATGCGTCGCCACCTTTTGAGCTGCTCTTCCCTCGGGCAATCGCGGCATTCGCATGACCTGTTGACCAGAACTCTTTTTCGAAACTTCTCAGGCGAGCATGTGCAGATGTAAGCGTTGCCGTCATTGAGTAGCTTCTCGGCATACTCGTAATAGATTGGGATTCTGTCGCTTTGGATGTACTCCTCATCAGGTTTGCACCTGAGCCATGTCAGGTCTTCCCTGATGCTGTCATAGAATTCCAAAACCGGCCTTTTCAACTTTGGATCCGTGTCTTCGAAGCGAAGTATGAATTTGCCTTTGTACATACGTGCGTATTCATGACTCAAAACTATGGCCCTGGCGGAGCCTAAGTGCAACACACAATCAGGGTTGGGTGAATAGCGCGTGACTATTCGCTGATATTTTGGAGCGTTCGGCAAAGGGGGCAGATGCCTTTCTTCCTGCACCTTCTCTTTCACAAGAGCTTCGGGCCATTTTTCCTCGATAACCTTTGTTTGTTCATGCAGTGAAAGCCCATTGACTTCTCGAATTACTGCGTTGACTAGGTCTGACACTTCCTTGACTTTCGTTCTGTACTCAGGCTTTTCGCCCAGAATCTTTCCGACAACCGGACCAGTCTGTGCCTTACCTTCATGTTTAACGGCGTTCAACAGCGCAATCTTGCGAATTGACTCTCTCAGGTCTGAATCCACTTTGGACGTCAAGAGTTTTACACTCGACCACTAGATTTTTCTCTCAATCAAGAATTCGGCAAAGGCTTTTAGTCTTTCTTTTGCTTGTGAATCAGGAAAAAGCTGCTCAGCCTCGTTCCAGCTTTTCTTAACGATTTTTCTGGCAAAGCGTTTGGCGTATTCTATTGAGTCGTGCTTCTGCATTATGGCGATGGCTTCATCCCTCAGCTTTTGGTTCGAAGTGTGCATGTTAAGAATCTCGATGAGCCTCTTCCTGTCTGTGGCATTTGAAACCTTGATGGTGTGTATGACAGGTAAGCTGCGCTTTCCTTCGGTTATGTCCTGCCCGCGTCCTCCCTTTTTTTCCGTGAACTGAGCGCTCGTAAGGTCCAAGACGTCATCTTTCATCTGAAAAGCTATGCCCAAGCTTTCTGCGAAAAGCCCAAGTTTCTCAATCAGCTGTTCGTCTGTTTCGCATAGGACAGCAGCAAGCCTGGCGGCCATTCTTGCCAGAGTTCCAGTCTTGTACGCGCACATCTGCAAATAGTCTTTTTCAGTTATTTCGTCAGCGTTCGCCAAACCCCTGTGCCACGCTATGTCCATGGCCTGGCCGAGGCTCAGATTTATCATCTCTTGAGTGTAGACCTCATAGACTTGAGCTAGTTTTTGCTTGGAAATTTTGTTCCTGTTTTCGAGCAGTGTCAGAAGCGGCAGATAGTACATAGCATTTCCTGCGTTTATGGCTATGTCTAATCCGAATATTTTGTAAGTGCATAGTTTGCCGCGTCGACAGTCTGACGCATCTTCTATGTCGTCGACCATTAGAGTTCCGTTGTGCACTATTTCAGGAATGATGGCAAAATCGGCGAAATCTTCACGTTTTCTGCCGAGTGCTTCACACATAAGTACGAACAGCGCTGGACGCCACCGTTTCCCGCCCCTGTCAAGAAACTCCCATATTGGATCAATGACAGCTTTGTTCAAAGCTTCAAGATTGTAGGCGTACCGTGGTTTGCTGACCCTGAAAAGGACCGATTTTCTCGACAGGCTCCTCGGGATGTACTTCTCAATGGCCTTGTTCACTGTCAAGGCATTCTCGTCAAGGAACGCTTCGAAACTCAAGCTCAGTTCTCCCCTCTTCTAGCATATGATTCAACATCAAAACCTCTTGTCCTCAGCCACTCAGACGTCTTACCAACCATGACGACGTTAGACTTACGCAAAGCTTCAATCGATCCTGCACCGACTAGAAACATCACGTTTTGCAATTCGTCCATCAGAAGCGAAAGCATATCCCTTGTCTGCCGAGTCCCCTTAACCGCCGCCCGTAGGGCAGGTTGAGAAAGGCTTGCGAGGCTTGAACCTAACGCCATTGCCTTGGCGACATCCACTCCATTACGCACCCCTCCAGAAGCGATGACGGGAAGACTCACGGTCTGGCAGACTTCAACGATGCTCGCTGCTGTAGGGATCCCCCAATCCCAGAAAAGGTCTCCCAGTCTGCGTCGAGACGCATCTTGAAGCTCCGTTGCACGGTAATATTCAACCGCCGCCCAGCTTGTGCCACCTGCTCCGCTCACGTCTATGCTCTTGACTCCCGCTGCTTCCAGCTTTTTCGCCTCTTCAGAGGCCATGCCAGCCCCCGTCTCCTTCACGATGACAGGTTTATCCAGCTGCTCAGCGATTCGACCTACCTTTTCGAGTATTCCCGCAAAGTTCGTCTGTCCTTCAGGTTGGGTCGTCTCCTGCAACGCATTAAGATGTATCGCCAATGCGTCTGCGTCAATCATGTCCATGGCTCTCTTGACTTCTTTCAAACCGTATCCATTAACGAGTTGCACTCCACCGATGTTTGCAATGAGAAAAGCTGTGGGCGCCTTCTTCCTCGCCACAGAAAAAGACCTCTCAAACTTCCTGTCTTCCAACGCGGCGCGCTGACTTCCCACACCCATTCCTAAGCCCATCTCTTCAACGACCTCTGCTATCGTCGAATTGATCTTCGTGGCCTCATAAGTTCCGCCCGTTATGGCGCCTACGATGAGTGGCGCGGCAAACTTGTGTCCAAGAACCGTCGTGGCCAAGTTTATCTCTTGCCTGTCTACTTCCGGCAAAGCCCTGTGAATGAACCTTGCATCCTCGAAGCCTGTCGTCACTTGTCGGGCTTGGACATCGTGTTTTAAGGATATGCTTATGTGCTCTGCTTTCCGTTTTCTCGTCCTTTCTGCCAAATCTATTCCTTCCTTATGACCGTGCCTTCCACTGTCTTTCCTTCAAGAACCTTGTATACATTCCCGGGCTTTGACGCATTCACCAAAGTCACTGGAATCCCACGTTCAACAGCCAGCAAGAGCTCTGCTACTTTGCCATACATACCACCTGTAACATCGCGGGACGCGGGCTTGCACAGCTTGTTCTGAAGCATTTTCAGCTCCTCAAGTGTCAGATGCGCGAACAATCTGGCTTTCTCCTCTACTTTGGGATCAGCGTCATAAAGTCCGTCCACATCGACGCCCACTACTATACGGTCCGCGTTGAACCTTACTGCAAGTGATGAGACGAGCTGATCGCCCGACAGGATGGTAAAACCCTGCTTCGAGTCTAGGACTGCGTCCCCATAGAGAACTGGAATAAAATCCATCTCCAGAAGCGTTCTTAGGGATGTATCCTCGAAATGCTTCATTCTTCCATTCTCTGTGATTATACATGAGGAAGGAGTGACGCTTACTGCTGGAACGCCGTGCCAGATAAGACAATCCATGACCAAGCCGTTCAGGACGGTCATGACGTGGTGAGTCTCTGAGAACCCGATCTTCTGTGAATCCTCTTTCAGACCATCTTTTATCCTGTATTTCTGAGCCGAGGGATGGCCGAAGCTTCCACCTCCATGGACAACTATCAAGCCCTTGAGGCTGGCCTTCTGAATCTCTCCTGCCAAACGGTCTATTTCCTGTGTTCGAGCCGCAAGCTCCCCATTCTTGTCAGTAATAACGGATCCGCCGATCTTCAGGATTGTAAACTCATGTTTGCTCAACTCTGACCCCCTCATCCGTTTTCTTTGCTATGAACGGTTTTCCGCCAGCCCTGACTATTGCCTCCAGAACTCGTTCAAGCTTTTCGTTCCTCGCCAACGCAATCATACATCCGCCGCCGCCTGCTCCCGTCAACTTTGCGCCTAAGGCTCCGGCCTTGCGCGAAGCATTAATCAGCCACTCGAGCGACTCATCAGAGACCCCCATTCCGTACAACAGGGCCTGATTGATGTTCATCAACTCTCCAACAGTAGACAGATCGTTTTCTTTCAACGCGTCTATGGCTCGCAGAACGATTTCCCTCGCCGCTTTCCGCAACGGCTCAAATATGCTCGGATAATTCTCCATCATGCTTCGCACCTTGTCAACCTGAACTCGTGTGGATCTCTGTACTCCTGTCTCCCCGACCACGAGCGGGATGTCTGCTTCAACCTCCAATGGCTTGAAGCCAGTGTCCATCTGAAAGAGAAGTGCACCACCGAAAGTTGAGATAGCAGGATCTACACCTGAAGTAGTGCCGTGCACAACCTTCTCGGTCTCGCACGTGATTAGAAAGACGTCCTCCTTCGACATCTTCGCTTTTAGGAGGTAGCCAGTTGCTGCTGTTACTGCGGCTATCACGGCGGCCGAAGAGCCCAAACCTGCCGCAACGGGAACGGATGACTTGATTTCAATGTTCAACCCAGCCTCTTCTCCACATTTGCTCATTACTTTTTCAACGGCCAACCTTATTGCCTCGAACCTCAACCCGGCTTCCCTTGCGTCTCCTGTCTCAACTCTGAAATCTCCGTTCTCGAAATAGCCCCCAAAACCAAGGTCTGCGGATTGCAGGTGGATGCGCTTATCGTCGCGGCGATCAACGGTCGCATATACTCGACGGTCTATGGCCAAAACGATGGCGGGCTCCCCGTAGACTACGAAATGTTCTCCGAAGAGGATGACTTTAGCGGGAGCTGAGGCAACTACTCCCATTCCACACCACTATTTCATGAAACACACGGCGGCATACCCAACCACGCTTGAGCGGTCGCCAATCACATCTCCACTGGTCTTATAGCATAATAATTTTGCCTCTTTTCCCCCAAGCGTTTTTGCGGCGGTAATCAAAGAAGCTATTGGACCATGTCCGCAGGCAGTGATGTTATAGGCTTCGATGGCTGATTGAAAACGAACTTCATCCATGGCTTCTATGGCCTCAAGAGCCTTTGCATCTTTGCTCTCAGCGCTCTTCTGCGGCTCGTAGTGGGTCATGTCTGAGGAAGCTATGATAAGGGCATTCTTGTCAAGCAAGACCCTAGCAACAGCCTGCCCAACTTCTCTGGCTGACGATAAGTCCTGCATCAGAAAACAAATCGGCACCAACTTGAACGACGAACCATAGAGATACTGGAGAAATGGAAGCTGAACTTCGATTGAATGCTCATTACTGTGAGCAGAATCGTCGATGTCCACGATGCGCGACTCGTGAACGATTTGATTTGCTGTCTCCCTGTCCACTTCAACGTCGCCTAGCGGTGTACGCCAAACACCCTCATTCATAATGGCCAAGCCGCTACCATAGCCCGTGTGATTTGGACCGAGAATAACTACAACGTCAGGTTTCCCATCAACAGCAAGCTTGTAGTAGGCGTGTGCGGCCACGGGCCCTGAGAACATGTAGCCTGCGTGGGGACATACAAGCCCGATTACTCTTCTATTGGCTGTCTTTGAGACTTCAGGGAGTTGGCCTGGTCCAAACTTGCCAGTGAAACACTTTTCTATTTGTCGCTTGAGCGCGTCAGAGGTATCTTCATAAAAGGCTCCGGCTTGGCATGGGCGCCTAACCTTCACCATTAAACTAGGTTTCCTCCTCCTCTCTGGCGATCTTCGCTTCAAAGTCGTCAACCGTCAGAGGAAGGTCCTTGTCCATGGCTAGTTCGCCTCTCTCGCGCAGCGTTTGTCTTGCCAAGAGCCAGTAAATTACAGCCAGAGCTCGTCGACCCTTGTTGTTCGTCGGGATAATCAGGTCCACGCCATTAAACTCGTTGTCAGTGCTGCATAAAGCCACGACAGGTATCCCCACCGAAGCTGCCTCCTTGACAGCCTGACCGTCGGCTCGAGGGTCAGAAACTATGAGCACTTCTGGCTCTATGCGGTTAGGATACAACGGGTTTGACAACATTCCTGGAATGAATCGGCCGACTACCGGAGTTGCTCCCGTCACCTGACAGAATTTGCTCACAGGCTCTTGCGCGTAAAGTCTAGCAGCAGCCGCGCCGATTTTTCCCGGTTCAAACCGTGCCAGAAACTTGCCTGCTGCTCGTATGCGGTCATCTGTTTTCTTAATGTCTAAGACGAACAGCCCGTCGGCTCTCACACGGTAGATGAACTGCTCCATGTCACCAGTCTTCATCCGAGTTCCAATGTGTATTCCAGCGGACAGCAGCGCGTCTCGCGGCATCAGGAGTTCCTCTTCCAGAACGCTTTCGGCTGGCAGCTCCGGGGTCTCCTCCTTGTTTTCCTCTGTCAGCTTCACTTCTTCCTCTATCTCTTCACTTTCGTTTTTTTCTTCAACATTCTCCTTGTTCTCTTCATCGTCAGACAAAGTTTATCCTCCTTGCAGCATTTCAAGACTAGCCATTGCGGCTCTGTCTCCAAGAAATTCTTCGATCCTTATTAACTCGTTTATTTTCGCTATGCGAGAACCCTCAACGACCCCTGTCTTTATTATTGGGCATTTGAAAGCCGGTGCCAAGTGAGCTATGTGCCAGTCGCACGTTTCTCCTGAACGGTGAGACATAACCGGCGCAACTCCATTCCTTTTCGCCATTTCAATAGTTTCCCAAGCGTCAGTTAGGGTGCCTATCTGGTTGACTTTTATTATGATGGCATTAGCCGAGTGTATCTTTATCCCGCGGCTCAGCCTTTCACTGTTCGTCGTGAAAATGTCGTCTCCACATATTAGACAGTTCTTGGCTTTCTTCGTCAACTCTGCGAACGCTGAGAAATCTTCTTCATGAAATGGATCTTCAACGTAGACCAAATGATACTTCTTTATGATATCAAGAATGAATTCTAGCTGTTCTCCCGAGTCTCTCATCTTCTTTTCTCTATAATAATTATAGGTTTTGTCCTTGCTGTTCCACATCGATGATGATGCGACATCTACGCCCACGCCGCATTCGACACTCATTTCCGCACCTACTTCTTCACATGCCGCTGCCATAATCTCCAAGGCCTCCAAGTTTCTCACGTTGGCAACCCAGGCACCCTCATCGCTCTTTCCTGCGCCGAAAAGTTTGTCCTTCTTGGCGAGAGCCTCGCCGACTTTTCTGTGAACCTGAATGTTGGCCGTGGCAGCCTCCATGAAAGATTCAGCGCCATGTGCGAGAACCAGAAACTCCTGCAGGTCGGGGGACTTTTCCCCTTGAGTGTGTTGCCCGCCGCTTATAGTGTTGCCGAGCGGAAATGGAAGCTCATGGGCAATTTGCCCGCCCAAGTACTGAAAGAGCAGGAGCCCAGAAGAGTTTGCTGCAGCCTCTGCTGTGGCTAACGAGATGGCGAACGCTGTGTTACCGCCGATTACTCGAAAATCTTTTGAACCATCGATATCATGCAGGGTTTTGTCAATCTCTTCCTGACAATCAGCGCCTAGACCCACTATCTCAGGCGTTATGTCCTCTTCGACTTTTTTCACCGCTTGGTCCACTCCGCCTTGCGGATAATAGACAACTTCTGCCTTTCCCCGGCTTTTCCCCGCCGGAGCTGCAACCCTGCCGAAACCAGAAGTTGTTATGATGTCTATCTCTACAGTTTCCTCTCCTCGATTGTTGAACACTTTTCTTGCAAGTACGTCCTCAATAACCGTAGACATTGAATTTTCCCTTCAACCGGGCTAGTAATAGGTTCTTGCCTCTTTCCGTTTCTCAGCCTCTTCATAGAACCGCAGCACTTCATCGAATATCTCGACGTGCGACAGAAGCATCCGTCTGCAACAGTAACGCTTGACTGCGAGACCGTCCAACACTTCTCCAGCATTCTCTCCTGCCTTGACCCTTCTAGCGAACTCCTCCCACTTGTCCCCAACCAGTTTGCCACAAGTGAAACATCTTACCGGTATTATCATCAGACACAAACCTCTATCTGTAGCTCTTCTGGTCCCTCGCCCGTGCTCCCGGCCCTCCGAACTTCTTGGGTTCTTTCTTCCTGTTGTCTCCAGCAATCATCGTCCTGTCGTATTCAGCAAAAACCGTGCGCAGATGTGCGCTCTTCGTCCATTTCAGGATACCGTTCGCAATGGCCATCCTAGCCGCATCAGCCTGTCCCACGTAGCCTCCGCCCGACACCTTAACGTCAATGTCCAACTGTCTGCGAATCTCAGTTCCAGCCTGTATAAGCGGCTCCATAATCTTCTCACGGGCGATGTCGGGCTCGAAAATCTCCACTGGAATCCTGTTTATTCGTACTCTGCCAATCCCAGATCTCACCACTGCGCGTGAAGTGGCTGTTTTTCTTTTTCCGCTAACAACTAAAGTCTTTTTTGCGGGCATAACTATTCTCCCTGATTCCAACCTATTCCTTTCGCGAGTTCGCTGACCGTGAAATATGGGCAGGTCAGCTTCTTAGCTTGCGCATCCACCAGAGTGTTCATCTTCTGCCCTTTAAGATTATCCGGGATTCCTATGAAAACGTGGAGCCTCCTGTATGCAAGAAGACCCTTCGACTTTCTGATCGGAAGCATACCCCTAACGGCCTTTCTCACAATTCGGTCTGGTCTTCGGTAGTGGAAGGGCCCTCTTCCCACGCCTCCCACGTCCAAGAATTCCTTTGCTTCATTCACTTTGGTCTTTTTCCTTCCTGAGAGAACGGCTTTTTCGGCGTTTACGATCATCACATGCTCACCCCGCAGCAAGTTCTTCGCAACTGTGCTGGCCATCCTGCCTAGGATGAGCCCGTCAGCATCTATTACGATGGCGGCTTTGCTCAATGTCTCCATCTTTTTCACCCAATTATCTTGACGTTCGAACCTTTCGGGTTCTTCTTCACGAGATCCGAAAAAGACACGCATTTCCCTTTTGCGGCTTTTATTTTTTCCTGGGCTTTTCCAGAGAAGGTATACGCAGCTACGGTTATCGGGTGGGTCATCTCACCCGTGGCCAGCACCTTGCCTGGAACTGCCACCATCTCGTTCTTGGAGGTGTATCTGCTCAGGCGGCTCAGGTTCACGGCTACACGCCTTCTTTTAGATTTCAGCAAGCGTTCCGCGATGTCCCGCCAGATTTCCGCCTTGGTTTCTCTGCTTTGTTTCTTGAGGGACCTGGCGAGTTCTAAGAGTTCCGGATTCGTTGTTTTAGCTTTTTTCACTCTTTTTCACCTTGATTTCGCCCTCGAGCTCCTTTAGATGCTTGTCCAATATTCTGCTGGCCTCGGCTATGATCCTTTCTGGAGGAAGTGCACCTGTGGACTCCAAGTTCAATATAAACGCGTTCTCTTCTCCTGAGACTCGTATTGCCGGAGGGCTTTCTGGACAAGCTTTAACGCAGTCTTGGCAGAGAGTGCAAGCAATCAAATCATTCACTTCGATCTTGTCACCCTTCTTCACGAGAACTCTCCTTGGACATATTTCCACGCATTTTCCGCACGTGCTACAGTCCTTCGTGATGTCAATGTTCGGATAATACTTATATGCGCACATTGAAACTGGTTCCCACTTCGCGTGGTTCTTGCCTTTTCCAAGCCTCGCGTACGCCTCTAGCTTCATCCTCTGCTCCTTAGCCAGTTTTAATATTGGAATCTTGTCACTCACGGGCACGACGTTCGGATTCTCTGAAACCAAATCACCTGAATACAACGTTTTTGTCTCAACCTTGGCTTCCACGTCCAACGTGAGGGTTACGCGGCAGAGGTTGCACCCGAATTCGCTCTGACACGGACACTCCTCTGGTAGGTTGTAACTGTCCAAGTCGGTCTTAAGCGGAATAAGCCCCATTCGGTGGGCGATGGTCTCGTCCTGCAGCACGGAAGAATTTTCGACGATTACTATCTCATCTATGGCCATGCTCGGAACCTCGGAAGTCACGATTCTTCTCAGCGCATTCATGAATGGAACATCGACTCCTCGAATGAGCAAACGTAGGTTTGTTTCGTCTCGTTCAAGCACCTTTATTTCCACTTAACAGGACACCCCGTAACAATGTTCCGCTTTGCTATGCCGCTCAATAGAACATTGGTGCATTATTTCAATTTTTCTATCAGAAGAAGGATGGTACGTATCTCTTAGACTCTTCTTCCTCTTCTGCCCCCGGGTCTTCTCGTGCCATCATGCGGTACAGGCGTAACTTCTTCGATGCGTTCAATCCTGAAGCCCGCCCTTGCCAACGCTCTGATTGCTGCCTGAGCACCCGGTCCCGGCGTTCTTGGCCCTGCTCCCCCAGGCGCCCTAACTTTGATGTGGATTGCCGTTATTCCTTTGTCCCTGGCAACATCTGCTGCCAACGACGCTGCGCGCATCGCCGCATAGGGTGAAGACTCCAGCCTATCAGCTTTCACAACCATTCCACCGGACGTTCGAGCTATCGTTTCAGCGCCAGAAATGTCGGTTATGTGTATAATCGTATTGTTATAGGAGCTGAATATGTGGACGACCGCCCACCTTTCGGTCCTCTTGCTCGAACTCATTACTCTCCCTCACTCCGTGATCTAGCTGGCGTCGGCTCCGCCGCTGGTGCAGCCGATATCGTCTGACGCAGTGGATGAGCTGGGTTCGCGAGGGAGCTCTTTGGCGTGTAGCTTATCTGACTTTCCTCAGTTTTCGGAACGATGTAGCCTGGAGTGGTGACCCTTCGATTACCAATAGTCATATGTCCATGGCCTATTAGTTGACGTGACTGCTGCATCGTTTTTGCCAAGCCCTTGCGGAAAACAATCGTCTCGAACCTGCGCTCAAGAACATCCTCTATAGTCAAGTCTAGAACATCATCCAACACTGCTGTCTCATCTAGAACGCCCAGTTTTTTCAGGCGCGCAACAAGCTCGTTCTCCATCTTCTTGCGCTCTTCAGGCGTCTCGCCTATTAGCGTACGAGCTATGCTTCTGAACTTTGACAGCAAGGTTTCATGCCGCCACAGTTCATGCTTGTTCCTCAGACCGTATTCGCCGATAAGTTTGAGCTCTCCCTGCATTATGTCCGTTCGCCAGGGAAAACGCGGTGTGTCATACTTCTTTCTCTGTTTTTTCGGGTCGCCCATGACTACTTGCTCTCCGCCCCTGCAGATGGTCTCTGCATAAGTGTCTTCTTCTTGACTCCCAGAGCTTTACCTGCTCTACCAGTTGTCTTGGTTCTTTGACCTCTCACTTTCAAGCCGTACGCATGGCGATACCCGCGCCAAGATTTTATCTCTTTCATCTTCTCTATGTCCGTCTTCGTCCTCAGAACCAAATCGGAGCTTATCAAGTGAGTGTCTCTCCCGGTCTCCTGCTCTTTTCTTCGGTTAAACATCCAAGCCGGCAAGCCATTCTTGGCTGGATCCTTTATTATCTGTTCCAGCCGGTCAACCTCAGCTTCTGTCAGAAAGCCTGCTCTCTTGTCAGGGCTTATGCCTGCCTTCCTAAGCATCGCATCAGCAAGGCTTGGGCCCACTCCCTTGACTTTCGCCAACGCATATGACACTTTCAAAGTGCCATCTACGTCAGCGTCGATTATTCGAAGTCTATGGCGGAATTCGTCTGACATCTATCGCCATCCATGATATCGTTCAAAGCTAACTACGAAATAAAGCGTATCTATGTCTGAAATAAACAGAAGATTTATTACGTCTACTGCCTATTCTATACCTTGGGAGTTGTGGTGAGATGTCTCGAAAGGCGTACAAAGATACGCTCATAACCCTTGAAAACATCGATGCTGCATTTAAAGATTTCTTGGACAGTCAAAAAACTTCAAGTAGAAAAACCTACGTTTGCTTAATGCGGAAACTGGTAGAGTACACAAAGAGCTACAACGGAAAAGAAATGTTGGCTGATCATGAGCATTGGAACCAAAAGATAATGATGTTTATGCGATGGATAAAAGAACAGGGATATTCGGACAGTTATGCGGTCACAGCGTGCGGAATGGTTAGAGCATTTTTTGATTTCCATCATAAACCGCTTGTGCTGAATCGACAGGAAAGAATGAAATTGAAGGAAAGAATCAGAAACTCTGAAGATTATCTCTTTTCAAAAGAAGATATAGCAAAAATGGCCAGATTCGGAAACGATAAAGAAAAATACATCGTGTTGGTTGGTGCTTCTTTCGGTCTGCGTGCTGAAGATTTCAGCAGTCTTACTTATGGCAAATATCGAACCGCACTAGAGAGAGCGGAAAAAGAAAAAACAGAGTGTCCGATACCACTCGATCCAATTTCGACACAGAAGGAAAAAGGTGTAAAGGCTTTCCCGTTCCTTAACACGGACGCACTGCCTATCGTTCAACACTTCTTAGAGATTGGCAAGGATAAGCCAGATAACGCTAGAGTTTGGACTGAGAGACCTTCACAGTTAACCGTTGTGCTTCAGCAACTAGCCAAAAGAAACGGTATAGACCCGCACGGTTCCAGAATCCGATTTCACAATCTCAGAAAATACTTAATTGACCGCCTCAGTTCGGTTATGAGTGAATCGAAATGGAAACAGATCGTAGGCAAAAAGATTTCTGAGGGTGCCTACGTCTCGCCGAGCGAGTTACGGGAAAACTATCTTAGAGCTATGCCTTCAATAGTGGTTTCTAACGGCAATGGAACAGAAACGAAACGCTTAGTTCTGGAACAAGGACAAGAGATTGAAAAACTTAGAGCTGATATGGAAGAACTTAGAAACGTGAACAAAACCCTAAGAATGATGTTCAATGATGCATTCAAGGCGCGGATGTTCGAAGAAAGCAAGAAACCGAAAGAAACCTAAGTTTTCCTTCTTTTTTACTAGCGCGCTTTACAAACGTGCTTGCATCCGTAAATCTTTCAAAAGAAACGAGCTTTCCCTATCTAGCAGACATTTGAGAGTTTCATGAAGATTCTGTGTGAACAAGGCTTAAATTGGTTGTATCAACTAATACTTTTAGGATGTGCTGTGCACACGGGTTTCCTTTCCCCTATAATTTGCAAGAGAATTCTTGTGCACGGCACGCCTTCTAATCAAGAACTTGAATAGTATCGGCGCGCGCTTTTCAACCTTCTTTTTGTTATTACGTCTATTACTACGAATAAACCTCTTGCGAGTTCCGATTGGCAAACGCTTTTATTTTCGTGGCGATACTAGGTTTTAGGGTTCGAAATGCCGAAGTTTGAAGTTGAAATACCACAAGTCGAATATGAACTGTTGGCCAAGATCGCACACGGTCTAGGGTTAGATGTTCAAAAGCTGATTCAACAGGAAACCGATAGAAGTATTGAAGCTGTTAGCTGTTGGCTTCAACGTGCTGAAATGTTGAATCATTGAAGGAACAGCGAGATAACGCAACATTCCCTTTTTTCTATTTGTTCATTGCACATCATATACTACTATACATTTGGCTTATCTCTCTGTTATTTTATAGTTAAATGTCATATGAATAGTATGGTGAAACATCAAATAAACTATGGTTTATTCGTTATTTCATTACAGAAAAGCGGTGTTCGATAGGTTCGAACAGACCGAACAAGCCCAAAATAGACCTCCATGTCGAACAAATCTCAAATTTCCAAGCTTTTACCTATACCACATTAGGCTTAATATGTCGGCAGAAAACTTTGAGTCGGTGAGCGGTGCCTTGTTGTTTCATCGCTGTTGAATAGCGCGCGTTCTTATGTTCTAGTCTTTCGACGCGCGTGCTAACGTAGACCTTTCTCCATCCGATTAACGACACCGTTTATTATCATCTTCTCAAACCACCCATTTGCTAACTGTTTGGCCGTTGAAAGTCTATCTTGATAGATATGAAGTTGCTGAACCTTTTCGTTCTTGAACTCAAATAGATCCAGTCCCGCAAGCCGTAGATTTCTGCCGCCACCCCTTACGGAAATTCCTTCCATAACAAACTCGAGGACAGCCTTATCTCCTTCGGCAATGATGCCTTTCTCTGCTAGTGTTAGCTCTGAGAAGTTTGAAAAAGTCCAAGCGTAATACCGCCCTATTTCTTCTTTTCCTCTGAAAATTCCCTCAGGTCGTACATACGTCGCATCATCTGCAAAATAAGAAAGCATACTTTTCAAGTCCTTCTTGTTGAACGCTTCAAGCATATTACGTATAGTTGTCTTGAGTTCCCTAGGTTCCAAATCTATCACTTCTTAAACGAACAATTGCCATTTCTCTGTAACCGTTATTTATGACTTTTGACACGCCATACTCAACGTAGACCTTCCCGCGCGCTATATCAAACACATTTCGTACCCTTTAATGAGCGCGCTTAATAATTCTTACGCTACGATCTAGTATCCACAATTTTGTTGAAGTTTAGGCGGCGAATCTAACAAAACATAAAAGCACCTTCCGAACAATAGCCATGCGGTGAGAAAATGCAGAAGAAAGAGAAGTTGGTATTCGAACTTTACGTTGATACGGATAAGCAATTCAGATGGCGACTGTGGGCACCAAACGAAAGAAAAATCGCTAATAGCGGTGAAGGCTACCACAATAAGGCGGACTGTATGCACGCAATAAATCTGATTAAAGAAAACGCTTCTGACGCAGAAATACAGGACAAGACCCAACCTAAAAGCTAGAATCCACCGAGCGGTATCGTTTCAACATGCTCAGACTTCCTATCTTAGCAAGTTAAGAGGTGATGTCACGGGTAAAGAGAATGTGAACAGAGACATTGATCTCCAGAAGATTCAGATTCTAAGTGAAGACTTCCATGCATGGTTTGATGTGGGAGCCTCTGTTTGGGTCGGTGGGTTCATTGGCTTATTGATTCTGATTTTGACGGTCTACTATAACAAGCAATTCAGTCCCGATGTGATGCTGAACTTGGTTCTTACCTTCATAGCTGCTGTAATCGTATATGTCGTTTTCGCGATTTTCGCTAGAATGTTCATGAACAAAGCGCGCAACGAATTCTTGGCATTTATTGATGAATTGCTTGCCAAAGTTGAAAAAGGAGACTCTTTGCCTTCAGTGACGGAATTGAGGAAGCGCTTTAGAGAGAAAACGCGCCGCGAATAATCGTATGTAGAACAGATTATTTGTCTATCTTGGAACGCAGATAGAAGATGGCACTTGCGACAGAAATTGTCATCAAAGTTCCGTCAAGCAAGCCAACGAGATAAATGCCAAATGAAGAACTGATGAATGGTCTCGTTTCTGCAAAATAGGAAATCAAAGTCAGAAACATGACCAACACCCACAAGGTGGAATGGGATATTTTCCCATATATTTCGGAAGACATTGGTTTGCGGTCGCGTCTTCTGACCTGTTCCATTTTATTCTCTCTTTGTTCTAGGCTTCTTCCTTATATCGAAACTCTCTAGCTCGTGGCATGGCTTGTTCGAAAGTTTCGCCCAACTCTCTTTGCACTCTTTTGAGGAAATCTTCAAACTTGGATGTTATCTCATTGTAGCGTGTCCGAAGCTCATCATTGTACCTAGCACTGACATCATCTGTGTATTTTTCATCTATCATCTGGAGAATGTCAATAAATCCTTCAATGAAGACACTGTTATAATAGGTAACGTTTTGTTTGAATATCATCACTAACTCTAGCAGAACATCTTTCTCTTTAGGCTCTGACTGTCGTATGAATAGATCGACTCTGTGCTTGAACTTTGAAACACTGTCTTTCATTAGGTCGAAACTTCGGTTGAAGAAATCGATCCACCTGTAGATTGCTAAGCGCTTCCACTGTTCCTCATCGGAACCAAGCCTATTCCGCAATTCATCACAAAGATTGCGAACGCAAGTATTTCTATTCTCCAAGACATGCCATTTTGCGAAATCATTGGTAATGTCTTGCAGTTGTTCCGCAAGCACATGTATGACATCCCCCCTCGTAATCCATGTTCTAACAAGGTCAGTCATGCTGACTCCCTTTTGTTTCGCAAGCTCAGCGAGTCGGGCCTTCTCTTCTTCACTTAATCGAATGTCAACTCGTTCCGACACCTTTTTCCGCCAGCTATTCCGTACATGTACACACAGCAGAACACGCAGATAAACCTTTTGCCTCTATACAGACACGAACACGTTTGATGATTATTCAATAAGCTAACTTTGACAAACAGACTGTGCAGCAAGCGCGCCCACTGATGGTAATTGTCTCAATAGTCTCAGTGGAAACGGGCAGAATAGTTTTTTCTGTTGAAATTTCAAAAAGTCGATTTTGAGGAGACTATTGAGACTATGCTAGCTGGATGGTGTTAGTGTCGATCGTATCAGTGATTTCCGAAAAAACAAAAAGCAACCGACAAAATCAAAATAGCGATTTTCATTGACACTATTGACACTATTGATGTGGTTCTGATGCAAAGCTTACGATGCTACGCCTATTTCCTCTACGAGAAAAGTGAGGGTAAGATGTGAGGCTAATTTTATCGATAAGAAAGTGGTGTAGCATCGGTAGCATCGGAGCGCAAAGTTTTCCATAGGTCTGCGGTTTTTTGCTGTAGCATTGTTAGGAACTGGTTCGCTGGATGCAGATTCTCTAAGAACTCCCAACGGCAAGGGCCATACGGGCAAGGCATTTCATTTTCGGCATAGTGGAATTTTGAAACTAGCGCGCGCGCTGGCGCGGCTAAGAGCCAATAGGATTCAATACGTGGGGGTTCCTGCCTGAACAAGCTTCTGAAGGATTTGCACTTGCCTCTGCGTGTCCTGTTCGAATCTCTTGTTCATGAGAACGGTTTCTTTGCTTTGCCTTGGTCTTCCATCCCATCAGATGGATGATTCGTGGTCAGTTGGTCGAATGCTTTAAAATCAGTCGGCAATGACTGTCTTGTGGTGAATTGATTGGTCCTTCCTGCTAAGGTGTTTGAGATCAAGGAGAAAGTCGATCCGGGCGTTATGCTTTGGAAGCTCAAGGACTTCAGAGAAGAGGAATCCTGCAAGACTGAGGCTGGTGAAAACCTGAATCTGATGACGGAGATTCTGGATTTAAAGTCGAAGGAAGGCGTGGTAGAAGGAGTCTTGAGCAAGGATTTCATACGCAGACGTTTCTACAGAAGAAGCCTGGTTGAAGCCCCCGTCACAGAGGAAGCCCCTTTTTGGATAGTGTCTTCAAAGAAAAGGACCTTCCTCGTGGTGGAGGCGCCTTCGGTGGCGCGCGGTGTCAAGAAGCTGCTCACAAACTATGTCGCCAACAAGCTCAGCAAAGTTCTGTTCATTAACGCGCAGTCAATTCTAGAGGTTAGGATGCCTCATGAAACTCTAAAGGAGCTGCATGAGTCAAACCCGCAAGCAACGAAGCTAATATGGTTCGATGAAGTCGACATCCCAGGAGTCGAGAAACTGTGCCTAGCAGGATCAGGTATCGTTGACACAAAACTTTACCATGACTACATTGAACACGGAAAGATCTGGTACGTCGTCTTCGAAACCCAAAAGCGCGGAATCATGGTCGGCATCACAAGAAACTGCGTCGTAACGCTTTTCAGCAAAAGCACCACGCAAGAGTTCATAAACTACATCATAGAAGACTTCCTAAAACTGATTGAGTAGACGAGTGCCTGCCTTCATCGATAAGCGTTGACACTAGCACGGCGTAGCGAAGTGCCATAAGAAAAGAGTACCCATCTGCAGCACTTTTCTATCTTTCCTAACAAGAAAAAGAAGGGTAAATAAGAAAAAAACTAGTGGGGATTGCTCAGTCTTCGCTTTCCGGCATTCCACCCGGCGGTTTTCCGCCTCCGGGTCCTTCCCTCGGCTTTGTGGAAGCTATGACATCGTCTATGCGAATTATCATCGTCGCTGATTCTGTAGCTGATTTTATCGCCTGCTCTTTGACAATCAAGGGCTCGACAACCTTGTCCTTCATGTTCTCGACTTTTCCCGTGAAAAGGTTCACTCCCTTGTACTGTCCATCCGGTTTTCCATGGGCCGCTCTGAGTTCTACGAGTATGTCTATAGGTTCTAACCCTGCGTTTTCAGCCAAGGTCTTGGGGATTATTTCGACTGCGTCAGCGAAGGTTTCTATCGCAAGTTGCTCTCTTCCGCCAACGTCAGTTGCATAGTTTCGCAGCTCCTTGGCAACTTCCACTTCTACTGCTCCGCCTCCCGCGACTATCTTGTTATGTTCAATGACGTCTGAAACCACTGACAAAGCATCGGTCATCGCTCTTTCGGCTTCATCGACCATCCTTTCTAGACCCGCTCTTATGATAATAGCAACCGAACGAGGATCCTTGCATTTCTCAACGAATACCATCTTGTCTTCGCCCAGCTTCCGCTCTTCCACTAGCCCTGCAATGCCCAAGTCTTGAGTTCTCAAATCAGCAAGGTTCGAAACTATCCTTCCGCCAGTTGCCCTTGCCAGCTTCTCCATGTCCGACTGCTTCACTCTTCTGGCCGCGATTATTCCTTCTTTCGCCAAGAAGTGCTGAGCCATGTCGTCGATGCCTTTCTGACAGAAGACAACGTTAGCGCCTGAAGCCTTGATTTTATCAACCATATCTCGCAGCATCTTGTTCTCTTGGTCCAAGAAAGCTTTCATCTGGTCTGGATCGCGTATTCTTATCTCCGCGCTTATCTCCGTCTTTTCGATTTCCAAAGCACTGTCAAGTAAGGCTATTTTGGCCTTTTCAACTTTCTTCGGCATTCCTGAATGGACAACTTCTTTGTCAATCACCAGACCTTCAACCAGCTGAGATTCGAAAAGGCTCTTCCCGGTCTTCTTGATCACTTGAATGTTGTCTATGTCTGCAACCCATTTATCTCCGCGTTTTTCTGCAACTTTTCTCACGGCGTCAATAGCAATGTCGGCAAAGCGTTCCTTAGCTGGACCAACTGCCTTGCTTGCCATGGAAGTCAAAGCGACCTTCTTCAGTGTACCACGGTCATCAATGTCCACTAGCATAGCGATCTTGTTCATCGTCTCCATCGCCTTCTGTGCTGCCTTGCGATAGCCGCTCACGACTATCGTTGGGTGAATGTTCTGATCCAGAAGTTCCTCCGCCCTCTTCAGTAGTTCGCCCGCTAACACTACTGCAGTGGTAGTCCCGTCGCCAACCATATCGTCTTGAGTCTTCGCGATTTCCACCATCATTTTTGCTGCTGGATGTTCGACCTCTATTTCGTTCAGTATTGCTGCACCATCGTTTGTTATTGTTATGTCCCCAAGGCTGTCGATTAGCATCTTGTCCATGCCGCGGGGTCCTAAAGTCGTTCTGAGTACTTCGCCGATGACTCGCGCGGCCATTATGTTGTTCCTTTGAGCATCTCTTCCCCTGTTCCTTGTCGTACCTTCTTTCAGAACCAAGACTGGTTGTCCCGATGCTGTCGTTGTTAAGTAGGCCATACAAACCCTCCATTCAAACCTAAAAGCTTACCAATCCGAACAAGAAAAAAAGCCCACAGATATAAATCTTTACCTCAGTGCTTCATTTGCCTCACATATTTCTCCATTTCTTTTCGTTATTTTGCCGACCCCCTGTCAACCAACAGTCTCCCCGTCTGCAATCAGGGCGCATAAAAACAAAATGAACCTTTGAGCGGCTCCACTGGATCACAACACGGGGAGAAAATCAATCACGTCGGATGGAGCTGACCGTTGATTCCACAGGAAGTTGAATCGCTTCGGTCCAACACAAACCACAAGGGACTTGTTCAGATCCTAGCTTCTCCGTGAAACAGTTTAAATTTGAGGCTGGGCCCTTCAATCTTGGTGAACCACGAGGTGCACGTCTCAGTTCGGTTCTTCACAACTCTTAGAGAAATAACTAGCAAGAAACAGGAGACTTTGGAGTTTTCGAAGAACGAAACCGTGACAGTTCAAAGCGTGCTCAAACATCTAGCTCAACTCCATGGAAAAAGCTTCGCTGAATACGTTTATGATCACAAAACCGGCGAAGTTCGAGGCTTTCTGCAGTTGCTAGTCAACGGCAGAAGCGCATCATCCTTTGAAGGGTTGAACACAATACTCTCAGACGGCGATGTTTTAGCCATAATACCACCTGTCGGTGGGGGCTAAAAGCAGTTGTTCTTCCGACAAGTTTTTCAGTTGTAACATGCAACTTTCGTGTTGGTCATGAGTTCCTTGGATGAAGTGCTTTATCTTTCTCGGGCTGATGTCGAGAGGCTAAGAATTCCAATGAGAGAAATAATCCAAATTATAGAAAAGGCCTTTCTTGAAAAAGCTTCGGGGAGAACTGAAGTGCCCCCAAAGCCGGGAATACACCCGAAAAAGGACGCCTTCATACATGCGATGCCAGCATATCTGAAGTCATTGAAGGCTGCAGGCGTGAAATGGGTGGCGGGTTTTCCAGAGAACCCAAAGAGAGGCTTGCCCTACATTTCCGGCCTGCTCATTTTGAATGACCCGGAGACGGGCTTTCCAATCTGCATCATGGATTGCACGTGGATTACCGCTAAACGAACAGGCGCAGCTACCGCAGTGGCAGCTAAGCATTTGGCGCGCGAAGACTCGAGAGTCTTAGGCGTTCTCGGCTGTGGTGTTCAGGGCAGAAGCAATCTTGAGGCCCTGCTAGCTGTATGCACGAGTCTGGAACAGGTCAAAGCCTATGACATAAACGCGAAAAACCTGAAGGACTACGTGAAAGAAATGACTGCTCTGCATGGAATAGACACAGAACCAGTGAAATCGCCCAGAAAAGCCGTAGAGAGTTGTGACATAGTAGTCACCAGCGGCCCAATCCTGAAACGTCCTCACCCCGTCATCGAAAAGCCGTGGTTCAAAGACGGCGGTCTTGCGTGTCCAGTCGATTTTGATTCCTACTGGAGACCCGAAACCATGCATTCGATGCACAAGTTCTGCACGGATGATCGAAATCAACTGACATACTACAAAGCTCAGGGTTATTTTGTCGATGTGCCAAAGGTCTATGCAGAGTTGAGTGAGATTGCGTCTGGCGCTAAACCTGGTCGAGAAAACCCTGAGGAAAGAATTATGGCCATGAACCTCGGCCTAGCAATAGAAGACGTCGCAACCGCAATTTACGTATATGAGGAAGCAAAAAAGGCAAACGTTGGAAGAATGCTTCCGCTGTAAGTCTGGGAGACTTGCGTCTATGCTCCCCAGAACGGCACTTTCTTTCTCATTACTTCCACATACTCGCTCAACGCTTGTTGCTCTTCCTCTGTCAATCTTTCAGCGAATGTTGTCATCAGAATTTTCACTTGCTTCTCGGGCACCTTCACGTACAACACGTCTTTTTCGAATATGTGTCTTCCAAACACCGGCTTATCCATGGAAATCGCCACCTGCATTCCCTTTTGAGCAGCTGGCAACGCCTCTCCTTTGTCCTGAACCTGTTGAATCTCACCCACTTCTTCACCATCCTCCCTAACCAGTGCAATCTTAGGTTTGATGCTGCCTGACAGGATTTCAACACCGAAAATCGCCGGCCTCGCCCTTCGAAAGACGTACCCTTCCATCACCTGAAGTTTGGCAGGTTTGACAAGAGTTCCGAAATCCTGTTCAAGCCCTGTTTCTCGCTTTCCCTTGAACCAGGCCAGATAATTCTCTATAACGTGATAGATTATTTTTTCACGGAACACTTGAACTCCCCTGCTTCCAGCTTCTTCTTCGGCATCAGGCAAGATTCTAACGTTGAAGGCCAACACCGCACCATACAAGGGCTCATGTTCCTTTACGACCGACGCCTCCACGACATCACGTTTTGATATGTCGCCCACATCAGCCAGTCTAATGGGAATGCTGTTTTGTTTCAATATGTCCGCAATGGCTTCGAGCGAGCCCAACGTATCGGCTTTCAAAACGATGCCGTCAACATCAGTAGCGATTCTTATTCTCTTGATTTCATCGACAATAAGCTTCGCGTACCTTTCAGGTTTTTGATCCTGAGGTACGGCGTACATGGGTGCTCCCGCCAACACCCCTTCTATATTGGGCGCAACGATTTTGATGCCTGCAGCAGCCGAAACGGAATTGACTGAAGAGAATTTGTCTCTTGGATCTCTTATTTCGTCCAGCGGTTTGGGAACCAGAATCGCCCGGATGCGTGTTACGATTGGTTGATCCTTGCCTCCGACGACAATTACGTCATCTTTCTGCAATGTTCCATCGTATATTATGGTGTTGAGCGTCAAGCCGAGCCCAGGTTCTTCCTTAACTTCGAGCACTGTACCCTTAGCTGGACCTTCCGTCGTTTGCAAACGCTTCTTCAGATGCTGCTGCGTCAATCCTATGAGAACCGTTATCAGTTCGGTGATGCCTTCCCCCGTCTTTGCACTCGTGGGCACGATTGCAATCGTTGACTTAAAGTCTTTAATATGGTCGAAGCGATCCGTCTTGAAACCCAGACGCGAGAAAATACCTATAACATCGTATATTTTGTTGTCCAGACCCTCTCGGACGTATGGATCCTGCTGTTGGTAAGTCTTCGAAAACGGCGCATCTGTGTAGGAATTCCAACCTGGCACGCGGTCTATCATGTTTGCCGCGACCAAGAAGGGAGTTTTCCGAGCCTTCAAAATTTCTACACACTCGTATGTCTGAGCTTCAAAACCTCGCAGAACATTTATTACAAGAATCGCGATGTCCGCCACGCTGCCGCCTCTTCTGCGAAGATTGGTGAAAGCCTCATGCCCCGGCGTGTCGATGATGAGCAAGCCGGGAATCTCTATTTCTGCCTTAGCTCTTGCAAGCGTGGAGCCAACAAGTTGAGCAAGCGTTTCAACTGGAAAAAAGCTTGCACCTATGTGCTGTGTGATGCCACCAAACTCCCTAGCCTGAACACTTGTCTTGCGGATTCTGTCCAAGAGAGAAGTCTTGCCGCTGTCAACATGACCGAGAACACACACGATTGGTTGACGGGTGGGCATACATCTATTCCTCATTCTTTCAAGGGTCAAACAGGTTGCCGATTCACTGGAACATTCGAAAGCTATTAAGCACTGGTCCTAATAAACACTGATTCGGACAGTGATTTGCGTGCCCTATTGTTGGAAGTGCGGAGCAAGACTGAACGACGAAGACAAGTTCTGCTCCATTTGTGGCGCAGCAAAGGCAAAGGTGACAAGAGAGGAGTTCACGGTTTCATCCGCTGACCTCATTGAAAAGGTTAAGCAACTGCTTCACGAAGGCAACGTGACAAGAATCATCGTCAAAGACGAAAAAGGGAAAGTCATGCTTGAGATTCCTGCCACTGTCGGAGTGATCGGAGCGCTGCTTGCTCCCTGGCTTGCCGCATTGGGCGCAATAGCTGCTTTGGCCACGAAATGCAAAATCGTCGTTGAAAGAAGAGAATAAGCTATTCGGTCTTAGCAGTCAACAAGACTAAACCTATAACAATCAAGATAATGTTCAGAAAACCGAAAAGCCCTGTGAACATCACAAGAACGTCAACACTAGTCACGGTGAAGTAAAGGGCAAGTGCACCCGTAAGCAGGATAATAAAGCCAAAGAATTTCGCAGCAACATTCATTCCGAAACCGCTTTCTTCACTCATTGCACTCGAACCCTTCTTACATGCCTTCTATCTAGAAAGACAAAGGGTTATTTTAGACTTCTCCTCTCATTTCGTCTCCTCAAGTTTCTGAGGCAAATACTCGTCGACAATGTAGGTTAGACCGTATCGGCTGAAAGCCTCCTGTTCAGCCTTTCTCTTGATTTTCATGAAGGTCTTTATTTCCCTTCGCCAAAGGGGGTCTTTGTACCGCGGGTCTTTCTGAAGTTCATAGAGTCTTTTCATGTCCATCTCGTCAAGCGGGTCTGTTGGCAACTTATAGTTTACAATGTCCGTGGCCCACACCCCACTCCATTTGGCGTCAGGAGTGTTAAGTTCCCTTAAATGGGCGGCATTCGCAGAGCCTGATATTATTACCATGGCAATGTGCATTCCCCAAGGGTCCCCGTCGGTGAAAACATAAACTGGAAGATTAAGTTCTTCACTTAGTCTTCTGATGAAGTGCCTTGTTGCTCTGGGTGCTTGTCCAGCCGTCAACACAAGAAGCGAGTTGTATTTCTTGTGCACGTTCTCCTCTATGAACCTGGTGAACAAACCGCCCTTCTCTATGGCTATGACCTTGTCAGCCGATGTTCTTACGAATTCTGAAGAGGTCAGTGCTGGACCAATAAGCACACCATCAGGATGCGAGGTCAAATCGAGGGTTTTCCCTTCATAGCCTGGCACAGTGTATTCTATCGTTAAGTCGCCGAAAACTGCTGAGCGTTCCTCGGGAAAAATGTTGAAATCCTCTCGCGAAAAACCCAGTATCGTCTCTAGATCTGTTATGATGTTGTTGGACTCCTGCTGATCCGTGAAAGTCATTTCATAGGCCTGCGCCGAGTAGTATACGTCTCTCAATGTTGATGTCTTACGCTGTGAAGCCAGCTCATTGGAGAAGAGTGCGGCCCACACGAGCTGCGTGAAGGGCTTTAAATGTCGGATGTTCCTTACGTTTCTTCGGACTCTTCTGTCGCCTAAAATGAATTGTCTAAGCTGTTCATCATAGGCAATGTTGTCTGTTGAGCGGCTTGGTATGTCCAGGGAGGGAAAATTCCCTTTGTCCATTTGATCGTAAATTGTGGACCCAAGACTCTGTAAACCGGCTAGGACTTCCTTCTTTCTCTCCAAAATACTGCTCTTATGTCTCTTCGGTCCCATACTTCTGCACACTCGTTAACAGTTTCTCTATGTCAGGCGGCTTGTCTTTGCCCGCAAGTTGAGTTGAGAACTGGGCTATTTTTGGAAGGTATTTGTTGAAAAGACCCAGTCTCTTGTGCTCTCTGTCAACGTGCTCTCTTCTTGACAGGAAATGCTGGATTTGACGGGCAACCTCACGGATTCCGTTAGCTATTTCCTTCCTGACCTCAGGTCTGTCCGCAATGAACTCCTTTCCAACAGTCTTGTAGGGAACCTTCGTGCTGCAAATGTGCACGAGGATCGCGACAGGCATATCAGGCATCACCCTGTATCTGCGCCAATTCATCGCCGTTATGACCCTGAACGAAACGTCGTTGGCCTCATCATAAAGCAACGGGATTCTGTTTGCAAAACGATACACCAGAAAAACCCCTTTCTTCGGAATCTCGCCACCGTAGGCGATGCCGACCTCAACAATAAACGGGTGTCCTGAATAGGTCGAAGGTTTGCGTTGATGAACGGATACAAACTCGGGTTTCAATTCCTTCATGATACCTGCCCTAAGCAGGTCTTCGCCCAGAGGAGACAGACAGCCCGCGTCGGGCGGGAGAAACTCCCTGAACCTCTTGAGCATGTGCATAAGTCTAACGATTTCTTCATGAGAAAGCTTCTTCGGGTTTTTGGACGGACTTATGTTGCTGAATTCCAAGAACTTTCGAGCCGTGATGTCTCCAACCCTGTGGAAGTGGAACCTCAGAAACTCGTTCATGCTCTTGTAGGGCGTAATCTGTATGAGTCGCTGAAGCAGCTCCACGTCCACGCCGTACGGATGAGGCAAAGTTTCTTTTGGCGGTGGTGGCATCTCTGCTGTAATTCGGGTGAACTTGTAAAGCCTTCCCTTCGGATCAACAAAAGTAAGGTTTGCGTAAGGGTTGACCATGGCCGTCTGCTTGAAATAGTCCAAAATCTTCGGCATCGCTCGGAAATAGTCGCCTTCGAGCGTGAACTCAACTACGGTACCCCTCCACATCTCCTTGTTGATGAGGACTTTCCTGTCCAGTATAAGAGGGCGGTTTCTTTGAATGTCAATCATGAGCTTGTACAGATAGGTCTTTGATATTCCTGTGCTTGAAATAATCGTGGCGGGCTGGTGCGTCGTTATTTGGCCATACAGGATCGCCATTTTCCCGCCTAGGCCGAAAGTGCCTCTTTGTTGCTTCAGCTTGTATTTTGAACCGAAAAGAATCTGTCCAAAAGCAGATGGAATATGCCTCGGAGGAACCCCTGTGCCATTGTCTTCAACTCTCAACTTGTAAATCTGTGTGTCAGTGCCAGCCTCTCCCTCGTAAGACAGACGAACGTATATATCTGGAGGGATCTGATGGCTCTCGGCTGCGTCTAGAGAGTTCTCAACAAGTTCTCTCACGGCCACGAAGATAGCTCTGGAAGGGTTTGTGAAGCCTGCAATGTCCCTATTCCTGTAGAAAAAATCGGCTGCACTAATCTCTTCAAACGTTGTTTGAGCCACTTGAGCCTTCCCAGCCCTCTCCATGTCAAGATTGTCTCTATGATATACCCTGCTCATTCTTTAACTTAACTACGTTCGACGGAAAATAGTTCATTTCCTGTATGGGAAGGGAAAAAGCTCCTTTATTTCTCTAACCTCAACTGTCTCCGGCAGTATCTGTCCCTTCTCTGCCTTCGCCATAAGAACTCTGAGATGTGGATTTGTCGAAAAATCAGAGATGTATTGTAAACATGCGCCGCATGGTCTGGGTCCGCTTTTTGAACTGGCTTCAAGGACCAGCGCTAGCATCTTGATCTTTTGATTTCCATGCAGAACGGCATGGTTTATTGCGCATCTCTCCGCGCATGTGCCCAACCCTGAGACCCAACTCTCGACGTTGCAGCCTTCGTAAATCCGTCCGTCTTCAGCGAGAACAGCGGCGCCAACTCGGAATCCCCAAAGGACACAAGCGTTCCTCAGAGCTCCTAAAGATGCGTCCAAAAGCTTTCTTTCTGTCTCTCTCACACGGGTCATGTGCTTCTATCATCGTCCTATTTTCGAAACCTGCGCACGTAATAGTATTCACCGATTTGCTTTTGAAATTTGTCGAGTTTTGAACCTTCCTTGTTGACTCGGGGCCTCTTGGTGGCGGGGTCTCTTCTGAACGTTACTTGCATTTCCTTCAGGAACATGTTCATTCCTTTCCGCAGGCTCGTCGGTGGATTGGCTACACCTTCAATTCCGGGTTTTCCACTAAAAACCATTAGGTGATCAGCTATGAAGTCTTGTGTGACGACATCATGTTCAACCACGAATGCTGTAACATTGCGATTTTCAATGACCCTTCTAATGGTCCTTGCCATGTTCAATCTTTCTTCTACATCCAAGTATGCGCTCGGCTCGTCAAGCAAGTAAATGTCAGCTTTTCTTGAGAGGCATGCCGTAATCGCCACTTTTTGAAGCTCTCCACCACTGAGTTCCGCTAGATTTCTGTCCAAAAGCGGATTCACTTTCAGTGGCTGAAGAATTTCAGTTTTGTACCAACCTGAAGAAAACTCTTCTTTGGCAACACTCAATAAAAGCTCCTGAACGGTACCCTCATACTCCGCTGAGATATATTGAGGCTTGTAGCTGACTTTCAACTCGCCGAACCTTCTCCCGTCATCAGCATCCTCAATTCCCGCAAGAATTCTAATGAAAGTCGTTTTGCCTATTCCGTTGGCCCCCAGAATCCCGACTATCTCGCCCCTCTTAATTTCTCCAGGCTTGACTAGAAGCTTGAAGCCTTTGTACGTCTTTTCCATCTGCTCCCACGCAAGCATCATTTCGCCAGCGCCGACGCCGATCGTCGGAGGTTTTTCGTGAAACACTATTGCCTCCTTCCTGAAACGAACGTTCTCGTCGGGAATGTAGCCTTGAAGGTAGATGTTTATGCCGGTTCTGACGCCATGAACGCTTGAGACCACTCCGTAAACGCCGGCTTCTCCGTAGAAGAGGCATACTTGGTCTGACAAATAGTCGATTATTGCTAGGTCGTGTTCTGCGATAATTGTCGTCTTTTGTTCATTCTTGAGGCTTCTGATGACCTTTGCCACTTCAAGTCTCTGCTTAACGTCCAAGTAGCTTGAGGGTTCGTCAAAAAGGTACACATCTGCTTCTCGGCATATCGCGGCGACGACGGCCACACGTTGTAGTTCTCCACCGCTCAGAACGTCAAGTGGACGGTCCCAGAGCTGTTTAAGTTCAAGCTGCTCAGCAATTTTGTCCAGACTCTTCTTTTCGTCCACCCTTTCAAGCAGCTCACCCACTTTTCCAGAGATGGCTTTTGGCAACTTATCCACGTATTGTGGTTTAACCGAAACCCTGAGCTTCCCTTCTCCCATTTTCTGGAAGTACTCTTGCAGGGTCGAACCTCTGAAATGCCGAACTATTTCATTCCAATCGGGCGGGTTCTGGTAGTTTCCTAGGTTTAGCTTGACTTCCCCAGATAGCAATCTGAGGGCAGTTGTCTTTCCTATTCCGTTTTGTCCAAGCAGCCCAAGCACTAAGCCTGGCGAGGGCGTTGGCAACCTAAAAAGTTTGAAGGCATTTTCTCCAAAACGGTGGCTACAATCTTTCTCAAGCTCGTCTGGAAGATTAACTATTGATATAGCCTTGAAGGGGCATTTCTTGACGCAAATTCCGCACCCTGTGCATAGAGACTCAACGATGACTGCTTTTTCATTTTCAAATCGAATTGCTTCTATTTTGCTTCGAACTATTGGGCAAAAACGAAAGCATAGTCTATTGCAACGCTTTGGCTTGCATCTGTCAGCATCTAACACGGCGATTCTTGTCATCGTGACTCGACAGTGAATGGACTTTGTTTGTAGGTTATAAACATAAACCCCAAGTAATTCATCTTAAACGTTCGGAAAAATGCTTTGATAAAAGAAAAGCACAAAAGTGCTTATTGAGTTGACCCGTTTACCATTCTTCCTCTTCAAAATCTTCTTCTTCGTCCCAATCTTCTTCTTCGGTGTCTTCTTCTTCCTCTATCATTTTCTCCACCTCCGTGCACATTGATGGGATAGGGAAAGCATCACCGCTGTCTTTAAGGATTATCATACGTCATTTGTCGAGAATAAAACGGAACATTATGTATGCAGGACTCGTTTCACAACTGTTCTTTCACAATTTTCGCCGTGAGTGATACCTTCGGTTCCTCTTCCATTTCCGGCGTGATGTAAGCCCAGCACATGTTCTGCGAATTGTGAGCTGCGCCGATTCTTCCATATGAGTCGATGGCAATCAGACCCATCGCATTGTATCCTACAGACATTCGACTGTTGACAAGTCTTATTGCATCCTCAGCGGCCTGCTCTGCTGTCCTGCCATTTTCCATGGCACTGCACACTGTCTTTGCAAGGACCAATCTTATCGCAATCTCTCCAACGCCGGTAGTTGAACAAGCTCCCGCCAGATTGTCTGCATAGGTCCCACACCCAATTAACGGTGAATCCCCGATCCTGCCAGGAAGCTTCAAAGGAAATCCTCCGGTAGATGTTGCAGCCGCCACATTTCCTTCTTTGTCGAGAGCAACCGCCCCGACGGTTCCAAGCTTGAAAATCTCTGGGTGGCTTTTAGCTAATTCAGCCAATTTTGGCAATTCAGGCTTTCCTTCAAGCATCGCCTTCTTCTGCGACTCGTAATATTTCAGTCTGAGTTCTGTGATGGGGGAGCGTCTCTCAAGGTGTTCAAGCTCAGCCAATTTCTCTGCGCCCTCACCCACAACAAAAACGTGATCCGTCCGGTCCATGACTATCTTGGCTAAACGAACCGGATTCCTTATGTCGCGTAACAGGCCTACCGCTCCAGCCTGAAGTGCTTTTCCATCCATTATAGAAGCTTCCATCTCCACTTTCTTTTCCATGTTCAGGCTTGAACCATAGCCTGCGTTGAATGCTCCATCGTCCTCCATAACCGCAACGGCTTCCATCACACTGTCGACAGCATTTCCTCCATCCTTCAAAACACCAAAACCCGTCTTCGCCGCTCTCTTAACACCTTCCATGCCGGGCTTGCTGCGTTCGAGCTGCCAAGTCCCTGCTCCCCCGTGAACCACTATCACTGGCCTTCGAGCTGCCTTCATCTTCAAATCTTCAAATCACCCCAGCGAGTACCTTGAACTTATCTGATTCAAATTTAAGCCTACCGTCAAGGAACGGTCAAAATGGATAAATCTATGCGATTGAATATTCCCTCTGGGATGATGTGAGGCGACGGCTGAGAGCCATCTGCAATGAGAGAGCCATATACGCACACTGACCCCAAAACTCATGGCGAACTATACTATCTCTCTTGGAAAACCTAAATCGTTACAACAAATACTATATGTGGCGCAGATTATGCTTAAAGAATTCAATCTTCTGGTCAGCACTTCGCGCGGATACGAAAGGCACGCCAGTTCCGAACTGCGTTTCCTCTTTGAGAAAATGGGCGAAACTTCACCTGCTGTTGATAGAACGGGCATTTCTGGCCTAATCGCGGCAAAAACCAACATGGACGCAGTCGAGGCCGTCAGGCAATTTCGGACAATCCTACTCAAAAGCCCCTACGAATTCCGGTTCATATTAAGAATAATTCCGATTGAAAAAGTTGTTCCCACGGACTTAGACCTAATCCAACAGGCAGTCGCAGAACTCACCCCCAAAATCGGCGAGAACGAAACTTTCCGTGTGACAGTAGAGAAACGCTTCACTACGACGCACGCGAAAGACATAATCGAAAAAGTCGCAGCCAACATCAAAAGAAAAGTCAACCTGACCCAACCGGACAAGATAATCCTGATAGAGATCGTCGGCGGTCTAACCGGCGTGTCGGTCGCAAAACCGGACGACGTCTTGTCAGTTCTAAAAGAGAAGCTTCTTTAGAGTTAGCGTCCAGAAGTCAACAGTGCTACCCGTTCCATAACAAGATCAACCAGCGCTCTTTCCAAGCTGTCTCCTTCCATAACCGCGTCGAGTTCCACCTCAGAAATCTCAAAAGCCCTCTTAATTCTCTCTATCTTCTTCTTTGAAAGCTCAAGAACCGAATCGTCAGGCGCACCATCAATGCACTTTAAAATCTTGTCCAAGGCCGACTGAACAGCTTCAGGCTTCTCTCCAACTATCAGAACAGCTACGTTCGACGAAGTGGGTTTGATGCCGAGAAGTTGCGTTGCTCTCTTGATCTGCCTCCGCGCAGAGGCATAAAGCATCGTCTCCATCGCAACGCTCTTAGAGAGATTCTCACCGTTTTTGAATGCCGTTAAAGCATCCAACAGAGCGAAGTAGAGATGCCGCCACGTAGCAACAAGATCCGCGTCAAAAAACTGCACTTCCACATCAACCGACCTTTCCCTATTTACTGCCTCCAGAAACCCTTCAATGTTGCCAACTGGCACGCCTTTGAAACCTGCTATTTCGCAGTTCTTCCTGAACTCTTGAATATACATCAGCATAGTTCCCCCACGACCCCATCAACCCATAAATAGCTCCACAAAACCCCACCCCATCAACCCGCGTACACGATACCCCAGCCTCCAACCCTTCTCGAGATCACCCATCCCCAAGGAAGGACCAAGGCACATAAGCCTTACCACACGCACAACAAACAGTGCAAACCACAAAATGTGGCATCCACCGTGACACCCAGCTGCTTCACGTTAGTCACACACAGCAGCATTACAATAGATGTGTGCAAAAAGAGAGGGGGTCAACAATGAAACCTTACAACGCCACATTACAACTGACGTACAAAACAACATTACGTCTGACGTAAAAACATAGACCGGTAGGGGGTCATCGTTGAAGCTTTCCGACAAGACAACGATGGCAGATCACATCTGATTCGACAAATAGAGGTAGAGGGTCATCAATAAAGCAGCACAGTTAGACTACGAGGCAATGGAAAGGGCAGCGAGTTAACATTAAAACCTTACAATTACATATTACACTCTAACCTTACGACGGAGACGATGGGCATTCCCGAAACGCACTTATTTGTTCACGTCGCTCATACAAGCAAGGTGAATGCGGGATGGCGGAGATAATAGAGTGCGTACCCAACTTCAGCACCTCAGACCCTGAGACAGTGCAGGCTATCCTCAAAGAGCTCAAAAAAACCAAGAACACATTTCTACTCGACTATTCCTTTGACGACTACTACAACAGACTCGTCGTCTCCTTCATAGGCGACAAGAAATCCGTCCTTGAAGCAGCGTCAAAAATGGCCTTCAAAGCCGTAGAACTGATCGACATGAAAAAACACAAAGGCCAACACCCCCGCATCGGAGCCGTGGACGTCGTCCCCTTCATTCCGTTAAAAAATGCCACGATAGATGATTGCATCGAACTCTCCACCAAGTTCGGCCGAGAACTAGCCGAAAAATGCCGTGTCCCCGTCTACCTATACGGTGTCGCCTCAAAGAAACCCGAACGAAAAGATCTAGACTGGATACGAGAAGGCAACTATGAAAAACTGGCCGAGATGATTGTTAAACCCGAACGCAAACCCGATTATGGACCACCAAAACCTCATCCCACAGCAGGCGCCACAACAACAGGCGCACGCAAAATCATGGCCGGTTTCAACGTTAACATCGGAACAGCAGACTTGAAGACTGCAAAGAAAATCGCGAGGGCCCTACATACGAGCAAAGGCGGGTTCAGCAACGTCAAAGCAATGGCCGCCTACGTTCCAGAGAAAAACATCACACAAATCGGCATGAGCATAAACGATTTTGAAAAAACTCCACTTTACCGCGTTTATGAAACGCTCAAGGTCGAGTGCGAACGTTACAACATCCCAATAATCAGCTCTGAATTCTGCGGCATGGCTCCGCTAAGAGCCCTCATCGACACGGTGAGATACTACCTCAAGGTTGAAAATCTGCCTGAAGAACGCGTACTGGAAATAGCCGTACGAGATGCCATTGAAAAAGGCGGTGCTTTTGAGTAAGGCTGTAAAAGCAAAGGCAAGAGAAAAATTAGACTTGCTCATCGTGAACGCGAACGAACTCATCACGCTTTCTGGTGAGACCCAGAAGCCACGCAAAGGAAAGCAGATGCAGGAGATTGGAATAATACGCGACGGAGGCTTGGCGATCAAAGATGGAAGAATCGTTGCTGTTGGAAAAACCGCTGAAGTCACAAAAGCTTTCAAAGCTGAAAACGTGATAAGTGCAAATGGCAAGATTGTTCTACCCGGTTTTGTCGACCCTCATACACATTTAGTGTTCGCCGGCTCAAGAGAGGATGAGTTTCAAATGCGCATCGCAGGTGTCCCGTACATGGAAATCCTCAAAGCTGGCGGAGGCATATTGAGGACAGTCAGAGAAACCAGAAAGGCCAGCTTCGAAAAACTCGTCGAAAATGGCACCAAGGCCTTGGATTCAATGCTGGAGCACGGAACCACGACAGTTGAAGCAAAAAGCGGCTATGGCCTGACGACAAAAGACGAGCTGAAGATGTTGCAGGTCATTCAACGCCTAAATCAACTGCACAGCGTGGACATCGTCCCGACCTTTCTAGGCGCCCACGCTATTCCGCCAGAATTCTCTAACAGCCCACAAGACTATGTCACCTTGGTCATCGAAGAAATGATCCCAAAAGTCACTGAGAAGGGACTTGCAGAGTTCTGTGACGTCTTCTGCGAGAGAGGAATATTCAACCTAGAACAGTCGAGGCGCATCTTGACTGCAGGCAAGAACTCAGGTCTGAAACCCAAGGTTCACGCAGACGAGATGAGCCATCTGGGCGGAGCAGAACTCGCAGCCGGCATAGGAGCAGTATCTGCAGATCACATGCTTTTCTCTTCTGAAGAAGGCACCAAAGCCATGGCTGAGAAGGATGTCATAGCTAACCTGCTTCCCGCAGCAGCCTTCAGCCTGATGAACAACCGATACGCAGATGCCCGAACAATGATAAACCTCGGCGCCCCGATAGCCCTGGGAACCGATTTCAACCCAAACTGCTGGATTGAAAACCAGCAGTTGATAATTGCACTGGCTTGCCACCTCATGAAGTTAACACCTGCTGAAGCAATAACAGCGACGACCATCAATGCCGCATACGCCGTAGGCAGAGGAAACGAGGTGGGCAGCCTAGAAGCTGGAAAGAAGGCAGACGCTATAATCTTGGACGTGCCCAGTCACAAGTTTCTAGGCTATCGATTCGGTGTGAACCTCGTTGACAAAGTGATCAAGAACGGAAGAATCGTAGTCGACAAAGAAGCAAGTCGCAACGAATATCGAATTCTGGAAGAGCAGAAAATGTAGAAAATAGGCCTGCCTTGTCCCCCAGACAATTCGATGACATTTGGGCAAAGGATTAAAGTGCGTTCTCTCATTCTTGACTCAGGGTGGAAAACCATTGGTTGAGCTGGAAAGGCCCATCCACCATTTGACAGGGAAAAAGTTACACTGCAAAAACTGGCAAATTGAGGGCATTCTGAGAATGCTCTACAACGTTGTCGACCCAGAAGTAGCGAAGGATCCCGAAAAGCTCATTGTCTACGGAGGAACTGGGAAGGCCTGTCGAAATTGGGAGTGTTTTGACCGAGTTGTCGCAACACTGAAGGAGTTGAAGCCTGACGAAACAATGCTGATTCAAAGCGGAAAACCCGTCGCCGTTTTCACGACACACACCTGGGCTCCAAGAGCCCTGATCGTCAATTCAATGCTCGTTCCAAAATGGGCAACATGGGACTACTTCTATGAGTTGGAGCAGAAAGGGCTAATCATGTATGGACAGATGACTGCAGGATCGTGGGCATACATTGGTACGCAGGGTATTCTGCAGGGCACGTACGAAACGATGGCTGCTGTTGCAAAGGAGCACTTCGGCGGCAATCTGCGCGGAAGACTCGTTCTGACCGCGGGTCTGGGTGAAATGGGAGCGGCACAACCCCTAGCAATAACGATGAACGAAGGTGTCGCCTTAGTCGCGGAAGTTGACAAGCGAGCGATTGAGCGCAGAATTAAACACAACTACCTGGAAACATGGACCGACAGCTTGGACGAAGCTGTAAAGTTAGCTCTGGAGGCCAAGCAGAGGCAAGTTCCAAGAAGCATCGGTTTGCTTGGCAACGCTGCAGACATTCACCCCGAACTACTAAAGAGAGGCATAATCCCAGACGTTCTGACTGATCAGACCAGCGCGCACGACCCTCTGAACGGCTATTACCCAGCTGGCATGAGCAAAGAAGAAGCGGATGAGCTCAGAAAGAGCGATCCGAAAGAATACTGCAGACGTGCTAACAAGAGCATGCGTTTGCAGGTCGAAACGATGGTCAAGATGATGCGTAAGGGAGCTGTAACGTTTGATTACGGAAATAATTTGAGAGAACAGGCCAGTAAGGCAGGCTTCAAAGAGGCTTTCGCTTACCCAGGCTTTGTCCAACGATATGTCAGACCGATGTTCTGTGAGGGAAAGGGACCGTTTCGCTGGACATCGCTCGTGGGCAGCGAAGACGACATTAACGAGTTAGACGAAGTGATACTGAGAGATTTCGCCTACAACAAAGGACTGTGCCGATGGATAATAAAAGCCGGAGAACAGGTCAAGTTCCAAGGCCTGCCTGCAAGGGTTTGCTGGCTTGGTTTCGGTGAACGGGCAAGATTTGGAAAAACCATCAACAACATGGTCGCCAACGGCAGTCTTTCCGGACCAATCTGGATCGGCAGAGACCATTTGGACGGAGGAAGCGTCGCGTCGCCCTACCGAGAGACCGAAGGCATGAAAGACGGGAGTGACGCAATTGCCGATTGGCCTGTACTCAACGCTCTGATAAACGCTGTCGGAGGAGCCACATGGGTTAGCGTGCATCACGGCGGAGGCGTTGGAATAGGGTATAGTATACACGCAGGAATGTGCTTGGTGGCCGATGGGACCAAAGAAATGGAAAATCGAATACGAACAGTCTTAACGACTGATCCTGGAATGGCAGTAGTCAGACACGCAGACGCTGGCTACGAGAAGGCCCAGCGAATTGCAAGAGATAAACACATCAAAATGCCAATGCAAAGATAGAACATTCGACCAGAGCAAATTGCTGCTTTCAATCTGCCAACTGAAACCAAAACTAGGTGTATCAAAACAAGCATTCAGCACGTCCTACCTAGAAACTTTGACAAAGCGGAGTTCGAGTGATGTAGAGTGGACATCAAGATCAGGAGTATCGAAAGTCCGACACATCGCGTGTAATAGAGTTCAGGGAGCAACCCCAAGACTACCTTTCACAAATTGATAAGATGCACAGGACAAGACGAATGCCGCACTATGCCCAATTCTATACTCAAATTGTCGGTTTCGTTGTAGACATCATACACAGACAGTCAAAAGAGGATTTGCTGGAGTGCATACCTTCGACGGATGGAAGGATACGCGAGTTGTTCGTCGATTCCAAACCAGACGGCGGAACATCGGCACGATGCTCATGCAAAGAGTGAAGCAGTATTTCAGGAAAAAGGCTGCAGCATTTCGAGAGTCGAAGTATTTGAGCCGAATGTTAACGCACATGGCTTGTATCACAAATTAGAGTATCGGGACAGAATAATCGACATGATAAAGGAACTTGGACAAACTTAGTTCGTTCCGTTTGCCTTGACGATTTTGTAGCCCGAAGCCTTTCGCAATCTGTTCATCACCGCCAGCCCTAGCCCCCGAAGAGGCACGCCCTCAGCGACTATGACATCAACTCCTTGCAAATCAAACTCCCTTAGGCTGGCAAACAGGTTCCGAGCCACAGTGGCCAGATTGCTTCTGCTTCCGAGAGATTTTACGATGTCGGCCTTGTGACAATCCACGGTTTCATCTGTGCACAAAACCCCAACCTTGCTTCCTCTTCCCATATAGTACGCTACTAATTCATCCACTCTGCTGACCACGGCAGACGATTGGCCTTCAACAACGACCACTTGAGCATTTGGGGCATAATGCTTATGCTTCATTCCTGGTGAACGGACCTGCCCAACGGCCACTGGTTTCTCAGCCGTCACAGCTGGATCGAGTTTTACTGAACCAAGAATCTGCTTTAGAGACTCAAACGTTGTTCCACCAGGACGCAGAACTTGAGGCGGGTCGACTGTGACATCCAAGACAGTAGACTCGACACCTATCGCCGTTGGACCAGCATCCAACACTGCATCGATTCTTCCATCCAAATCGTCAATAACATGTTTCGCTGTTGTTGGGCTTGGCTTGCCCGCAAGGTTGGCGCTCGGGGCGGAAATCGGACTTTGGCTTTCGCTGATCAAGGCTAGAGCGACTTTGTGCCGAGGCATCCTCACAGCAATTGTGTCCAAACCAGCGACCGTCACGTCGGGCACTATCCTCGAACGTTTCAAAATCAGAGTCAAGGGTCCTGGCCAAAATGCTCTCATCAGCCTCTCAGCTCTGGGAGGAACCTCTTCGACCAGTTTGCAAGCATCCTTTATGTCGCAAACATGCACGATCGGCGGGTTGTCCAAAGGACGTTTCTTTGCCTCAAAAAGTCCGCGGACAGCCTCTGCGTTTAAGGCATCAGCACCCAAACCGTACACGGTTTCTGTGGGAAAAGCGACCAAGCCGCCTGCTTTGATGAACCTCGCAGCAATTCGTATCTTCCCGATCTGAGGAGTCTTAGCATCCACCTTTAGCAACATTGTCTTCTTCATCGAACAGGGTAGAAGATTGTCTAAGCTTTTAAACCTCGCCGAAGCAGAATGCAAATAGATGCAGGAGTATGCCTACACGACGTAACGGTCAATGATTTTCTTCATGCTCTTCGGCGCGGCTTGTTTTGCAGCAAGTTGTTTCAGTATTGAGATGACTTGAGGTTGAAAACGAGCAATATCCGTCAAACTCACGAGTCCCACAATACGCTTTCCATCAACCACAGGCAGCTTCTTGATTTTCATCTGAAACATCAGCTTTACCGCTTCTCCCAAATCCATGCTAGGTTCTGCCACTACAAGCGGACTCGTCATCGCGTCTTTCACCTTTGTCTTGACTGCGTCCTTCCCACCGGCAACTATCCGCTTCAGGATATCCCTTTCTGTGAGAATCCCCATTGCCTTCCCTTTTCTAATGGCAATCAGACAACCTATATCGAACTTGTTCATAACGTCAGCAGCTTCCTTGACTGTGACGTTGTCATCGATTGTCATTACTTCTTTCACCATCACATCCTCAACTGTTAATGTAACCTCGCCCTCTTTCTCCTTGACTTCATCTCGTGCCAACTGGGCCACCAAGCCTTGTATCAATCATCCACCGAATATATAAGTTCTGTAGCTCCTCTCTTTACTTAGAAACCATGCAACTTGTCTGCAAGCATCTCAGTCTTTTTTGCGACACTGATTTTTGCCCTCCCAAATTTCTCCTTGGGTTTAGAAAAGGGTCTGGTTGCGTCAACTCCAACCTTTGTCGTCAGCCCCGTCTCTTGGTCCGCAGAAGAATCCAATGTTGATCCTCGCACGTTGTTCACGACGATCAGATCCTTGTTTGCCTGGAATCTTGTCGCGATAGCCCATTCAACGCTAGAGGGGTCAAACACATCGATGTCAGGATCCACGACGACTGCATGTTTTAGGCTGGGATGTGCTGCAAAAGCTGCCAGCAAAACGTTCTTTCCATCGCCGTCAAGCTGTTTTTCAACAGAAACTACAGCGTGCAGCCATCCGCACCCTCCGAGCGAAAGGTTGACGGCGTGGACTTTAGGAACAACCTTTGAAACTGCTTCCCAGATGAACACTTCATGGGGAACACCCATTAGAAGCCTGTGTTCATGTCCGGAAGGCAACAGTCCATGATAAACGTAATCCTCTCGCTGCAGCATGCCTACGATTGTAACGACTGGCTGTTTCCTCTGCACATCGTACGTGCCCGTGATGTCCACGAAAGGACCTTCGACGACCTCTTTTGTCGCCGAAATCTTTCCTTCAAGCACTATTTCAGTATCAGCAGGAGCGTCGGCATCGACGTTTTCACATCTGACCAAACGCAGGTTGCCACCCATCAAGGTGTTCGCAACGTAAAACTCGCACACGCCAAATGGAACGGGAGAGGATGCAGCAACTAGAACAGCGGGGTGTACGCCGATGGAGATCGCAATGTCAAGGTCTTGGCCTGCTTCTTTCCCCATTCGCCATAGTTTGAAAAGATGTCTGGGAACTAGCCGAATAGCAAGATGGTTCTTGTCCAGAACTTGAAGGCGATGCACCGAAACATTTTCGATTTTTCCATTAGCGCTCTTCGCATGAACAACAGCCGAAGTTATGTACGGAGCTGCATCCTTTTCGAAGTACGTTAGAATTGGGAATCTCGACAAGTCAACGATCTTGGTTCTCTTCAAGGCCGCATTTTCAACAACCCTCGGCTTCCTCGGCGTGTGCCAAGCTTTAATCAGTTTTTCGCAAAGCCCGTTTTGGTCAACTTCAAGAGCACTGCAAATCCTCTTTCGCGATCCACAAACATTAGTGACGACCTTTCTGTCACTGCCTTTTATGTTTTCAAAGAGAAGAATCGGACCTTCGTTGTCAAAGCTTTTCGAAATGTAGGAGATTTCAAAACGAGGAGAGACCTCTTCTTTCACACGCAGTACGTCTCCATCCTTCTCTGATGTCTTTAGGAAGTCTCTGAAGCTCATGTCGTCACTCCTTCCCTCTGCGGTTCTTTGTGAGTGACCTTTTCTATTAGTTTCTTGAAAGCTGATTGTGCCTGTCTTTCGTCCATGGACTCTAAGTAGATCGAAACAAGCGCTATCTTCCCTTTCGTTGCCGCAAGGTTCTCGGCAAACATTCGGGCGGATATCGCATTTCTGTCGCCCACGAGAATCGACGATGATGGAGGCCCGATGAAGTCTTTCGGTCTTGGGACCGCAATTGCTAGCGTTCCAAGCTTGTCCTCTCTTTCGCTCAGCAGAACCAGGCAAGAATTCTTTGCTTCAATGTACACTGTAAGGAAACGCTTGTCTTGTTCGATTACCTCATCTTTTATGACTGTTGCGCGTTCCATATTGATTCTCCATTGCTTATTAATAGCGTCATGCACTCACTATTTATCGCTTTCAAGAGCCGGAGCAACTACGTGATGGACGACCGTCCGAAGAGAATTCTGGATGTGCTTCAAAAGACATTCACACTGCCAAAGTGGAAGCCATCAAGCGAAGATCCTTTCAAAACGTTGATCGTGACGATAATTTCACAGAATACGGCCGACAGAAACACGGCAAGAGCTTTCGAAAATCTTTCAAACAAGTTCAGGATAATTCCCGAAGTACTCGCGAAGGCGCGCGCGTCAGAGGGCGTCGATTTTCCTGAGGACGAAATGAATTCAGCGGTTATCGTTGGCGTGCCCTACGCCGAGCCGACCCCGAAGGTCAAGGCTCAGATTAAGTACTTCGAAGAGTGTTATCCAGGGCACGGTCGCGAATATGGCTATGTTATTCCAGCGATGAAAAAAGCTTCCCAAGCCGCTGGTCGACCTATCAGAACGCTTGATGACAGGGCGGCCATGATTTTCCTTGAATATCGTTTCTCTACTCCTTACTGTCAACAATTCTTCCCGCCGTGGATTCAAAGCAACCTCAAAATTCTACCAAGTGAAGAGGGAGCGATTTCACGGGAGCTTCAGCACTTTTTTAGAAGAGTTTCTTGAACGAGGCGAAATCCGTCTAGTTCTCTTCCTCTGTGATCGGGAGTTCTTTCATGTTCTTGTCCAGCTTGACCTTGCCTAACGCAAGCACGCAGATGCCTTCAGAAACGGGTGTTGATATCTTCACGGTTTTCCTCAGATAATCAACCTCTTGAAGAACACCTACACCGAGGAAACTTCGGTTTGAATCGTAAATGCCCGCGAGCAATCCTTCTTCTTCACCTTTCCGAGCTACGAAAACCTTCTTTTTCGTATAATCCTCAACTTTCTTGATGTTGTCGGCGTCTATCCAACGTCTCCTACCAATGATTACGCAGACTTTGTCGCCGACTTCGGAAAGGTGCAGAGGTTTCATGCCGAGAAGCCCGTAGATCTTGCTTGCCTGTCTGACGTTTATGCGGGTTTTGCATATATCGAACAGTTCATTCCCCTCGACTTTCAACCAGCTCAGCGAAAGCGACTGCACCTTTGGATTTCTCAAGTATTTTATATAGCCGAGTTCCCTCAGGTTTCTTCGCTTTTCGAAGTCTCTTTGCTTTATGGCAGATGGGGATTCAACAATGACTTTCTTGAACCTCTCAAGGCCACTAATAAGGGGTGTTAGCTCGTCCTTCTGTTGAATACAGAAAAGGATATCCGGGTTAAGCTTCTCTATAAGCTGAATTTTGTAGTTTACAGCACACTCTCCTTCGATCCAACCGTCAGTGTTGATCACGACAGATTCCGCGTTACTTCCCAAAACCTCCTTTTTCAAGGATGTCAAAGCCTCGATTATCTTGTCTGTAGCTTTGTTTGGCGAGGTCTCTCCGATAAATAGGGCGTTCTTCGCGCGAAGACTAAACAAATCCGTTATTGGCCTAGTGACAAAAGCATAAGCTACTGTGGAAGGAGGGCCTATGTCTGATTGACCCACGTCTCCATCTAAGACCGCTACTTTTCTCTTTTCACTTAACACTTTGTTTGTGAGGTAGGTGCAGAAGCTTGTCTTTCCTGAGTCAACAGCGCCGAGAACTAGGGCTGCAACAGGTTTTGTAGGCAGATTCAGGAATTCCTCACAGGATTTGCCCCATGATGAAGGGATTGTGTTTCCTTCAACCTCCTCTGCGGAGGCCGTATCTCCCAAAGCAAGTTCAAATGCAGCCGTTTCTTCCACTGCAAAAGGCAGTCTTTTGCCTTCCCGTATAACAATCTTTGTCGCCCCACTGATTACAGAGCCGAATGCTTCCACCTTGCCTGAAGCTACGGTGACTGAAGCCGGCCCATCAACCAGCAGAGTCGTTCCCTTCTTAACTGTCCTGTTCATCTTTATTTCTCCTCTGAAAACTGTTGCCGCGCCTACCAGCTATTTGTATGGCTGAAACGATATCTCTCAAGCCTCTTCTATGTTTCGCTCCGTTTAAGCAGCGATTTGTTCCAGTTTCACTGACGCTTTCCAGCGCGACACTTGCGGGCAAAGCTTCGTCTAAGACGCGCATCAGTCTCTCCTTGCACTGAGGACCCCCATCTCCTATCTTGACTGACACAGATGATGCTCGGATGTTTTCAACGTTTTTTACAATGTCCGTTATCTTTCCCAGCGTTTCTTCAACACTAAAACAGTTTCCTGTTTCTATAACTTTTCCATCAGCCAGAACTGCGAGTCCAAACACTTCACCCGGATCCACACCTATCGTGATTTTCTCAAAGAACTCCTTTCCCTGAATTATTCTTAACGCTTTATCTATCAACGTTACTAGCGGCATTCCTTCCTGTAAAGCGAATATTCTTTGATGTTTTATCAAAGGCTTCTCCTTTTCGGTGGTGATAACAACCTCAATCCCTATGGGTATTTGTTCGTATGGAGTTAAGCTCAGGAAAGTCGTGTTCCTCCTCTTCAGCTCGCTGACAACCAGGTAGTAATCTTTTCCAAGGACTGTTACGAGAGCAATTTTCGCTTTCATACAGGCAATCCTGTTTGTCCGAGATGCTCGAACGCAAAGCAAATTATTGGTTTCGATGTTTATATCTGTTGACGTGTCAAAAGGTGCAGCGAAACATTCCAACAGGTTTAAGAACAATCGACCAATATTTAGGGGGAGGCCTCTCACCTGGTAGTGTTAGCCTCATCTATGGCGAGGCGGAAACCGGAAAAACCACCCTCGCCATGCAATGCGCTGTGAACTGTGCAAAGCAGGGGCACAAAACGCTATTCATTGACTGCGACAACACGTTCTCAGTTCAGCGACTCGCCCAAATAACTGCGAAACAGTTCACAGAAACAGCCGAACTGATAGTCTGGGCAAGGCCCTATGACTTTCGCGAACAAACAACCGTTATAGATCACTTGGCCGAGTACGTCCAAAGCAACTTCGGACTCACAGTTATCGACACGTTCACCACTCTATACCGTCTAAGAGTCGCAGAGTCTCCATCAAAAACGTTTGAACTGAACAGGGAACTCAACAGACAGTTGGCTGTCTTGGCTCAAACCGTAAAGACCGAAAAAATCGCAGTTCTAATAACAAGCCAAGTTCACAGCGTTCTGGACAAAGCTACTGCAAGCGTGGAGCCCGTTGCTACAAGGGTTCTGAAATTCTGGGCCAACGTGGTATTCGCACTGAAACCCACCGAGAACCCGCGCATGGTTGAAATGACTTTGGAGAAAAACCCTCAGAGACTTCAGCCAAAGATTCAGAATCTCGTGATTGAAGTGTCAGGCCTGCATGAATATTCAGGTCACTGATGGAGTTGTAGAGTGATGGAAATCGCAGATTTGATCCTCAACGCGATAATCTTCATACTTCCTGCGTACTGTGCGAATGCGACGCCTGTCATCGCGGGAGGAGGGTTGCCGATGGACTTCGGGAGGAAATTCGTTGACGGAAAACCAGTTTTCGGCAAAAACAAGACTTTCCGAGGTTTTTTGGTCGGTTTGTTCGTGGGCACTTGTGTCGGTCTTTCAGAAAGTGCAGTTTTTAACTACTCCATCGTCTTCGGGCTGTTGCTATCGTTGGGAGCCCTATTCGGCGACCTCGCGGGGGCTTTCGTGAAAAGAAGGCTCGGAATTTCTCCAGGAAATCTCTTGCCGATTGTCGATCAGGTCGACTTCGTAGCAGGGGCACTTGTTTTCTCGCTTCTGCTTTCTTCACCCACGCTATCCTGGGAGCTTGCTTTAACGGTCCTGCTCATAACACCGCCTATCCATCTGCTAACTAACTTCACAGCCTATAAGCTGGGACTGAAGCGCAATCCATGGTGAAAAATTCTCAGCCCAAGCCGCTGAGTTTTATTTGTATCGCGAGTTGCAAGAATATGTAAGCCATCAGCATAAGGGCTAATCCAATCAGCAGCATCATGTATGCCTGTCTCGGCTTGTAAACATACTTTGTACTCTGGTACGTCACCATCAATCCTATCACACCTAATGAATAAATGATGACTGCAACGATGCTGTCACTTACGAACTGTTCGGATAGGTACGGATTGAGAAAGAGGAATTTGTTGTTGTAATAGACTGCGGCTACCGGCCTTTGTATCAAATCATACAAACCCCCTGCGAAGAGGAAGACTGCGAAAGCAACAACTAATGTCGGAATGAAAAGACTCGACGGCTTGGCAGTCGTGATTGCCCGATAAAGCCTGTTCGCTGAAAAAGACAGCGATGAAATGCGTCTCTTAACCGTTCTTGACATTCTTCTTGTTCTCCTCTTCCAGCAGGTACAAAGCCACTTCTTTTGCCCACTCGCCTGTTAATGGATTCTTAGCAATCTTGCTTAAATACTCTTTCCAAGAGATACCCATCGCTTTCCTCCACTTCTCGTATTTTCTGATGACGACTTGACGGGCTCCTTCGTGAAACTTGCAGTATCCACCATCAATGGTTTCTCTACCGCATATAGGGCATTTCAATTCTGGTCTCGCCTCTTTCCTTCTTTCGACGCACAGTCAGGATTGAAGCATAACACACACGTTTTTCCTCTCATTCGAACCTGAAGGGTGGGCCATCCACATGCACTGCATTTCCCGCCATTCAGCCTGATTGTTCCGCGTTGCGGTAGGGCAAACGAGGTCTTGCATAGTCCTGTGAAGTAGTTTGTACAGCCGACGAAGCGTTTTCCAGTTTTCCTTGAGTATATGACTAGAAGCTTTCCCGTCTTACAGCTTGGGCATGCCCCGATCACGCTTTCTTCGAGCCGTGTCTTTTCAAAGGCATTACTCAGCCGTTCACCTATCCGCAATTCCTTTTGCTTGAGCTCCTTCAGCACCGGCTTGAGGATTCTGATTGCGTCGGCCAGAATATCTTCCCTTTTCTCACTATTTTGACCTATTCGGTTGATTCTGTCCTCAAGCTCCTTCGTCATTTCAACAGAAACGACCTGCTGACAGTGACTTTTCAGAACTTCGAGAACCTCAAAACCCAAGTCGGTGACCGTCATTCTCTCGTTTCGAACGTATCTTCTTTTGTAAAGCGTCTGTATACTATCCGCCCTAGTTGCCTTCGTACCGATTCCCACTTCTTCCATTTTCTGGAGTAGGCTGCTAGGGTTGTATCGCGGAGGCGGCCTGGTAAACCTGTCTTCCACGATGACCTTCTTGAAGTCAACCGGCTGTCCTTTGTTGAGTGGAGGCAATAGTGTTTCTTCTGAGTTAACGTAAGGCGCGTAGAACTGTTGCCACCCTTGTTGTATTGTCTGCCTTCCCCTCAGGCAGAAAACGTTGCCGTTGATGGTGATGTCTGCTTTAGTGCTCTGCCCTATTGCCGGTTCGCCGAACGCTGCCATGAATCTTCGAACGATGATATCCCAAATGTTTCTTTCGGATTTGTTAAGGAAGGGTCTGGGCAGTTTTCCAGTCGGATAAATGGCGGGATGAGCTGGGTCCTCTCTGCTCCCTTCATGGGGCTTCAATACGGTCTTAGCCAGAAGATGTGCGGTGAGTCCCTTGTATTCAATAGTGCTGCCTAAGCTCTTAAGAATCGATTTAAAACCTATCCTTGGAGGAAGTTTTTGACTGCTCGTTCGCGGGTAAGAGATTAGCGCGTCCAGATACAAGCCTTGAGCCGCATCCAAAGTTTTTTTAAGGTCGTATCCAAACAAACTGTAAGCTTCAACTTGTAATGCGCCCAGATCAAAAGGGACAGGTGCGGGCTGTTGAAATCGCTTGACAGTCACCTTCTCAATCTGTCCCCTGCCCTTGCACTCGGTTGAGAGAGTGTATGCTTCTTTCCACGTCTCTATTGCTTGGTTCGCGAATTCAGCTGTGAAGATTTGGCCGTTCATCTGAAGCTTTGCTTTGATTTGCCAGTAAGGAGTGGGCACGAAGCTTCTGGCGGTGTTTTCTCTTGAAACTAAGAATTTCAGAAGCGGACCTTGAACTCGACCCGTACTCAGTGTTCGGTATTTTCCACTCCAGTTCTTTGCTGCAAACGTTAGAGCTCTTGAGAGATTGATGCCGTAAAGCCAGTCAACCTCATGCCTAGTCTTGCCAGCTTCGATGAGGGCAAAGTCAAGGTGCGGCAGAGACTCAACGTAAGCTTTTTCCAGTTCTTCTTCAGCCAAAGTGGAGAATTTCATACGCCTTGACGCTTTTTCCATGCCGCCGCAAGCGTATTTCAGAATGCAGTATCCGATTACACTTCCTTCCATATCATAGTCGCAAGCATCAACAAACCTGTCGGCGTTTTTGGACAGTTTCATGATAACGTCGAGCCATTTGCGGACATGTCTAGCCCTTCTTTCAGCGACGAATCGAGGGACCCATTTGTAATTGAAGACAGGATAAGAGCTGCTTCCCTTTTTCTCTGCGGAAACTGTATAAAGGTGTCCAAGGGCTGGAACAACCACTATGTCCGTGTCGCGCCTAGCCAAGTAATAGGGTACGCCTTTTTCGTTCGTTCCTTTTTCGTTTTGGTCTTGATCCAAGGCCGAGGCTATTCTTCGTGCGGTATCTGGCTTTTCAGTGATGATGAGCGTGTATTTTCCCATGCAGATACAAACCGTCGGGCCTTTTGAACGTCCCTCCCTTTGAGCTGCGCTTTCCCCTTTATAATATTGAGCTTTTCCTCTTTTGAGTTTTCTTCAAAGTTTGTGAGGGTTGGGCATCGGATAATCGGTCCTGCTAAGCCAAGAATCTTTTTCATGTCACTCCAGCAATCGATAAATACATCATGAACGCTTAGTTCCCTTATTGATGACAAGCGGAGTGCAGTGTTTATGCCTCAACGTGTTACGTGTCAAAGCTGTGGCCGCGTCTTGTACGAAGGACCTGAATTGAAACCTCCAGATGAGATCTTGCATGAGCACGAAGGCAAATGCCCTGGGTGCGGCAAGAAACTCTCGTTCATACCTATTGACGTAAATGTGAGACCTATGAGATAGACAGCCCGTGAGGGAACAGGCTTGAGCGGAGAGTTTCGTCGAACCCAGCTTTACGAGATACATCGAAAAACTGCGAAACTGATGGCTTTCGCTGGGTTTGAAATGCCAGTTTACTATAAAGATATAACGCCCGAGCATCTAGCAGTGCGAAACAGTGTCGGCATCTTTGATATAAGCCACATGGGAAGAGTGTTGATTACAGGAATCGATTCGGAACGTTTTCTGAATTATGTCATAACGAACGATGTTTCGGTCTTGCAGCCCAGCGCTGCGCAATACTCAGTCATGTGCACCGAGAATGGCGGAATAATTGACGATTTTGTACTTTACCGCATGGAAAAGGAGAGATTCTTGGTGGTTTTCAATGCAAGCAACCGCGAAAAGGATTACAACTGGATGATGAAGAATGCAAAGGATTTCGACGTAAAAATCGAAGAAGTCTCCGAGAGCGTTGCGATGCTTGCAGTTCAAGGTCCAAACGCCGAAAAAACGCTGCAGAAGATATCAACGGAAGATCTGAGCAAGATTGGAAGATTCAAATGTGGGCAGTCCAAGTTAGCCGGCGTGGAAGCCTTTCTCTCCAGAACGGGCTACACTGGTGAAGACGGCTTCGAGATCTTCGTGTGGAACGCTTCACTTGAAAAGCCAGACAACGCTGTGAAGTTGTGGAAAGCGATCCTTGAGTCAGGCAAGACTTTTGGAATTGAACCTTGCGGCTTAGGGGCAAGGGACACTCTAAGACTTGAAGCGGGATTGTGCCTTTATGGAAACGATATAGACGAAACTACGACGCCGCTGGAGGCTATGCTAGGGTTTGTAGTGAAACTGCAGAAGGACAGGTTCACAGGAAAAGAAGCTTTGTCGAAACAGAAAGCTGAGGGGGTAAAACGCAAGCGCGTTGGAATAAGAATGACGGACGGAGGAATACCTCGACAGGGCTTCGATATTTACGCTGAAACTGAAGGAAGAATAGGCAGCATGACAAGCGGAACGTTTTCTCCTCTACTAAATCTCGGCATCGGTATGGGCTACGTCCAGGTGCCTTACGCCCAAGCAGGAAAGGCCGTGAGAGTAAGAATACGCGAAAAAACGGCAAGCGGCAGAATAGCCGAGTTTCCGGTATACAACACTGACCTTTACGGCTTCAAACGAAAAGCAGCGACGGGTTGAGAACTGAGTCCCCTGACTGGCGTTTGCCTTTTGGAAAGGTATATAACGATGACCAATGTCATCTAAATTATCTTCAAATAATCGCGCAGCAAAAAGAAAAATGACAAACTGACGTAGCCTTTAGGAGGAAGGAAACTGAAGTGAAGTTGTCCAGAGAAGCCGTGGTTAGCGGTCTGAAGAGTCTGGGAAAACTGCGGGTCAAAATTAGCCATGCTTCATTACTTACCTTCGCGGCACTGTCACTCATACTGTTCGTCGCTTTTACCATTAGAATTCTTCCACTGCGCTGGGAGATAGGGACGGGAACGGGCAAAATAAACCTGTCCGAGTTTGACGCTTTTTTTGAGTATCGCATAGGCAACTATATGATACAGAATGGTTTGTTCTCACCTTTTTGGCCAAAGCTTTGGCTGGATACTCAACTTTGGTATCCACAGGGAATCAATATGGGTTTGGAATCACTGCCAGCGATACCCTTGACTGGAGCTTTTCTGTATAACGTGGTTAGTCTTTTAGGCGTGAGCATTGATTTCATGAGTTTTTGTGCACTCCTCCCACCGATATTTGGTACACTTTGCGTTTTGATAATGTATTTCCTCGGGAAGGAATTCGGAGGAAAGGCCGCGGGAATGCTTGCTGCACTCATCCTAGCACTGGATGCATCGTTCATTACGAGAAGCAATTTGGGTTGGTTTGAAACCGAAGCGTCTACGTTTGCTTTCCTGCTGTTCTTTCTACTGTTTCCGAGGGCAATGGAGGAAGAGAGACCCATCGGTTCTTCGGTGAAGTACTCACTTGTGTGCGCAGTATGCTTGGCCTACTTCATAATGGGGTGGGGTGCAGCGTATTACCTGGTTGACTTAGCGGCGCTTTTTGTTTTTGTTCTGCTCGTACTGAGAAGATACACGCGGCGCATTTTCTTTGCATATAGCATTTCGTTCGGCTTGGGACTGCTAATAGCGATGAGCGCCCCCTTTCTGGGGATAAAATACCCGGTAAGCAGTGCAGTGTTGCCCGTTGCGGGCGTATTCGTCTTGCTTTGCCTGAGTGAGGTCTTGCGCAATCTAGTTTCCGCAAGAGAGAGATTCTTGCTCGCAGCAACAACCATGGTTGCCGTAATCGGTGCCTTCGCTGCAATTTTCGCCTTAGGATATGCAGGCAACATAGCGGGCAAGTTCATAACGGTCATTGACCCCCTGCTGCGAAGTTCCAATCCGCTCACGATATCCGTTGCCGAACACAACATAACCGCTTGGGGTTCGATGTACTATGATCTTGGCATATTGATAATATTCTTCGTTGTCGGACTGTACTTTATCTCTAGAAACCTTACCAACAAGAACCTGTTCTTGTTGCTCTTCGGGGTGACATCTCTGTATTTCGCGGCCTCTATGGTGCGCCTGCTTTTCCTCCTTGCACCAGCTTTCGGCATCATCTCCGCCGTTGGAATAGTGGGCGTGCTGAGACCGTTCGTAACCATGCTAAAAGAACCGCCGAAGATAACAACGAAGAAGTTCCGTTTAGAACACGTCGGAAAAGAGTTTAGCGGAACTGCTGTTTTCCTGATATTCTTGGTTCTGATGACAGCATTTGCCTTCTCGCCCCAAACTGGTGGCATTCCAAACGTGTACAGACAGGCCTACACTCCTTTGACTATAACTGCGGCCAGTCTTCCAATAGTTCCAAACGGACCAGTGAACGAGTGGCTGGACATGCTCGCTTGGACGAGCACCAACCTCCAAGCGACTGATGTTGTCGACTCCTGGTGGGACTATGGATTCTGGTTGACCATCAAGGGAAACGTTACGACGCTGAATGACAACGCCACGATAAATAGTACGCAGATAGAAAACGTTGGTTTCACCTTCGTCGCCAACGAGACTGAATCACTGAAAATGTTGAAGCTGTACAACGCGAAATACATTCTGGTGTTCACGACGCTGTCTGTGCAAACGTCTTCAGGCACTACTTACGCTGTTGAGGCGGGCTATGGAGACGAAGGCAAATGGACGTGGATGGCAAGAATCTCTGGTCAGAGCGCGAACGAGAACAATCAAACACAGTGGCCAGGATGGAATTGGACTAATGAAACCCCGTTCGGTGAGTATGCTTCGAACGCCACGGTCTCAACTTATTGGCCGAACAACTGGGCATGGAGTGATTACGGGCGCAACTGTACAATCTACAAGTTGATGAGTTGGACGAGAACACTGTATTGTAGCGTGAATAACGTCGTTGACCCGGACTCAGGTAACGTTACAAAGCCGCTGTACTTTACGCCCGCATACATTGCTGGGTTGAATCTTGCTCCGACCTATGCCCAAAACAATTACGGCGGCTTGGTTCCACTTGTCGCCCTGTACAGGATAGACTATCCCGACGGATGAAGGAAGACGATTTGTTTCCCCGAGCTCCTGACCAGCATAAACCAAACAAGCCTTTAGTTCCGAACGGTTTAGGCGTCATCTACGTTATGGTCAGCGTCGTGTACATTTTTCTTCTGTATTTTTTTGGCGAAAGATTCAGCGTCGCTGACGGTGTTTCTGCTTCTCTAACATTGGCATCCTGCATTTTGTTCGGCGGTTTCATGGGTCTGCTAGACGACTGGATAGATCTCAAGTGGCGATACAAGGCTTTCCTTCCACTGGTAGCAGCTATACCGCTTGCCACTTTTGCCAGCTCCAACCCCGCAGTGCGCACTTCAATAGCTCTCCCCCTACTAGGAACCATACACTTCGGAGGCTACTACTATTTCATAATCATTCCAATACTTGTGACTATAATCACAAACACAGTGAACCAGCTTGGCGGTTTGAACGGTCTAGAAACAATCTGCCCTGCGATAGTCATGATCGGGTTGATGTCAATCTCGGGTTCTTACGCAATCCTCCTGCTCTGCCCATTAATCGTTTGGCTGCTGCTTGCCTTCTTCAATTTTCGGGGCAGGATTTTCGTCGGCAACACGGGGTCTTTTTCCGTAGGCATAACGTTGGCCGCTTTCGCAATCATCTCGGATCTGAAGTTCGATATGATAATCTCAATTCTACCGTACATATTCAATTCAGTAGTGATTCTCTTGACATTCTTCTTCTATAGGACTAAGGCCAACGTTTCCTTCGACGGTAAACGACTCAGGTCAGATCACAGGAGAAGCCTGATAACGATCATAACTCTTAATCGCCCGCTTACAGAGAAGCAAGTCGTGATAGTGATTTCGTTCCTTGTCGCGGTTGCGACTCTCGCCGCAGTGCTTGCTCGACACTTGATAATGTTCTAGCTTCTTCGGCTCCGAACGTGTTGAACGCTAAGGTGAGCAGAAGAAGGTTGTTAACCTATATTCATTCATACACTTGCGCCACTGTAAGTGTGCATTCTGCTTCTTGGAGAAAGATTTAATAACCATGATTGGCGGGCTTAGCTGTGATTGGCGGGTGAGTGGACCTCCACCCGTTCCGCCAGAATAAACCCCGGTGTAGGAGGTAAAAAAGTGAAAATTGACACTAGAGACTTAGCTTTAATGGCGATATCCGCGAGTTTGTATGCTTCGATTAATATTGTTCAAACGTCGATGGGAGGACCTATAACCTACGGGCCTATTCAACTGAGACTTGCTGACTGCCTGATACCATTGTCGGCACTGCTTGGATGGCCCTTGGCACTGGGAGTTACCATAGGGTGTTTTAGCAATGCGTACTACTGGCTCAGCTGGACTGACGTCGTCGTTGGGCCGATGGTCAATTTTGCAGCAGCGTTTCTTATACTGTTGCTGCGGAGGAATCGTCCCTTCGCTTGCGTTTCTGGAAGCTTCACGGTGGGCGTACCTATCGGTCTGTACCTTTACTACCTGTATTTGCAGGGCAATCCTGCCATGCAGCAAGTGCCGAATCTTGGTGTGGTTCAGCTGCCCATCTGGTCAGCCTTCGTCGTCAGCCTTTCGATCAGCAGCATGATAATCATCGCGGGGGTAGGATATATTCTTCTCAAAGCCCTGTCACGGCCAAACATAATAGAACCGCTGAGATCACACGGACTGAAAGTTCTGTCGCAGAATCATCAGAAGAAGCGTTCCAGTTTTGTCAGTCCAATTATCTCGTCAAAATCCAAACCTAAGGCGTCGAGAACCTGGTCAAACGTTGAATGCAGATAGGCTATGTACTTGTCAACATCGACCTCGCTCTTTGTTGCTAGTTCGACGGGCTTAACGTGTGGTTCTTTATTGATTTTCACGAAGCTTATTAGATCGCCCGCTCTCAATTCTACTCCTTTTTCTTTTAGGATTTTTGCGGCTTTGACGTGCTGTGGTGTTGTTTTTGTGTAGTGTTCGATTTCTTCACCAAGAACCACGTTGAAAGCCAGGTCCGTCATGCTATCCCACTCTCGTCTCCTGAGCTGCACGTAACAGTCACGAACGGTTTCCGCTATGCCTTTCTTTGCGTTATCAAAATCTGCGGGCGTCTTCACGACGGCCAAGCGTGTTTTCATCTTCTCAAACGCTTCTTTTATCAAGAGGGGTATGTGTCTTTTTTTACCTGTCAGTCCTTTCACGTCGACTGTTCCGTCTTCCAGGACGCCTAGGTAGTTCTTTTTTCGTGAACTGAAAACCGCGTACCTGTAGACCTTGTCGACGTCGAGACTCATTTTCAGCTCCTGCTCTGTCCAGTGTGCCAAATCTTCGATTTGTTGTCTTGATGGGTTTTTCAGGAATAGGCTGTCAGTGTCTCCGTAGAGCACTTGGATGCCGAGGTTTTCTGCTCGGCTGAGTATCTGTTTTATTGAGTGTCTTCCTATTGCGGCTGTGGCTTCGGCTACTGGTGGACAGTAGAGGTCGAAGCTCTCGGCTCCGAAGACTCCGTAGCTCGCGTTTAGAATTACTTTGAGTGCTCCTTGAGTTACGTTGTACCAACTTCTCAGGTCGGGGGTTAGGGTTTTGTCTTTGGATTTGGGCTTGTACCATTGAACTCGAAGGTCTCTGAGTGAACCGATTAGAAGGCTCTCTAATGCCCTCTTCTTCGTACATACCCAGTGCGGCGTGTCTGGGATGAGGTTGGTTCGGCATTCTGGATGTGGGCAAAGGATGGATTGATAGCCTAGGTTCCAGACTTTCATTATGGAAGGGTATAGGCTTGGAAAGTCCATGACGGCGACGTTGAAGTGGACTCCTGGGACTGGTTCGACGACTATTGCTCCTTTGTATTTCTTGCCTTTGATGATGGCTTTGGTCGCGGTTTTGCCCTTGGTTGCTAGTATGTCTTGGGGGGTGGGAATGAGCATGTTTCTGTGGCGGTGTTCGCGCTGGAGGAAGTTTCTTATCCAGCGTGATACTCCTTGACGACTCACATCTTCCAGAGGCATGCTGCTTATTCTCGCAAGTACCAGAATCAGTTTCATGACCAGTTCGTCTTCGAAACTCGTTAGTTTGAAGGTTATTTCTGAGTCTCTGAAACAGTACTTGGCCAGTTCGGTGTAGGTCAAGTCTCTCAGATTCTTTTCGAGTCGTATTTTTTCTAGCTGGATGAGGGCTCTTCCCACATCGTTGAGGGTTACGTCTCGGTAGCGATTGTTGAAGGCGTATATCTGGATTGATCGGTTGAAGAAGAATTTGTAGAGGTCTATGTGGACGCCGTTATTCAGTAGGCAGGAGCGCTTGCCAACTTCTATCGGGATGTCGCTGCGTCTAATTCGGAGGTTTAAGGCGCGGTGGGCGAGATAAGGGAGGTCGAAATCGTCTCCGTTGAACGTTAACACGAAGGGGTAGTCCCAAAGAGCAGCGAAGACGGCTTTTATGAGCTCTTCTTCTTTGCTGAAGTATTCGATGTCTATGTCTGCTGGTAGATGCTCTGCTCCTTCGCGTAGTCCTTCGCGCTTGAGAATCAGCGTTTTCTCCAACCCGTCAGAGGCGAACATGGAAACACAGATGACTGGGTAGGCTGCTTCTCTCGGGTCGGGAACGCGTGTTGGAATGGGTGCCAGAACTTCGATGTCAATTGCTACGCGGCGGAACTTTGGGGCGGGATATTCGAGCAGCCTGGCCCATTCGACGATGAACTCGCATTCTTCGCTGGTCGCTTCTTTGAAGGTTTCGCGTATTTTTGTCACTGTTTTCTCAGTTTCTTGCAATGTCTTGGCGATGAGGTTGTCGTCTTTGACCTCGTATATCATTCCTGGAAGAAGATTTCTGTCGAACATGTATGATTGGTAGTATTTTATGTTTGATTCCCACACTTTGATTTGTTCCGGTGTTATTGGAGTCTCCGAGGCTTTGGGGAAGTCTTCGGGAATTATGTCTCTTATGCATCCTGTGGGTCTTCCGCCGATGGCTAGAGGGTCCTTAGTCAGGATTTCTGTTACTCTGACGTTCTTGTCTAGGAGAGGATCAAATTTCTCTACAGAGTCGAATCGGTCCAGACCTGGATGCTTGACTAGGCGGCTGATTTTTTCAAGCTCGTACGGCGAAAGGTTTGTCAGGCAGTATGGCTGGTGTCCAGTGTTGTCGTACCAGAAGTAGATTCGACCAGAGGTTGGCTCATAGAGTTTCATTACGGCTTTTCCTGCTTTCCCATCGTAGGTGGCGGATACAAGGTAGCAGGCTGGCAGGTTCTGAGGAGCCACAAACGGAGAGACTCGCCTGCCTTTTTCATTAGCAGCACTCTCTGAAAAAGCAGAATTCCTCTGTTCTTTCTCCTCTTTTCTTGAAACCGCGAGCTCCTTTCGTGAAAAGTCTTCTAAGTGTTTTTGCGCCATTTAAGCCTTGACCCTGCTAGCGTAATGAGTCCGATAACCTAAAATCTTTTGTCCCTTAAGCAGAAACGATCTTTCGAGACCCTATTGTAGGTAAGTGCTGGGTGATTTGCCGTCGAATAGTGCCTCCTGGCCATGGAAATACGGGAATGACTTTAATCCTTGTCTCTTCATTCTTGGTGTCTAGAGGATGTGAGCAAGACCGTTGCTTAAGGAAGCATGGACACTTTCGATTGAAACCCTAAGCTGGATGCAAATGCGAAGGCTAAGCGAGCCCTTGGCCCTGTCAAGAACAGTCAAGCAGCTGGCAATGGACGATCACAACGCTGTAAGGATGGCTCATCTCCTTGTTTCTGAAACCGTAAGACGACAGAACTTCATTGATGAGTTCGTAAACAACGTCATGAAACCAAATTCGCTGGACGAGTTCAACCTTGGGACTCAAGCATTCCTGAGACTTTATGTTTACAAGACAAGAATCGCCAAGAACTGGGCCAGAGCAGATTTTCGGGAGGCTGAGAGTATAGTAAGACTAGCGCGCTCGATACTGGGGTGGAAGACGCTGCAGCCGGTTGAACCAATTCTGGGGGCGCTACTGACCAGAAGGCCATCGTCAGTTTTTGAAGGCCGAAGCGACGAGGAACAAATTGGGCTTCGTACTTTCCATCCAACGTGGTTTGTCAGATACTGCCTGAAACTCTTCGGCAGGAGCGAGACTATGGAAATGCTGCAAGCGAACATGGAGCCGCCTCCAAGATACTTGAGGATAAACACGCTCAAGGCCAAGGATAGTGAGATACTGGAGAGACTTGCTCAAGAGCGCATTGGTGTTGAGAAAGTCAACAGATTGAAACACGCGTATGAGGTTAAGGCCGCGTCGCAACCCATAACCAGAACGAAGAGTTTCCAAGAAGGTTTGTTTTATCTTCAGGACAAAGCGAGCTGTTTCGCAGTTGAAGCGGGAAACCCTGCACGGAATATGACTGTTTTTGATGTCTGCGCGGCTCCCGGGGCAAAGACCGCCTATCTCGCTCAGCTTATGCAGAACGAGGGTGAAATCATAAGTGTAGATTATTCGGGGCGCAGGATGGATACATGGAAGAACCAGCTTGCCAGCACGGGGGTTGAAATCGCAGAACCAATGGTTGCTGACGCACGTGCATATCTGCCTTTGGCTGTGAAGGCAGATTTGTTGATTTTGGATCCTCCGTGCACGGGCACAGGCACTTTTGGTAGGTCGCCGTCAGCCAAGTGGAGGCTTGCACCGAATTCTATCGAGAAGATGGCTGAAGTTCAGTGGCAAATGCTGAACAATTGTTCAGACTACGTCAAGCCTGGAGGGAAACTGGTCTATTCCACATGCAGCATAACGGTTGAAGAGAATGAGATGTTGATTGAGCGGTTTGTGAAATGGCATTCAGAGTTCTTGCTGACTGAAATAAAGCCAGAAATAGGCTCTCCCGGGTTGAGAGGCCTGGAAAAATGTCAGAGGCTCTTTCCACATGTTCACCGTTGCAACGGCTTCTTCATCGCAAAGATGGTGAAAACAGAATAGACGGGGTGTTTGAGGTTAGAGCTTCTTCATTATGCTCTCGTCGCGTGCTTCCTAGTAGTACGGGTTTCTTTCGATTTTTCTAGGAAGCACAGGATTTCGAAAATCACCTTTGCGGCTTGAATGGCTGAAACTCCCTGATCATAGTTCGGGGCGATCTCTAGAACGTCGAAACCTACAACTCGGCTGTCACACACACCTTCCAACATGTCTAGCAGAGCTGCTGTGTCAAGTCCGTCTGGTTCGGGGTTTTGCACTGCGGGAACGTATGCTGGGTCGAGAATGTCCATGTCTACTGACAGGTATGTATTCTTGTATTTGTCCAGTTCTTTCTTGAGGTTGTCCGCGGTTTGTTTGCTTCCTTCTTTTCTTATTTGCTGGGTTGTGATGAAGTCTATTCCTGCTTTTTTTGCGTAGGCCAGTTCTTCTTTGCAGACTGCTCTTGTGCCGACTTCTACAATTTTGGCGGGTTTTACTTCTTCGTTTATTCTGTGCATGAAAGTCGTGTGGGAGAGTTTCAATCCGAGAAACTCGTTTCGCAAGTCGAGGTGTGCGTCAAAGCTTACTATTGCCGTTTTCGCAGCGTTGTTTCTGAGGCTTCTTGCTATGCCGAGGGTTATGGTGTGTTCTCCGCCGATTGTTACTGGGGTCTTTTTGTTTTCAACGATGTTTTTTGCAACGTGTTCCAGAGTTTGTAAGGTTTTTTCGGTGTTTGCTGACACGTGCAGGTCGCCCATATCATGCAGTAGCAGGTCTTCAACATCTGTTTCTGTGCGCATGCTGTAGGTTTCAATGTTGAGGGATGCTTGTCTGATGGCGTTTGGGCCGAATCTGGCGCCTGTGCGGTAGGTGCTGGTGACGTCGAATGGAACGCCTAGGATTATGTATTTTGCTTCGTCGAATGGTTTTTGGAAGCCGCTGAAGACGTTTGATTGTGACGCAAAGAGTTCATGATTGCTCATGTGAAGCTGTCACGTCCTGTCTCTGTTTATCTTGGCGCTCGGTTCTAAACCTTTCCATAGCATCTGATGGAGGAGCAAGCTCGTCGTGAGCCTTTTGGCTTTCAGCACGTTGCTGTCCCTGACGTTTTAGCGGCGTGCTTGGACAGAAGCGTGCCCAGAAGTCGACCCCTCTCCTTGCGTATAGGTCAGAGTGTAATCTGTAATTGCAAGGTTCGGATGTTAACTCGCTGCCCTTTCCATTGCCTCGCAATATAACTGTGCTGCTTTACTGATGACACTCTACCTCTATTTGTCGCATCAGATGTGATCCGCCATCGTTGATCTGTCGCAAGGCTTCAACGATGACTCCCCTCGGTCTATGATTTTGTGACTGTTATGATGTTGCTTTTTCAAGTCAGATGCAAGTCCTTTTTTATGCCCCTGCATGCGTTGTAGCCTGCCATCGTTGATCTGCTGAAACCTTTCAACGATGACCCCCCTCGGTCTATGTTTTTACGTCAGTTGTAATGTTGCTTTGTAAGGTTTCGCCGTTGATCCTCTCCTCTCTCACACATCCGTTGTAATGCGGTGTAATGTTACCGTGCGTGTGCAGGTTCTGAACGCCAGCTGCCTCGCTTTTCCGTTGTTTCAGGAGTAGCGGTGTGTGGGAATGTTGATTGTTGACTCTTCGTTTTCTACTTTTATCAGGTGTAATCTTTGCAAATGTCGTGTGCTCTTGATCGTCTCTTTCTCTTGTAGCATCAGATGTAACGTTATATAGTAACTTTATTTTCAGTCGCTGAGGCGCGTGCAGTCTCATGCATCGCATTTGACTTTTCCGAATAATGACGTATAGAATCCAGACTAAATTGAACAGCATCCCTCGGCGCGCAGGGTTGTTACTCTTACGCAATCGTTATTTCCTTGTATATCGCATTCAGAATTGCGTGAGAGAGTGATGCCGAAAAAGATCGTTTCAGGGCTGATGCTGGCGTTGCTGTTTACGAGCATGTTGGCTTTGGCTGTCAAGTTTCAGGCACATGCTGCGACCGCAACGATTCCGGGAGACCTGAATAATGATAACAAAGTGGACCTTTCGGATCTCGGAATTCTTTCACGTGCTTTTGGTTCGACGCCGGCTGATTCCAATTGGAACAGGAACGCAGACATAAACAGAGATGGTGCAGTTAGTCTGATTGATTTGGCAATATTGGCTTTGCATTTCGGGGAAAGTAGTGGCAGTGCAAGCGAAGTTCTTGCGGGATGGAGGAGTTCTCCTTACGAGTTCCAGCAAGAAAAAGAACCTAGCTACTGGGTTAACGTAGCAGAAAATATGACTTCGAAGATTGGAAACTCGGTTCCCAGTGGGGTGTGGATTCTTGGCGAAATAGTGGGTCATCAGTGCCACCTTACTTTTGATTCTTCTGTATCCTTTCCGAATATAGTATTTTTAAACATGGACCAAAACGAGAAATATCTTAGTGCTTTTGATGCGGCAGGCTTGAAGGTTTGGCTACAGGTTGAGCCTGCCGATGCGAATGTGGAAACACTCATCGACCTTGTTCTACAACGCTACCAGCACCATTCCTGCGTCATAGGTTTCGGCGTTGACGTTGAATGGTTACAAGCAGACAGCTATCCTGACGGCAGAGCGGTCACCAACGAAGAAGCACAAGGATGGCTTGACAGAGTCAAATCCTATAATCCAAGCTACCAATTGTTCCTGAAGCACTGGCTCATTGAAAAAATGCCCACAACACACGCTGCAGATATAGTATTCACAGACGATAGCCAAGGCTTCAGCAACATAAATGCTCTGGCTGATGAGTTCAGTCAGTGGGCGACAAACTTCTGGCCTTCAAAGGTCTGTTTTCAAATAGGCTATGACTCCGACAGGAGCTGGTGGTCTCAATTTGCAGATCCATACAAAACCATAACTGACAAATTGACCAGCGAAATACCAAACTGTAACGGTGTCTACTGGGTAGACTTCACCCTGTTGAGTATTTACCCCTAGTTTTACTTTGACGTGTGGTATTCGCAAAGCGTAGGCGAAAAGAAGAAAGCCTGAGGCTAAATGGGATAGTACCGCGCATGATAGAGTCAATCCTTAAGCCAAAGAAGGTGCACTCATTCTGTGCGGGGAAGAATTTGTAAGTAGTGAGGCACAGGAGACAGAACTCTACTCATTTGGTCCTATGGGAGTTGGGATCTGTTTCAGTCGCCCAGCGTATTTCGTGACAAGATGTGAAAACAGTGCCATAATAGTCCTAACCAACAGAAGGATATACGGCAAGCCTACAGGACGTGCTCTATTTTTCAAGGATAAGGTGCGTTTTGAAGTTCCCTATCGTGCCATAGTTGCCATAGAACAGTTCACCTTTTCCCTCAGAAAGGCTCTCTGGATTCAATATAGAGATGGAGAAAAAGTCAAAGAAATTTCTATAATGTGCAGTATATTCAACAATCAACATATTCCACACTCATATGACACGGTTCAAAACGCCAGAAAAACACCTCAGTAGTCCTCCCAGTTAGGGCGCACATGTGAGGTTAAATGGGACAGTCTTCCCTGAAGAAAAATGGGATGCTTTTCGGAAAACGAAAAATAGCGTATGTAATGGGGCTTAAAACTATTAAGAGCTGAGAACTCTATTTGGAATCATGAAAGCAGGGAAGACAATTCGGAAATTCTTAGCTAGTGACGGCCGACAGGTGATTCTTAGGACGCTACGTTGGGAAGACTTGGACGACTGCTTTGATATGATCAACTCGCTGGTTACCGAAGGCGCAAATATAGTCAAGAATGAGAGGGTTTCACGAGGAGAAGAGATTGAGTGGTTAGCGGGGGCGTTGAGCCGAATGGAACGTGATGAAAAGATCTACGTAGTCGCAGAGGTAGACGGGCGTGCGGTTGGGAATTCCGAAATCGGCAGAAGGTTAGGTGGATACGACGAGCACGTAGGCAGCATTGGCATGGCAATCAAGAAGGGTTTCAGAGATGTTGGTATTGGGACAGAGATGATGAAGGTACTCATTGATCAGGGACGAAAAATGGACTTGAAAGTCTTGACGCTAAGTGCATTTGCAAACAATGAACGCGCAATACATGTTTACAGAAAAATGGGGTTCAAAAAGACGGGACAAATCCCACAGAAGTTTCTCAAACAAGGCAAATACATAGATGAGGTCATAATGACCCTCGTTCTGATTTGATGCTCACATAATGCGACAGCCAGAAAACCCAAGAAAATTGTGATGTTAAATAGGATTGTGAAACATTAGCGCGCGCTGAACAGATTACCCAAAGATAACCATAAGGTCTTCGGAGACGATTCATGGCGAACAATGTTTAACAATTTCAACGCTCAAAGAAAACGCTCTGCAAAGAAGCTTGGGAATCCAAAATTATTGAAAATCCACTTCCACACATTGAGACACTTTAAGGCAACAATGGAATATCATCGAACAAAGGATATTCTATATGTGATGAAATTATTGGGACATAAAAACATCGCTAATACACTGATCTATACTCAATTAGTGGAGTTTGAAGAAGACGACAAATATTGCACTGCTGTTGCTAAAAGCGTAGAAGACGCTCAAGAACTAATGTCAGTAGGCTTTGAGTATGTCTGCACATATGGAGATGTCATGATCTTCAGAAAACGAAAATAGGAAGGCACGCGCGCTTGAACTACCAAAAGAGCTATACACTTACGAACAGATAATGGTAAACGGGTGGTTTTGAATGGCAAGATTTTTGATACTATGGCACAGAAATCCTGTAGCACCATGGCCTAAAGACCTCGCAGAAACCGCAAGGCTCTTGGAAACGATGTGGGCGGGCATAGACAAGCTCATGAAAACGGGCGAAATAAAAGAATTCGGATGGTTTCTAGACGGGAAATCAGGATACGCAATCGGCGAAGGAGAATCCACAACTGTCCTACGAGACGTGTGCTTGTTCATGCCCTTCCAAGAATTTGAGATACAGGAGATAATCCCATGGGAAAAAGGAAAGGCAGCCACAAGAGATGCATGGAAGATTCTCGCAGAAATGAATAAGTAGCTTTACAGACGTACTCAATATTGAATATCCCTTTTTTCTATATGCTCTTTCTCGCGCGCGCCCTCGAACTACTTTTCGCTTAACAAGATTGATATTAAACAAATCTAATGCGTTCAATGATTACGATGACCAAACCAACGGAACCAGAAGACCTAAAGAAAAGGGAAAAAATACAAAATCACTTCTGGAACGAAGTCGGCTCTATCGAACATATTTCATTACCTAAGCTGAAAGACGCAGTAAGAAAAGAATTCAAGTATGAAGACGACAGATCTATCCAAGCACAAATCGAACTGATGCAAACAGAAGCGAGAATTAGAATAGAAAGCAAAGTCAAAGTCTGGATTAAATCACCACAGCACGAGCTAATGCGAGATCCTTGAACGTTAATCGGTCAACCTGCTAGAGTAAATATTAGAGGACTGATTATTGGCGCAGTATAACATTGGCGCGCGCGCTAGAAAAAGAAAATAGCGAGCTCCTATCCTAGCAAGACTCTATATTGTTTTCGTACAAACGGAGAAAGAAAACAAGAGGAAAACGCACGCGCTTCGCCAGAACGATGCTATAGAACAGTCTTCCACAAATCATATCTTCTCTTCGGACCAATTCGTGACATGGAGAAAGAGAGTTTGAAGCAAGTACTCATTGGCCTAATGTTCGTGATGCTTTGCATAGGCATGTTAACACTGGCATTTAACATTCAGCCAGTTAGGGCAGAGCCTAAAACATGGTATGTGGATGATGATGGACCAGCAGACTTTTCGAAAATACAGGACGCCATAAACGCCGCAAGCCCAGGAGACACAATTTACGAAAACAACGGAACATACTACGGAAACATAGTTGTAAACAAAACAGTGTCACTGGTTGGAGAAAGTAGGGAAAACACGCTTGTTGATGGTGGCAGAACAGGAAGCGTGATCTCGATGATGACAAACAACGTCATAGCGTCCCCCCAAGCGCATTCTATTACATATACGCGGACATATCTTCCTAACGAGTGGGTTCCCAACGGTGTCGCAATGGGTTGGCACGCTGACGATA
>Ga0315275_10000036_pt1 | contig 101665 bp, 100 predicted proteins | sample YL17G03_0_MG_FD_205557 | JGI IMG/M metagenome (GOLD analysis project Ga0315275, IMG submission 205557) | Sediment microbial communities from Yellowstone Lake, YNP, Wyoming, USA - YL17G03_0 | ecosystem: Environmental > Aquatic > Freshwater > Lake > Sediment | place: USA: Wyoming | collected... | reverse complement strand
AACGCCCTGCACCTGTCCATAACAGCCTTGGTCTGAGCACTCAGTCCTCCGTTGTAGACTGGCGTTGCAATCACGAGTCCATCAGCTTTTCTAAGCAGTGGATAGAGTTCATACATGTCGTCCTTCAGTTTGCACTCTTTGGTTCTCAAACAATAGTCACAGTGTTGGCAGAACCCGATGTTCTTGTCTCTGACCGTGAAGAGCTCTGTCTCAAAACCCGCCGTTTTAAGCATGCTCAGGGCTTCTGCCAAAACGTGCTCAGTCGCTTGCTTTCTCGGACTTCCGCAAATGCCGAGTATCATAATAATTCGTTAGAGTCATATGAACGTTAAAATCAATAAAGCTTGCTGAGGTTTGGATGAAAAAAGGAAAGTACGCTTCGAAAGAAGTTCGGCTTAGGTTGGTCCTATGCATCTTCGAAGAATTCTTCCGCTCTAGGTGGAGTCGGTGCTAGGCCTCGGCGTTCGCGTATCTGCTTTATGATTTCATCCCTCATTTGTTCTGGAACCGGAGCCCAGCGACTGAACTGTGTGGCCCAGAAGGCTCTGCCCTGGGTTGAGGATCGCAGTTCTTCGGCTAGACCGAACGATTCGGAGACGGGCATTTCTGCTTTGACGATTATCATGTCTTCTTCGTTGACCATGTCGAGTATTTTGCCTCGGCGTTTTTGGACTATGCCTATGACGTTGCTTACAAACGTGTTTGGAACTTTGCATTCGAATGATATTAGCGGTTCTAGAAGCTTTGGGTCGCTGAGGAGGAAAGCGCACCATATTGGACGCCAAGTCATGGGTAGTATCTGTGCTGGTCCTCGGTGTACTGGGTCTTCGTGAACGGTTACATCTTCTAGGTTTATCTTTAGCCCGTACGCGGGTTCCTTTGCTAGGACTGATGTGAACACTGCTTCTCTGAATCCTGACTTTATGTGGTCCATTATTTCCTCAACGTACTGTCTTCCTTTGATCCTGTTGACTAGGATGTTGTTCTCTTCGATGGCTACGACGTTGCGTGCGTCATCTGTGGACCAGCCGAACCCTTTGAGGATCTTCTGTCTCTCTTCGCGTGTCGACATTTCGGTGATCTTTCCAAGCTTCATTGCTTCGACTACTTCGTCTGACAGCTTCTCCATTGTCACCCAAAGCTTGTTGTGTTTGTTGGGGCTCTTGCCCATTATCGGTGGGCCCTTGTAGTCGTGGCTTATGGTTTCGCGGTATATCACGATTGGCTTGCTAGTCTTGACTTTGAGGTTGGCTTCCTGCATTCGGTAGGCTGTGATTTCTAGGTGGAGTTCACCCATTCCGCTGAGCAGGTATTCTCCGCTTTCTTTGTTTATTAGGAAGTGCAGGTTGGGGTCTTCAGTGATCAATCTGTGCATGACTTTATCAAAAAGGGGCAAGTCCTTAACGTCGGCAGGTTCAACAGCAACCGTCACCACGGGATCTGAAACGTACTTCAACCCTTCAAAGGCCCGTGTTTCAACTCCAACTTCGGCAACGGTCTCTCCTACGTGGATCGATGGTAGACCTGAGAGTGCGGCGATGTTGCCGGCGGGAACTCTGTCGATTATAACTCGGTCAGCAGCCATACTCATGTAGACCTGCTGAATCGTACCTTTCTGTCTGCTAGTAATGAGTTGGACAAGTTTTCCCTTCTCCACCGTGCCGCTGAACACGCGTCCAATAGCCACGACTCCACTGTGAGGATCAACCTCGATGGTCGAAACGCACATCAGAACCGGACCAGCAGGATCAACTTCTGCCATACCTTTGCCCACGATGCTTGTGGCGTCGCCGGGCCAAATCTGACTCAGCCTGTAGGGCTGAGCTTCTATCGGGTTAGGCAGGTGTTCGATAAACATGTCTAGTATGGGCTCCTGCACTGGAGCCTTCTTGGCCAAAGCCTCAACCTTTCTGTTAACATCTTCATGCTCGCCCGTATAGGCATCGATGATGTCGACGAAGGTCACACCTTTTGCTTTCATGTGCGGCAGGTTCAGTCCCCACTTATGAAGCGCTGAACCGAAGGCGACTCCACCGTTTTCAACCTTAACCTGCCAATCCTTCTTGTGCTCTGGCGGCGCGTACTTTTCTATTAGATTGTTCACTCTCATTATGATTTTCGCAAATTTCCGCTGGATGTCGTCCGGCGTCAGTTTAATTTCTTTTATGAGTCTGTCAACCTTGTTTATGAAAAGAATCGGCTGGACCCTTTCGCGCAGGGCTTGCATCAAGACAGTTTCCGTCTGGGTCATAGGCCCCTCAACCGCGTCAACCACAACGAGGGCGCCATCCACGGCTCTGAGGCTTCTTGTCACTGCGCCGCTGAAATCGATGTGCCCCGGCGTATCGATGAGGTTTATCAAGTACTCTTTTCCTTGGAAATTGTGAGCCAAACTGATGTTCGAGGCAAAAACAGTCATCTGTCTCTTCTGTTCAAGCTCCCAAGAGTCAAGCGCAAGCTGTTGTCCAGCCCTCTGCTCACTTATTATTCCGGCCGCTGCTAAGAGGCTGTCTGAGAGTGTCGTTTTGCCGTGATCAACATGAGCGATGATGCTCGTGTTCCTAATCATTTCAGGATAATTCATCAATTTCTGAATTTCTTCAACTTGCCTATACCGAACCATATCCAAACCTTCCTTGCGGTAGCCAAGAACTCACGAACATGTGCAAAGGAGTTGCCTCTGATATCTCAGGCATTCTAGGTTTCAACTACCTAAAGATGAGCTACATGGATGTAAAAAAAGCGACCTATTAACTTTATGCCGTCCGATTCTGTTAACTCTTAGGGTCTTGCATGGACTAGAGTTTGTCCATGTTAACCAAAGGGGCTTTTCGATCCTTCAAACCTTAAAACATCGTCAAAGTCTTAAATGTGTAGTTAGCGTTACTTCTAGTTCTCCGTCGAAGGCATCACGATTGACCAGAGACAAACCCCCCGTGATAGACGGCCTAATACCGACTCAAAGCGAAAGATATGATCTGGACGATATTACGAAATGTCGTCTTCTGAACGTTGGCTTCAAGGCTTATTATCCCGTTGCAGACGAATTTGATCACTACCCTAGCTGTAAATGGGCTATTATTGAATACAAAAGCAGGAGTCTGAGAAACAGTGTTGAACAACTCGAAAGCACAGCTAGACAATTAGTAGGCGCACAGAAGAAAGTCGATCTAGCAATAATCGTTTCCATGAAAATCAATCACAAAGAAAAAGACCTCTACAAGAAAAGAGGCAACATTCTGTACCTCAAAAAAACCAACAGCCCTGTATCAATACCCACAGGAAACAATCGTATCGTTGTCAATATTTATGAACCTTATGAAATAGATAGACAATATCATGAGTATAATAGGGGTCTATCCAAATGGCAATCTTAGTGGTCTTCTATCGAACAAAACCAGCGACTTATTTAGAAACTGTAGGGGATAAACTCCTAGCATGTTATGAGGCATTGAAATTCTTTCATAAAACTTTGTTTTTCTCTCAAGAAGCCGAAGTATGGTTTTCTGCACCTTCAGAGGCACTAGGAGGAAATCTGGCAAGAGTATTTCCTGCTCAAAACCCTCTTGAAGCTACTCATGCCATAAATGAATATCTCAGAAGCCTTCAGTACCAAGACCTCAGAAAAACATTCGTGATATTTAGAGGATTATGGGAAATAAATGGGATTAAACTGGCTGGCTATTTCTCTATCCAAAACAACCCTGAATGGCGTAAAGTATATGGTGATCTTGAAATCGCGGCCTATGCTAAAGGGGATTTTGAGGACATAGTGGATGCTTTATGGGTCTTGCAGGGTTTGAATGGTCTAATCGATAAGTTTATTCGCGAGTTCCAGAGAGGCATTCATAATCTCTGCATAGGTTTGTCACAAGCTATTTTCTGTCGCGGAATTTGGACTAGAGAAGATCCATCCAATATCATGGCAATTTACCTGATTGGTGCACGGCGAAGTCTACTCAAGATTTTTTACGATGCTCTTAGAAAATCGAAGGAACCAGATGTAATATCGAAAGCAAGACCTTTGGACACTAGATTCTTATTAGATACACTAGAGGAAAACAAGGACGTTGAAACTAGAATTAAGGAACGGTTGAAAAAGACTATGGTTACAGAAATACCGATAAGAAGTGCGCTGTATATCGCCAAAGAGCGTGATTCCTTTGCATCTTTATTTAAGGATGTTTCAAACTCGGTTCTGAAACCAGCTTTTGCAAAGTTACCTAAAGAAGATCAGGTGAAGGAACAAATAGAGGATGGACTTAAAGACTATCGTGAGTCAGATTAGGCATTCATCCTCGTTTCATGTATGCCTTCAACGCATTCTCTATTTCCTCACTCAACTTTCTAGCTGATCCAGTCTTGTTGGCAAAGATTCACATTCCACGTTGATGCTCACAGATTTGGAAGAGTCCATGATATTCTGCTATTTTACACTAAGACGGACGATTATGTTTGGACCACTCAGTTCACAAGTTTCAAAGAGTCCTACATTAAGAGTCATTTTGCTGATGATGACAAGAAAGAAAAATACGCCAAAAATTAACACCAGCGAACGCGGTGAGAACAACAAAACATAAAATGCCATTTAACATATATGTTTAGTCCGATTGCTTTGCCAGATATTGACCTGAAATACGCAAAGAGAACAATTCAAGAACTCGTCGACCGATTCGCATCCAACCAATCAGAATACGAATCAAAGGAATACTTGGAAAGCCAACTCCGCACCGATTTTGTTGACGAGTTGTTCAAAGCGCTTGGCTGGGACATCGTTAACAAGAACAAACTGTCAAGACTTCAGCGAGAGGTTCTCGTTGAGAAGGGCGATACAACTGGTCGACCAGACTATTCATTTCGTGTGAATGGTCAAGACCGATTTTTTGTTGAAACCAAGGCGTCATCCAAAGGTACTGACAAGCCAGAAGATATCTTTCAAGCTAAGAGTTATGGCTGGAACACAACTAGCGTGAACATCGTGGTCTTGACTGATTTTAAGTCGTTTAAGGTTTTTGACACAACGATAAAGCCCGATTTGAAGCAGCCACTGCTTGGTTTGATATTTGAACTGAAGTTTGAAAAGTTTGGCACTACTGATTTTGGTCAGCTTTGGCTTTTCTCCAAAGAGAAAGTAGTCAGCGGTTCGCTTGACCAGTTGAGTTCTAAAGACCCTGCTGCAAAACGCTTGCGTATACCTGTTGACACAGCATTAATTGACCAAATGACTCTGTGGCGCGAGGATTTAGCTAAAGATGTCTACAAACACAATCCCGAGAAAACAGCCAAAGAACTCAATGATGTTGTCCAACGATTACTAGACAGGATTGTTTTCATTCGTCTACTTGAGGACAGGAAGATTATTGATTCTAGGACTCTGAAAGAAATTGTTGACACTTGGAAAGAGGGAAGGCATCGAGATATCCAAACGCAATTAAACCTGTTGTTTAGGGAACTCAACAATGACTTTAATGGCGAGATTTTCAAAGACCATCCCTGCGAGAAAATCTTCTATGACTCAAGCGTCGTGGCTCAGATAATTGATGAATTGTATTATCCTAAGAGTCCGTATAACTTTGCTGTTATTGGCGTAGAACTTCTCGGAACAATTTACGAGAAGTATTTGGGCAAGACAATTCGGTTAACTGAAAAAAGAGTGAAAGTGGAAGAAAAACCAGAAGTTCGCAAAGCAGGTGGAGTTTACTACACGCCTAAGTGGGTCACAAATTACATAGCTGAAAAAACTATTGACAAACTTATTGAAGGCAAATCTCCAAAACAAATCGAAAGCATTCACATACTTGACCCCGCGTGTGGAAGTGGCAGTTTTCTTATTGAGGCAGTTGACCATCTATTCGAATATCATTTGAAGTATTATGAATCATATCAAAGAGAAGCAAAACGCGGTGAGTTATTCTCCAATGTTGTGGTGTCTTACGATGAAGATGGAAACCCAATTCCTCGTTTGAGTATCTACAAGAAAGGCGAAATACTGAAAAACAACATCTTTGGCGTTGACTTAGACCCACAAGCAGTAGAAATAACCATGATGAGCCTATACATCAAAATCCTTGAAGGGGAACGAGCACTCCCTCATAACAAAGAACTGTTACCTTCACTATCAAAAAACATCCGCTGTGGAAACTCCGTAATAGGTATGGATTTCTTCGACCAGAAAACACTGACAGAAGAAGCTGAAAGGGAGAAAATAAACGCGTTTGAGTGGAGGTCTAAAAAAACAGGATTTGGTGGTCTTGTTGGCGAGACGGGTGGCTTTAATGCAATTATCGGAAATCCGCCATACTATGATGTACGCACGTTGGATTCAGTTCAGCAAGAGTATTTCAAAAATTCCTCAAGATGGAAAGAAGTTTACACGAGGCAGTCAAACATCTTTTATTACTTCATAATTAACTCTGTCAATCTTCTGAAAGACAACGGATTACTTTCCTTTATTACTAGCAGATATTGGTTAGAAGCAACAGATGCAAACAAGCTCAGGGAATTTATACTTGAGAATTGCCAAATAATATCAATCGTGGATTTTAGGGATATCCAAGTATTCAAAGGTGTAGGTATTCATACGTTGATTCATGTTTTTAAGAAAGGCGACTTTTCTAACAATGACTTAATTGAAGTCAAAATCATTGATAGTGACACTCTTTCTAAGACAGGTAAGAACATTGAAATGGAATTGAAGAATGGACATATTCCGTTAATCTATAAGAATCAAAATGAGTTGTCATCTGATTCATGGATATTTCTTAAAGAAAATCAGGATAGCTTGTTTAAGAAGGTCAAGGAGAGAGGCGAGAAACTCAACCGAATTTTTCATGTTGGTACGGGCATTCAGACTGGTAGAGACTCGGTATTTGTAGTTGATGAAGAAATTGTGAACAGGTACAAGCTTGAAAAAGCTGGATTGAAAAAATGGATAAAAAACGGGCAAATTCAAAAGTATTTCTTGGAACCATCCAATTTATTTGTGATAGATGGTAGAAACGATCATGATATCTCCAAATTTAAGAATATTCTTCAGTACATTGAGGATAACCGAAGTCAACTAAAAACAAGATATGAGTATATTAAAGGCAAATGCAAGCTTCATGAATGGTCAACTGTAAGGGAGATAAAGCTATTAGATATTGGTAAAAAAATCATTTGCCCCTACAAGGCTGACACTAATCGGTTTTTCCTTCTCGAAAATGAAGCTTATTTCTCAAAAGACGTGTATCAACTGGTCAAATTGCCAAACGTTTCCGAAGAGTACGAGTACTTCTTGGGATTGCTTAACTCCAAATTATTGGAATTTTATTTTCTCAATTTTGCCAAAAAAATGGGTAGAATAAGGGAATTTTATGCAGAGCAGTTGCTTTGTCTACCCTTGAAACGTATTAATCCTCAGTCTCCAACAGAAGTCAGCGTCTACGAGAAAATTGTCGCCCTAGTTAAGAAAATCAATACCCTAAATACTCAAGGAAATAAAAAGGATGAAACGCTTAATCGTGAAATCAGAGTTTATGAAGAAAGGATTGATAAACTCGTTTATAGTTTGTATGGTTTGACTGACAAGGAGAAGCAAATAATTGATAATTGTCCTTAATTTCGGCGGTACTGTTAAGTTATTTGACCCAGCAATGATGGTGATATATAGAAAAACGTCACTATTTTTTGTAACTATTATTGCGTAATTTATATTCCTCGTAGAGCTTCATCCAATTATCTACCTCTTGTGATTCTTCTTTAGTGACTATATTCTTGAAAAGTTCATTCACCGAGACTCCAGTTAACGTCAACAAGCTAGCAATATGTTTTCTAGGTATACCAGACCTGCCGAGCCACATATCTCGTGGTACACCATTTAACCCTCGGCGTGACTTGTACCCCATTTCAACCCCAATACTCGCCAAAGAACCAGCTTTGTAATATGCTTTGCAAAAAAGCTCTATTCTAAACTCTGTTTTCAAGTAAATTGTTGAAGGTAGTTCATCTAAAGTAACCATATTCCGTTCAACACATAAAAAACTGAAAGTGCTTATTTAACCTTCTATTTGGAGTAAAAGGAATTTTAGACTTTTCAAAATGACTAATGAATAGTGGAAAACAATTACCAAAAAAGCCCCTCTGGTTAACAGACTTGCCTAAGACCCTAAGAGTTAACAGAACCTGCCATCCATTTCATTAATGCTGTTGGAAACGTTTTTGCCTAGGCTGCTAGGTTCTTTCGTTCATTTGCGCTACAAACTTATCTTCTATTCCCTTGTCAATGTAGAATCCTTTCCTTCCAAGTCTCCGAACTCCAAGAGTCATGAGAACGTGGCTAAGAGGCATTGTCTTTGTTGCTTCGTGCAAGTCCTTGAATCTAACGAAAGACACTTTTTGTGAGTCCTTGACAAAATCATCATACTTCCCCTTCGAAGTCAACACCGACTCATCGCCATGTTCTTTCCATAATCTGTCAGCGTCGCCCACTTTCCTCTCGATGAATTCAGCGTAGCCGCCAATCTGGCCGACTGGTTTGGTTACGTAGAATAGAAGCCTCGAAGCATCCTTAGGCGGTGCGATTCCTCTCAGCACGAAGGAATGGATCTTTTTTCCCTCGCTATTGTGACGGCAAAATTCAGCCCACCATCTGTTTTGAATCATTATCACAAAAGCCTGTTTTACACTCATCGTACCACCTATGCAACAACCAACATAAGCTGCTTTCCCATTTAAGACTTGTCAAAACAAAACGGTCCTCGATTGTCCGATTAGTTTAAATGTAGGAGCTAGTCATTGTAGACAGCAAAATATCGGTGATCAAACACAAAAATGCCGAGATTTACAGAAAAGCCGAGCTCAACAAGCTGATACACATGTGTGTTTTAATCATTTTGGCGCAAGTAAACTTGCTTTCGTTGCCGCACGTTTTCTTAGCTGCCAGTGTGAGCAGAGGCAATTGCTCCCAGGGATCTTAACGGATTCGAAGGTGCTGGCGATTCTAGGAGGAGACGGTCTTTTTGAAGGATGCGGCGACTCTAACTGTCAAAGAAGTCTTGCAGATTCTGAAAACCTCACCTAACGGACTGACCAGCGAAGAAGCCAAGAAACGACTTGTCGAACACGGTCCCAACATACTAGTGGAAAAGAGACACGTTTCCATAGCCTACAAGTTTCTTGTGCAGCTCAAGGACCTGTTCGGGATACTATTGATTTTTGCGAGTCTTCTAGCCGCCGTAGATGCGATATGGGAAAGCAGCCTCAGCATGTGGGAGACAAGTGCCATAATCTTGGCCGTTGTCCTCGTAAACGCTGTCTTCAGCCTTTTTCAAGAATGGCGTGCAGAAAAGGCAATGGAGACCCTGAAGAGTTGGATGCCCGAGTACGCGAAGGTCATCCGAGATGGAGAATTACAGAAGATTCTAGTGAGGGACTTGGTTCCAGGCGATCTCATAGTCCTCGAAGAAGGTGACCGTGTTCCAGCAGATGCCCGTCTAACAGAAGCTTTTGATTTATGGACGAACAACGTCCCGTTGACGGGCGAGTCGGAGCCACAGCCGCGAACGACGAAGGCCATCAAGACTGTTGACTCCGCGTACCTTGACGTGCCAAACCTGGTTTTCATGAGTACGAGTGTCGCCACTGGCCAGGGCAGAGCCGTCGTGGTCAAAACAGGCATGGAAACAAAGTTCGGTCAAATCGCGGGGCTGACACAAGAGATAAAGGAGGAGGCTAGTCCTCTTCAGAAAGAGATTGCCTACACAGCAAGATACGATTTCATTCTAGCCATAACAGTCGGTGTCGCATTCTTTCTTGTAAGCCTAATATTGCTTCACGTTCAACTTTTCGCGGCCATCTTATTCATGATAGGCGTGATGGTTGCACTAGTTCCAGAAGGACTGCAAGTCACCGTGTCCAGCGCCTTGGCCATTAGCGTTCTGAAGATGGCGCGAGAAAACGTTCTCGTGAAACGTCTGTCGGCTGTTCAGACTCTAGGCAGCGTGACAATGATATGTACCGACAAAACGGGCACGATTACAAAGGGAGAGATGACAGCTACAAAAATGTGGGTTCAAGACAAAGTTGTAGAAGTCTTAGGGTCCGGTTTCAATCCTGTTGGCGATTTTACGAACAGCGGGAAGCTCTTGGAAAAGGAAGATTCCGGTACGATTGAAAGACTCTTGGAAATCTCGGCGCTATGCAACAGTGCCAAGCTTGAGCCGCCTTCAGACAGGAACAGGAGTTGGAGCATCGTAGGAGATCCGACAGACGGTGCATTGCTCGTGGCTGCCATAAAGTACGGGCTGAACCCGCAGGGTATGCTAGCTCAGAAGCCTATCCACAACGTAATACCTTTTGACTCGCGAAGAAAAAGGATGACGACCATTCACAGGTACGACCATGAGATCCTGGCTTACACAAAGGGCGCACCAAGAAGCATCCTCTCCATATGTAACAGAGTGCTGGTTGAAGGCAACGTAGAAAATCTGACACCTGAAAGTCTCAATCTCGTTGAGACAAAAATTCGGGAGTTCGCGATGGAAGGTCTCCGAGTTATAGCCGTGGCGTACTCAGAGCTCCCTGCGAACGGTTCGTTCAAGGCAAGAAACGTTGAAAGGGACATGATTCTTGTAGGGCTTGTAGCCATGAAAGATCCACCCCGTCCCGAAGTCAAGAACGCGGTGGCAGTGGCAAAGAAAGCAGGCATAAAAATCGTCATAATAACTGGAGATTACGGGCCGACGGCCCAAGCTATAGCACAGGAAGTGGGGATAGTAGACCCTGACAAGTGCCGCATAATTCGCGGCGTCGACATGGAAACGATGACGGACGAACAGATATCAGAGGAAGCTAAGAAGGAAGACGCGATTTTTGCAAGAGTCTCACCCGAACAGAAGCTTCGTATAGTGAAGACTCTCAAACAACACGCTGAAATCGTGGCGGTGACAGGGGACGGAGCAAATGACGCTCCTTCGTTGAAAGAGGCGGACATCGGAGTGGCAATGGGCGTTTCCGGAACAGACGTGGCCCGAGAGGCTGCGGACATGGTTCTTCTCGACGACAGTTTCGCTTCAATAGTCAAGGCAATAGAGTCCGGCCGTACAATATACGAAAACCTCAGAAAATTCATGGTGTACGTTTTCACTCACAACTGGGCGGAACTCATTCCATATGTTCTTTACGCCCTACTAGGCTTACCCCTCCCTCTACTTGTAGTCCAGATCTTAGCCATAGACTTGGGAATCGAGGTTATACCCTCGTTGGCCCTAAGCCGCGAACCTCCAGAACCGGGCATCATGCAAGAACAACCGCGAGGCATCAAAGAAAGACTGTTCGACACTAAAGTCTTCCTTCGCTCCCTTTACCTAGGAGCAATTATCGCCACGGGAGCCATGATCGGCTGCTTCATGGCGTGGTCAACAGGCGGCTGGCACCTTGGGTTGTCAAGTATTCCCTCTTCAAATCCAACCATCTATGCCAAAGGTACAACGATGACGTTTGCTGGCATCGTCATTGCTCAGGTTGGCAACGTCTTGGCAAGCAGAACCAATAAAGCGTCCATTTTTAAGACAAGCCTCAGAAGCAACAAATGGATATGGCTGGGTATAGCATCCCAGATATCCATAATATCCCTGCTCATTTATGCCCCGCCCATGCAAGCGCTCTTCGGTACAGCGCCTTTAGGGCTATTTGAATGGATGTTTCTAGCGCTTCTAGCAGCCATTGTTGTTTTCGCTGAAGAAATCAGGAAATGGTTCGCCAGAAGACTGTCCAAATGAGCCCTCATGCCCTAGCTTCGACGTCAAGCTTTTATGAACAAGGACTCAAATCATCATCAATGTCCAACAAGGATTTCTTCGTAAATCGTTATCGAGAGCTAGGCTGGAAATACGAAGGTGTCACATTTAGACAGGCAATTAGGATAAACACGATGAACGTGGAGAAAACGACGAGCATCTTGCAAAGATTACGATCAATTGGGATACAACTTGAGAAGGTGTCCTTCTTAGATAATGGCTACTGGGTTTGCAGTTCGGAATTTTCCGTAGGGGCAACATCAGAGTACCTACTCGGTCTGTACTCAATACAAGAGGCAGCCGCTCAGATACCGGTCACGCTGTTCGCTGAAATGGAAGACAAGAACGTACTCGATGCTTGTGCAGCTCCGGGAGGAAAAACTGTTCAACTTGCGGATTCAATGCGCAAGACCGGCGTAATAATCGCTTTGGACGTCAGAAAAGAAAGGCTAACCGCCTTGACGAACCAGCTGGAACGATGTCGCGTCAACAACACGGTTGTCTACTTCCTAGACGCGAGAAAAGTCTCTCGACTCAAAATGGGCTTTGACCGGATACTTCTCGACATGCCCTGCTCTGGCAACTTCGCGGCAGACAGAAACTGGTTCAATAGAAGAACAATCGAGGATGTGGAAAGAAATGCGGCGCTTCAAAGAGAGATACTGGTCCAAGCAGTCAGGGTTTTGAATGATGACGGCGAGATTGTGTATTCGACCTGCTCTTTGGAGCCCGAAGAAGACGAAGCAAATATAGAGTGGGGGGTCAGAAAGCTAGGTCTCCAAGTGGAGAGCATTGACTGTTACGGTCAGAACGGCTTGACTAATGTCTTTGGAAGACGCTTGGACGTTTCTGTGGAAAAATGCAAGCGAATTTGGCCCGGACAGACTCAAGGTTTCTTCGTGTGCAAACTGAAACGGGGGAAGGATGCTTGATAAAACCAATAAGCGATTTTGTCCGCCTTTTCGGAACTGTCATCAACATGGACGAATCTCTCGTCGTTAAGAGGCGGGGTCAATACTTCCTCTTTAGCGAGAACCTGAAGGAGTATGCATCAAAAGATTTCCTTTATGCAGGAACTTACCTTGGAAAGGTCAAAGAGGGAAGACTCTTCCCAAGCTTCAATCTACTGGGCATAATTGCGCAAGGAAATGCGAACATAGTATTTGTTGACAAAAAAACCGAATGGTTATTCATCTGCGGAAGAGACATCTTCAAAAAAGGAATAACGAAAGTGACGGGCTCAACGAGAAAGAACGACTATGCTTTGGTCATGAATTCCTTCGGCGAGTGTCTAGGCTATGGCATAATAGTGCGCAACTTGGAACGAGAAAGAATAGGAGTTGCGATAGAGAACCTTTTGGATTTAGGCGACTTTCTGCGAAGAGAGAAATGAGCACGTCCTAGCGCGCGCCAGCGCCTCAAAGTCAACATTACCCTCAACCCCCCGATGCATGGTCTAGGCCTCAACTCCTAACAGCTTCTGCCACTTCCTCTACCTTCACCACGCGCTGCTCCCTCTTGGCCAAGTTGCGTAGCACAACGGACCCATCCTTGAGCTCCTTCTCGCCCACTATGACCGCGAAGCTCAACTTTCTCCTGTCCGCGTCCTCCAACGCTTTGGTCATCTTCCGCCCCATGACCTCAGCCTCAACAGGCACTCCGGCACGTCTGAGAGCTTCCGCGACTCTTAGCGCCTCATCCCTCAGCTGCTCGTTGACGGGAACAACCAGCACCCTGTTTCCCTCGCCAGCCTGTAGCACCGGTTTCTCTTGGCCCAGCGCGAGCATGATCCTGTCCACTCCGTGTGCAACGCCCACTGCTGGTGTCGGCTCTCCTCCAAAGAGCTCAATCAGCCTATCGTACCTTCCTCCTCCGCCCAAGGCTAAGTCCAAGTCGGGGACGTACACCTCGAAAATCATGCCCGTGTAATACTCAAGCCCCCTGGCGAAGCCCGCGTCAACCGTCACTTCAACGTTGCATCCGCTCTTCGACACGAGATCTAGCACGGCCCCCAGGTTCTGTGCAGCCTCAACGGACCTTTCGTACGCTCGGACTAGTTCTGTCACGTTGTTGACCACGCCTTGAACGTCGTTTCCTTTTTGCTCCACGAGTTTCCGAAGCATCGCCATGCACGTATCGGATACGCCTGCGCTTTCCACGAGTTTGAAGGCCTCTTCATATTGCTTCTTATCCATCAACTGCATCACGGCGGCCCGTACGGTGTCCAACAGGCCCTCTTGTCCGAGGATTCCCCCTAGGACGCCCACGTGGCCAACCTTGAAAGCAAAGCGTTTCAGCCCCGCGGCGCGCACCAAGCTGTTGGTTAGCAGTAGGATTTCAGCATCGGCTTCCGGTCTGCTGGAACCCATCAGCTCGTAGTTCGTCTGCCAAAACTCTCGGTAGCGTCCCCGTTGGGGCTCATCGTAGCGGTACACGGTTCCAACCGAGAAGAGCCTGAACGGTCTGGCCAGGTTCCGCAGCGTCGAAGCCACGAGCCGCGCGACTGAGGCCGTGAACTCCGGTCGCAGTGCAACGTCTCTTCCACCGAGGTCTTTGAAAACGAACATGCGTGACTTTACCTCTTCCCCCGCCTTGGCCGACAACAGATCGTACGATTCCACGACGGGCGTCACGATCTCGCCGTAGCCGTAGAGCCCTGCCACTTCCCGCGCCTTAGCCTCAATGCTTCGCAGGCGCTCAGCCTCTCCGGGCAGGAAATCTCTCATGCCGCGGACAGTCTTGAACTCAGCCATGCCTCCAGCACCTCGCGTTCACTTCAAGCTTAACTCCGACACCGAGTAGTAGACTATTTCTCCTCTCCGGTTCATCACCGTCAACACGAGCTCTTTCTTGAGGCTCAGGCTCTGCGTCAATGCCCGGCTGAGGCTCTCAACGGGAATCGGCTTTCCTTCTTGAACGTTGACTATCAGGTACTTGGCCGTGTCTTTGCTGTAGTCGCCGCGCTCGTACACGCGAAAGTCCACTCCGCCGCCGAAGCCCTCCCGCACTACGTACCCCCTGCTCCTCAAATCACGGAAGACAAGGTAGCACACCCAAGCGTTCTCGTTAGCTTTCTCGTAACACTGCAGCAGCTTCCGAAAATCCACAGCTTCACTATCCTCGTTCACGACTTCTAGCATTGCCCTGTCCACGAGGTATAACGCCTCGTAGAACGCGAGGAGAAGACCCTTCTTTCCAGCGACGCCGTAGCCTCTTTGGCTGAGCTCATCCACAAACCGTCTGTCAATGATCTTGACGCCGTCGCGTGCGAGTTGGCCCTTCGCTTTCAGTTGCGCCGCTTCCGCCGCTTCGTCTCCGTTCCTGCCCATTCTTGGACCACTCAGCATGTTTAACGGCGTCTTGGCTTATAGCGGTTAGCCTCTGGCTTCATGAAATCCTTTCTGTGGAGGATGCCGGTTTCGCAGATGATGGCTGAAACGTACTTGAAGGGTGTAACGTCGAACGCTGGGTTGAGGACGTCGATTCCCTCGGGGGCGACGCGCCGCCCGCCCACGTGCGTGACTTCTTCTGAGCTGCGTTGTTCGATGACGATGTCCGCTGAAGTGTGGTTCCTGTCGAATGTGGACCGTGGGGCTGCCACGTAGAAGGGAACCTGATGTTCTTTGGCGAGCACCGCCACCGTGAAAGTACCGATCTTGTTGATAACGGCGTCTTGGACGATGCGGTCTGCGCCGACGATGACCTTGTTGACCAGGCCTTTGCTCATGACGTAGCCGACCATGCTGTCGGTAATCAGTGTGACGGGTATCCCCGCGTGTTTAAGCTCGTAGGCCGTGAGCCTTGCACCCTGTAGTAGCGGGCGGGTTTCATCCGCGTAGACTCGGAACCGTTTGCCATGCTCCCACGCCGCTCTGATAACGCCAAGGGCCGTGCCATAATCGACGGTGGCCAACGCGCCCGCATTGCAGTGTGTGAGCACGTTGTCTCCGTTGCGGATGAGACGGGCGCCGTGCTTGCCGATTAGACGATTCGTGACAGCGTCCTCCGCTGCGATGTGGTTTGCTTCTTGGACTACGAGTGCGGCAACTTCAGCCGCAGTGCCTCTGTTTGTTCTTGCTTTGGCGAGGATTCTGTCGAGGGCCCAGAACAGGTTTACAGCTGTGGGCCGTGTTGCCCTTATGGTTTCTGCGGCTTTTTCAAGCTGGGCGATCAGTTGTTCTCGGGTTTCAGCTCTGGCGTTGTTGGCTGTGAGTGCTAGGGCGAAGGCTGCAGCTGCTCCTAGGAGTGGGGCGCCTCTTATCTTCATGGTTTTTATGGCGTCGGCGACGTCCTGGCAGTTTTTCATGGTGATGGTCACTTCTTCGTGTGGAAGCTTTGTCTGGTCGATGGTTTGAACGGTGCCGCTGCGCCACTGTATCGTGGGCATATACCTGTTGCCTCGTAAACCGCTTATTGTGCTGGTGAACATAAGGTTTGTTGGGGCCGGTGAAAAGGGCTTGAACACCGTTGGAATGCGGGAGTTCGTTGAGGCTTACGGGCGCCTGTACTCTAACGCGCGCGAGACTCACTCTTCATGTTGTCTGCCGTGGTGTTAAGGGTTATATGGTTGTTTGTCTGTGGGTTTGGGATGGTGGGTTTGTGTGTTTGAGTTTGGCCGAGTGAGGTTTAGGCCTTTGGAGAAGGAGGATTTGCGTTTGTTGCACGTGTGGGAGAACGATTCTGAGTTGATTATGTATTCTAGGAGTAGGCCTTTGAATTCTGTGAGTTTGGCTCAGTTGGAGAGGCAGTTTGAAGATTGGATTAAGGATGAGAAGGAGCTTCGTTTCATCGTTGAGCTTGTCGATTCGGGTGAGGCCATTGGCATCGCGCGTTTGGAGAGAATGGACTGGGGCAACGTGAAATCTGTGGACGTTGGCACGTACATCGGGAAGAAGGAGCTCTGGGGGAAAGGCTTGGGCAGAGATATAACGGTTGGGCTACTGGAGATGGCGTTTAACCAGTTTAACGCTGAACGTTGCCAAGCGTGGAGCGTCGAATTCAATCGCCGTGCCCACAGTGCTCTAGAAGCTTGCGGCTTCAAGAAGGGTGGAGCAGCAAGACAGACTGTTTTTGTGAACGGGCGCAAGTGGGACAGCTACCCCTTTGACATCCTAAGAGATGAATACCTGAACATAAGAATGGATTTGTTAAAGCAGACGCTCGGAGACAAGGCTGAAGGATACATCAAAGCAAATGACAAGCTTGAAGGATAGCAAACCCGCACCAAGCGATCCCATTTAGGGGGATTAGAGGTTGAGTCTTCTTTCTTGATTGTTCAATTTGTGTTTTTGAAGCTCAAAACCCAGGCATCGTTGTCTTGCCGGAAAGCTTCAACGATGACCCCCCCTACCTCGTCGTTTTTACATCAGATGTAATCTGTAATTGTAATCTGTAGTTGTAATCTGTAACCATGATGTGTGATGGTGAATCTTGAAGAGACAGATGGGCGTATCGATTGATGCTCAAGTTTGGGATGTTTACCGAGGCGTTTGCAGTCGTGAAAAGCTGCGGCTGGATGAGCTGATAGAAGAGTTTCTTAGACTGGTCTTGCGGATCGGTTCAGCTCTGGCCGTTTTGAACAAGATATGGGGCGTTTCAGAGACGATGTCTGAGGGTTTTGGAGTTTGTCCGGGGCGCGCTTCAACTGGTGCAGCAAAGGAGATAGCATTGTGCTAAGGTTATTGCCGACGATGGTCAGAAAACATAATAAGAACGGTCAAAGGCATTGAGTGTGTTGGTGGTGGGCTCATTGAGTCATGAAGGGGTGTGCCTGGAAAGAAAGTTTCTGGTTCCCAATGTCAAGGTTGACGATGTAGCTTTAGCTTGTCAGAAGGCTTTCAAGGAGATGGGCTTGAAAGTAACGAAGACAGAGAGAACTGAAGACGGGAGCGCGACAGTTCTTGCTCGAGAAGGTGCGCTGGTGCCCCTGACTTTGAGAATCTTGCTGTTTCCTTTCAGTCTGCAGCAGTACATTAAGGCGGCACAGCGATCGGGAGTTCATGTGGTTATTTCGCCTTCAGAGGAAGGTACAATCATATACTCGTGTGGACTTGCCCTCGACGAACTGACGGGAAAGCCTGCCGAGTTTATTTCTGATGAGGAAGTGGAAGAGCTTACGAACACGATGGAAGCTCTTGATTTTGAAAACAAGTTCCTGAAGAAAATGAAACAAACGTTCCCGGAAACCAAAGAAATCGAGTAACGACAATCTGAGAATGCAGTGGGCATTTAGCAATGTGGCCTCGCATGTATTCTTGCGCCGCGGATTCGCTGAAAAAGCTTTTATTTGCATCGAAAGTAAATTTCTCGTTTGAGGTCTTGAAGGATGACGATTGAATCAAACAGGACTCTTGGAGGAATAGGGGCAATACTGTTGCTGATTTTCCCGTTTGCTGGCATATACACGAGCATATTGGGACTAGTCGGTCTGATACTTGTTCTCATAGCCCTCAACGGCTTGGCAAATGAGTACGTGGAACGGCGAATATTCAACAACGCGATCTACGGGATAATAATAACCATAGTAGGTGCTATCGTTGCCGTGGCATTGATTGTGACGGCTGCCTTCGGCATTCTTTCTGTGTTAGGCATCCAAGTTTCCAGCTGGACGGACTGGAGCGCTCTTCAGAACATCAACGTACAGAACTTCACAAACTGGAGTGCAATCGCGCCCTACATAGCGGCTATTGTTGGAGCTTTGGCAATTCTGTTCGCGTGTGCCGTTGTTGGGACGTTTTTGCTGAGGAGATCACTCAATGTTCTTTCCGAGAAGTCGGGTGTTCACCTTTTTGCCACTACTGGATTGCTCATGCTGATCGGCGCAGTTCTAACGATAATCGCAGTGGGCTTCATTCTCTTGTGGGTATCTTTGATACTGCTTGCCGTGGCTTTCTTCGAAACAAAAACGCAACCAAAACAGGCACAGACTACGCAGCCGCCACGCCCGCCGTAGAGAATAATCGAACAGTGTATCCCTAACCAAAGCAACCTTCTTTTTTTCTTAGAATCTAAGCAAAGTTCCCGATTGTCAGAGGACATGGCTGTAACAAAGTGAGATGTCTCCGGAATTGTTTTGAGCTTGGAAAGGGAAAATCCGTGACTATATTGCCGATGTCCAACAATCATTTATAGGAGAAGGTGCAGAAAACCTCAAACGCACGTTCTTAAGCGGTCAAGTTGCTATGAGAAGAATCGACAAGGGCTATAATGAGGTGGAATCAGGTTGTATTGTCCTAAATGTGGAACACAGCTTCCGGATGACGCCGTTTTCTGCTTGAAGTGTGGAGCAAGCGTTGCAGCTGCTCAACCGAAAGAGGCGTCGGCATCTGCCATGCCAGTTTTGGCTCCTTTGGAGGCAAAGTCATTGAAATGTCCTCACTGTGGTGCTCCGATTGCGCCGAAATTTGGCGAGATGATTATCACATGTGAGTACTGTGGGACTGGAGTCACGCTGGGAACCGATGGCTGGAGAGGTATACAGAAGCAGACGATGCTGCCGCTCATGTCAGCGGAGAAGGACAATGTCATCGCAGAGATTCATGATCTTATGGATAGAGGGCTGTTGCATAGGCATCTTCAGGAGAGTTCAACGCTTGAGGAGTTGAACCTGAGTTTTGTTCCTTATTGGATTGTTTCCGTGTCGGCGAGGACTTCTGTCGTGGCGAGTGACATGGCTGTCGAGGCTGGACAGATCGCTACTACCGCTGCTCTCGCTGGTGTGATGGGATCGGCGTTTGGTGGCAGGCGTGGAGGGGGTTTTGCAGGGCCTCTTCTTGCGGGAGCGATGGTGGGCACGATGATGGGTCCTCGAAATGCTGCGACGAAGACGTACCAGGTGGATAACAACTACAATTTCCCCATAATAGCGCTGAAAGCTTTGACTGAGCATCAGCCCAGAAACTACCAGTTTAACCTTGAGGATAGAACGCTGTTCGATGTCTCGAAGGTACCGAAGGGTATCAAGGTCTTGAATGGTGACGTTGGAGAAGAGGCAGCGAAATATCAGGCGAAAACGCTCGTCGACCAGCTGCAATCAGAGAGAGCGCACGCTCAGTACCACATGATCCAGCAACTGCATACTGACTTGGACGTTGCAGATACAGAGCTACTTTACGCGCCGATATGGTTTGCCCAGTACGACCACAAGGGCAGAAAAATAATTCTGGTCATCGACGGCAACACAAGCGGGGTAATAAACAGCATCGGCCTCTGAAGAACAAAAAATAGGGCAGGCGCCAATGGTTGAAGCTGTCTTGAACGGTTCTTCAGATGCTCAGCTTGCGATTATCTCATAGGTTCTTTTGTTATTCTTTGAGTTTGTTGAACCGTTCAGTTTTTTTCGTGCAAGTGTGCCTATTTGATGATTAGGTTTTCCAATTCTCTGGGATAGTATGTCATCTGCTCTTTTCCTTCTTCGGTTATCAGGATGGTGTCTGAATGTCGGAATCCGCCGAATCCTATTTCATAGAAGCCCGGCTCACAGCTCAGAACCATTCCTGCAGATAGGGGCTGTTCATTTCCGATGTCTAGCCATGGAGGTTCATGTCCTTCAAGGCCCAAGCCGTGTCCGGTGTGGTGTTCTACTAGGTGGATTAGCCCTGCTTTCTTGAAGACGTTGATTGTTGCCTTGTCGATTTCGCTGCATTTTGCTCTGGGTTTGAAGGCTTGGAACGCTGCGTCCTGAGCTGAGGTCATGACTTCAAAGTATCGTTTTTGTTTCGGTGAGGGTTCGCCAACTATCATGGTTCTTTCGAGTTCACAGCTGTAGCCTCCGACGTCAACTGCTGCTTCTGCGATGATAACATCTCCTTTCTTGATCATGCGTTTTGTGGACATCGAATGCGGTATGGCGCTCATCTCACCTATTTGTCCCCTGAAACCGGCGTTAATAGGGTATACATTTCGCTTAGGCTGATAGTCTGGTCCCAGTGTTTTTTTCATTGCTATTGTTGCGTCACACGTAGCCTCAAGCGCCACGGCTGCATCCCAAAGCTCTTCACAAGTGTATTCCTGAAGAAGCGAGACGGCGAGATTCGCCCATTTGCAGCTCTCTCTGATGAGCTCTATTTCTTCAACAGATTTCACTACTCGCAGACTAGGCACTAGTTCAGACGCGTCCACCAATTTCGCGTCAGGCAGCTTCTTTGCGATTGAGGGCCCTTCATAACCCCACATCATTGAAGCGCCAGACTTGTTGTCCATGCCTATTCGTTTTTTGGCAAGCCCCATTTCTCTCAAGAAATCCGCAAAATGCTCGATAGGATGCTTTTCTCCTGGATAATCAAGGTAAGTTTTGACTTCTTCAACTAGCTTTGTCTCAAGGGGGACATGATCCTTCTCTAAACGAGGTCCCAAGAAAGTAATCTTGCCGTCCACTGGAATGACCAAAGCTGCTGGACGCTCGGTTGAGATGAAGGAGTAACCGGTAAGGTAAAACATGCTTGTGCCATTCGTCAAGTACAATGCGTCAAGTCTTCGTCTCCTTAGTGTTTTTCTGACCTGTTCTATACGACGCATATATTCGGCATTGCTTATCGAAAACAGAATCCATCCACTCCTTTCAAAGGTACGAATCTACTCTTGTCCAGCTTAGCAATAAATACTTTCCACAGAAAACAGCGCTCATCCTCAAATGCGTCAATTCTTCCCCTTAAGGCAAGATCATTGCGATTCTGGCAGCCCGGGAGTTACCGTTCCCAGATTGTAATTTATACCGAAATTCCTCTTTTTTGTTTGGATTGTAAGGTCGCTGGGATTTGAACCTAGGATAAGTGGCGATGTCTCCCGCGCAACCTCCTCTTATTTCTGTTTGTTCTTGAGCTGAGCCTGCGCTTGATTAAATCACCACCAGCACGCGCTTTGTAGACGAGTTCCAACCAAAAGTGTAGCAAGGAGATCGCATTGCGCGCGCCTCAAGGAATTAATAAGAAGAAGAGCACTGATAGGAATAGATTGATTGGAACAGACACTTAGGGTGCAAGACGATTGTTAGGCAGATTCCACGTGGTCAACAATTTTATCGATTACATCTAGGGTTTCCATTGGAGGAAAATTCTCTGCCCTGGTTTCGGTTTTCTTGAGGAAAATTCCGCCTGATTCTATGATTATTCTAATTCCTTTCTCATTGATTATTCGTACGCAATCGTTTTTTCTGTCGGCCTCAACTTTTAGTGGGACAACGTTTGACCTCATAACCATGTTCTTCAATTCACTGTCGCTATTCAATAGCCCTGCCAGTTTTCCGCCTTCCCATTTGATGTCAACGAGTTTTTTGGAAATTAGGCCTTCTTTTTTCTCTTTTACTTCTGCCTTTAAATCGTTTTCATTTCGTTTTCCCATGCCCTTTACGATGTAATGAAAATTGATGTTTGTAGGTCCCATCTTGGTTACCTGCTTGGATATCGTGGGACCTATACTAAATCCTCTGCCTGCTCCAATGCTCCCACTGGCAAATTTGAGAATAACGAGACCGAATTTTCTGCCGCCTATCTTTATTGCTTTTTCACCACGTATCGTTTCCGAACTATCTGATTCCAGAAGCTCTGCGTCCAGACCAGCCTTTTGATAATATGCCAGCAAGTCTCTGAACACTTCTCTCGGGATAATACCTACCATTTTCCCTTTACCTCAATTCAGAGATAGTGATACTCCAACTTATGCTTTGCGAATAAATTATCAATTTGCGCGCCCGAGCTTGAACTCTCTCTACACTCTGAAAAACAGAACCTCCAAAACTCTTCAGCGCGCGCTACGAAGGTTCGGATATCAGTGCTTGAGCGTCATGGTCTGGCAGGATATTTTCAACGTCGCGCACAGTCGATATGCCATAGACTCCTAAGCTGATAAGTACTCCTAGGATTCCAGAAATCACTAACATAAGCGCCATGCCGGCACCTGGACCGATCCCTACTAGCCATCCGAATGACGATGTGAGGCTACCCCCTGACTTCATAGAGGGTTCGAACACTCTGTCGGCGAAAAAGCCGGCCATCAACATTGCTGGAGGGCCTGAGACCTGCGCTATTAACCGTCTCGTTGAGAACACTCGCCCCTGCAGGTCTGGAGCGACTTTGCTCTGCCATATCGATTGGTTGGAAATGTTGATTATCGGGTTTATGAGCATGGAAAGGAAGAAAATTGAGACCCAAGCAGTGATGACGCGCGCGCAGGTGCTCCTTCTAGAGTAGGAAAGGACCAGATACGGGCGGGAATGAGACCTGCCTTTGACCATTTCATCTTGAAGGTGGAGATAGCAGCGAACCCTGAAATCAGGGTATTCGGCAATTGGGGATTTCTGCGCGGTAATTACACAATGTCTATGGTTCCTAAGGCTGGTGGTGAGACAATCAAGTATGACGGTAAATACCTGACAATAGTGGAAAAACAGGCTGATGGTTCTTGGAAGACTGCTCGCGATTGCTTCAACTCAAACGTGCCAGAGACCTAGCGCGCGTAACAGCGAGTCGAGGTACGAACAGCTTTTATTACGCTAGGACGAGTGGTGACATAGTGATTAATATGAATAATCAAGAACCAGATGTGAAATCCATCCGTGAGCTTGAAGACAAAGCAAGGGAGGCAGCTAAGGCGAAGGACCTCGATCGATACGTCTCCTTTTATGCCGACGATGCTATCTTGCTTTGGCCCGGGGCACCGATGGTCACTGGCCGTGCTGCGATTCGGAAGTTCATGCGACTCTTTTTTTCAATGCCCGATTTCTCGCTCAGCTTTAAGACTGCCCGCGTAGAGTTGTCCCTAGCCGGAGATTTCGCGTACACATGCGGTACAAACAAGGTGACTCTGGTAGACCCGAATGGCAAAAGAATGAAAGACAGTGGCAAGTATCTGACCGTTTACAGGAAGCAGTCTGACGGCACATGGAAGGTCGTGGCGGACATGGGTAACTCCGATCTGCCGGCACCAATCCCGGCATAGACATCAGCGCGCGTTATCTAGACTACTCTTGCACCCTTCCGTGTATTGTGGATCATTTCCATAGTGGCAAGACGATTTTTCACTGCAGTGTTGACATCTTCCAAGACGATTTCTTGCATCCACTTTGGGAGCTTCAGAATTCGGAGTCCTAATCGCTCCCACATTTCCAGCCATTTCTTTCTCAACGCTGTCTCTCGACCGAAATCTCTCAGAATGTCGATCTTACAGCTCATATTGTCACTCCTTTAGAATGTCACTAAGCCTCGGATTGAGTTTTGCATCAGTGCGCGCTAGAACATAGTTTCATAATTCATTAATAGATCCCACGTGCACTATAGAATGCAGAGATTCCAACATCGGTTTGGCTTTTCCCTGCAAAGCGATGGTTGGGGAGGAGGTGAGAGAGAAATGAGAAGAGTCTTGATGTTTGTCATAGTCTTGTTGGCGTTGTCGGTCATAACACCTGGAATTGTAAGTGCAATTGCAACACGAACGGAGTTTACAGGAACTATGAGTATGACTGCAACTTGGCCAGGTGACATTTATGTCCTCAAGAGCGGAATAGTGCGCCAAGTAGGCGCAGAAGCATCGGGGCCTATCGCAAGCTCGGACCCACGTTTGACGGGGGTGTTACAGATCGTGTTGAATGCCGTTTTCAGTCTGAATACCGGGGAAGGCGTTGGTTTTGGTTCATTCACGATCTCTAATGCTGCGGGCACATTTGAAGGAAGGTTCACAGTAAAGGACACAGACTACATCTTCTTCGAGGGCAAACTTGAAGGCCATGGCACAGCTGCCTATGAGGGGTTGCTGCTTAAACTTGAAATGACGGGAACAGACCTGTACAGGGACGCCGATCCGAACACAAACGGCATAGACGCGACTTTCACAGGGTACATATTATCCCCTCATGGCGCTTAGTTGCCGTAACAAGAACAATGCGCCATCAACATCATGCTTTTCTTTCGTTTCAACTTGTCTCTCTTTGCTTTCAAAGAACGTTTTTTCGGGTTATGCCCATGGGATTCGGCAGCGCACCTCTTCCTGCTTCATCAGGGTAACCCAGTCTTTGTCGTGCATAGTCAGGCGAGACTATGCCATGCTTAATTTCGCCTTGGAGCATTCTGCTTAACGCTTCTTTGTCTTCGCTTTTCAATGGTCTCCACAAGAGCTTGACCGGGCTGCGGGTTTTAACCAAGGGGAAAATGATGCTTTCGTGCAGTCGTTTGAGCAGGCGTTGATAGCCTCTTACTTCCGCCTCAAGGATCCGTTCTTGGTATTCGGCAGTAGCCATCGTTGTTGTTCCTCCGAAGCCTAAAGCTGGTTCAGGGACGCCAAGGCCTGCGACGAGGTTGCGAGTAAAATGCTGTAGTAGGGGCTCGATGGTTTGTCTTCCACCAACGCTTGCAGTCTGATAGACTTCCTGGATCTGCGTGATTATGCCGTCGTGGTAGACGTCTTCACCAGGCTTACGGTTTATGATTCCAGATTTGGTCCGGTCAAAAGTGTCTTTGTCAACCGGTTGCTCCTTGCTGCCGATCTGAATTGCAAGAAGCGGATCCGCCCGACGTCTGGCGATCCATGGAAGCTTTTCCTCCATGAAGAGCAACGACTTTATCGTGGGCAACGCGCGTCGGAGGCTGCTGACGCCGAAAAGAGCCCAGGGCTCGCTGTTGAATTTGAGGTCAAGGATTTCTTCGGGTTTGAACCGTTCAATCTTCCCAAACTCAGGCTCATAGACATACTCGCTCACTTTCTGAGATGCGTCGACTTTCTTGCCCATCCTCATCGGGTTAAGAGCCCTGAGAGAAACGTTTGCGCCTTTCTGGATCTGCCAATACATATTTCCGAACAGAAGCGCATAGAGCGAACCATCACGAACAACGACGTCTGCTTGGATCTGTGAGAGGAATTCCTCGATGCTGCTTATGCTGCCCTTGTCGTTGCTTTCTAGGTCGTAGCCCATTTGCCAGATCATGAACTGCTTTATGTCGACTGCACGGGCAACGTAGGGCACGTAGTGATATGCGTCCAGGTAGTCTTGGAAATCGTTGAAGTCGTCCGGATATTTGACGCCTGTGACGGTGCCGATGGAAACTTTTACTGCTGTTGCTGGGTTGATGTTAGCTTCAACGAGTTTTGCGTTTTGAAGTCTGCCTCGAATCCTTGTTTCGCTGGATTGTGCAGGTTGATCGCTGCTTGAGACTAGGTATGCACTGCTTGTTTTGCCTTCAACAGCAACGAGCCCTAAAGGCTTTGGTGGTTCAGGTTTCTTTTCCCAAGGCCACTTCATTCTTATTTGTCGCCTGTCTTGCCGAAATCAACGATGCCTGTTAGAACGGGATGTTTCACGGCAGCCGATACAGCGAGTGCTGTTGCCCAAAAAACATCGTCTTTAGCGCCGTCTGGGTGGCTGAAGCGAATGTGACCCGACTTTGCGAGCTCACTTTTTTCTACATTAAGCTCAGCTGTTAGGTCAACGTCTCCGCTTCTGGATATTGGCACGTATGGGATGTGCACTTTTCCGCTGCGCATCTGTTCCCGCAGAATTGTAGCCAACTCTTCTTTCGATTGAACGGTGAAGTTTATGCCTTCAACGTTGCGGATTCCGCTGCGGGTCATGTCTTCAACGATGTAGTTTCCAACGCCAGTCACGTCGGCATAAACTGCTCGAACGATGTGCCACCTGTCTTGGAGACTCTTAACATAGCCGATGACGCTCGCATACTCCATCTTCAGTGGGAACCTGTGAATATGGATGACACGAATGCCGTTGCCTGTTCTCTCAACGACAACGATGACGCTGAAATCCTGTTCCTTCCCGAAATCTAGATAGAACGAGCCCTTAGGCACATCTTCAAACGTGAAGGGTTGGAGTTGGCTGTCGATGCAGTTAACGATGAGGCTCTGCGTCAGCCAGGCGTCGATGTCTTCTACGAATTCGGCGTTGAATTCTCGTTTGAAGCGTTCTTCAGGCAGCTGTGTCTTCATTTCTTCTATGAAATCTTGCTTGATTAGGCCTGCTTTGACGACGTCTTCGCACGTGACCACGTGTTTGCTGAATTCGTTGCTCTGGCACATGCGGTAGAAGACGCTGCCCTTGCTCCATGGAGTAGAGGAAGCGATCAGAATGCCGTCGGTTGTTGCCAGCATAGGGTATAGAACGTTGTAGAATACGAGTTCGTCTTCGCGGAAGAAGGCTGCTTCGTCACAGATGACTTGATGCGCCGTGTAGCCCCCTCAAAAGCTGAGGGCTGTTGGGTAAAATCACGATTCTCGCGGAATTCGTAAACCTAATGACCGTTCTCTGCTGCCGATCAATTAAGGCTGCACGGTAGTCTTGCTGGAGGCTTGCGAGGTAGTCTTGGATTCGGTCTCCGAGTATCATGCTTTGGCGCAGGCTTGGCGCCACGATTAGACTGAGAGACTTGGGGTTTGTGAATGCGTACCATAGGGCTCTTAGAGCTATGGTGGTGGTTTTGCCGGCCTGTCGACTCCATCTTACGACTATGCGTTTTGACTCGTCCTCAAGAAGCTTGGCTTGGTATTCTTTGGGTTCGAATTTGAAAAGAGCCCTAACGAATTCTACTGGATCCTGTGGAACGGTGATTTCGTCAGTGGCTGCCAACTCATTTTTGAGCCTCTTTAGCCTGCTTCCTTGCTCTTGCTTCATTTACCAGACGCTCAAGCTCATCCAATTGCGAATTGATCTGCTGCTCATCAAAACCCGAAGCCACACAGTTGATCGTCTGAGCAGTATACGCGGCTACACGAGCCCACTTATTACGAGATGGCAAATCGATGCTTTCGTTCTTGGCAAGGTCGTGCGCAAGATCGTACAGTTCCTCAAGCTTGCCCAGAAGCTTCGACCTCAACGACTGCGTGTCAACTCTCACTATTGTTCTGCGGAGCTGAATCCGTCTGAGCACCATGCTATTGCGAGAGATTTTGACCAATACGACCTACCCCCTTTTTCCTATCGACGCTGAAAACTGCCTTCACCACGAGAATCAACAAGAACCTCGCCCTTCTCAACGTCTGGGAAAAGACCCACCTCGACGGGTTCGCTCGCTAGAGAGAGAAGTTCCTGACGAGTGATTCTTGAGATGATCTCTCGCCGATCTTTGTCATAGAAACAAGTGGAAAAGATTGTTGAACGAATGCGTCTAAGGAGGAGTCTTTCGGCACTTCTTCTATGCACAGAATCAGCCCTAACGCCACTCCAAGGCGGCAACTTGAAACTACGTATAGAATTATATTCTGCGACAGATAAGGTGAATTGTGCAATAGGCTGGTCATTTGTTGCCCAGAAACTTCATTGTACGGGTAGTCCTGAGCCCTCAACACAAGGAAATACTAGACAACATTTGCACCAAGCTTGGTCAGAGTGAGAGTGAAACCATGCGGGTAGCTTTTCTAGAGTATGCGAAAAGCATAAGTCTAATCACGGAAAAGGTTCATAGAAAGTAGGGCTTGCATAAGACGGATCAGAAGGCATCGTTATGGAAGAATGGGTGGAAGCCAACATATTTTTGCACGAGGGAAAACAAGAAGAGTTTCTTCTGAAATTCATCAAACCAACTGTGCAGAAACTGCGCTCTGAACTCCAGATTACTGGTTATCATTTCTTGAATGAACAATGAGATTAGATTCAGGGTATTGACAACGAGTGAAAAGTCAGACAAGGTAAGGAGATTGATCAATAATGCTAAAGGACCGCCCCAAGTGAAGCAGATTAAGTATCCTGATACTCCGCATCCTGGTGAAAGAGAAGCATTTGGTGAAGACGGATGGAGGACCACGTTCAAGTATTTGGAGGCTGGAAGCGATTTCGCTCTCGACCTAATAGATCCTAAGACTAGAAAAGGCCCACAGTTCAATCCATATGCGTTCGCACACTATTTTCTCAATCAAAGTGGCTTCACCATTCTACACGAAGCCAATTTCCATGCCAATGCAGTCAACGAGCGAATGTCAATAATAATGCAATTGAGCCTGCAGGAAATGAGCAGCCGTCTAATGGAGAAGATAAGTCAACTCGAGACCCGTATGGGTGAATTGGAAAAGCGAAAACAGCCTTAAATCTTGGCGTGCTCGAATCGAGCGAGCTAAGCCACTAGTTGCTTCTGCTTCGTATCGGTTTCTTCACCCATCCTAAACCGAAGATCAAAATTCTTGATGTATTCCGCTTCTTGCTTGGAGAGCCCATAGTGTTTTGCCAAGACATCGTCGATCTTATCCAAGATAGACTTGCTTTCTTTGGGATAGAACTCCTGGTAGACTACTTTTCCAGTTCGTACATACTTGGTCTCTTTGAGTCTCGAATGTCTCTTGTAGTCTTCCATAAGCTCTCTGCACAGGTCTTTCAGTTGTTGCCTAGTGTCTGTGCTCATGTCTCTTACATTCAAGGGGAAATTTCTGATTTCTCTTTCTACTAGATCTCGACAATTGGAAGTGCATATAAAGAACCAATAGAAAAGCGAGCTATTCAATGCTGCTGAAATCTCCTCACATGAACCGATATCATCAATGATGTACAACTGTTTATTATGAACTGAAACTGTCTGGCCTTTTTCATTGTGAAACTTGGGAGTGAAGTTCATAGCGCGAATCCAATATCGCGGAGCATTGTGGTAAACAAGAAAATTCTCCGATTTTTTTGCAATGACATCGGATAGGAGTTTGTCTTTCTGAATTTTCCTCAGTATTCCTTTTTCGATTTCATCGCCTATTTTTGGGATTATGCCCGGTTTGACTATATCGGTCACGTCGATGAAGGACATGAACTTGAAGAGTCTTCCCTTTTCTTCAGCGTACCATCTATGATAATGAGTTGAGAGCACCTTGCCGTCTTTTGCACCCTTGTGGCCAAAAACAATTGATGACCTGCAATCCTCCAGGCCTTTGAATATTTTATCCGGTCTATCATCAAAATTACTCACTTTCAGCTCCGCAGTGTCTTCTATCAGCATCTCTTGGAGAGTCGACATTCTGTCAGTACAAACTGCCGAAATAGGTACGATGTACCCGAAGTATCCCCCTGTTTTCGTTATGTTCATTGCTCTCTCGAAAAAAGGAGCATATGTATTTCCACACTCCGATGTCCGAAATTGGTACAGTGGATAATCGATTTCCCCAAATTCAACGTAAGGAGGGTTTCCTAGAACTATGTCAAATCCTCCGTTGGAAAAGACCTCGTTGAACTCCAGAATCCAATGGAATGGTCTGTGTTTCTCAAGTTCCTGAAGAGCGCTGGCCTTTCTGATTTGTTTCTTGCTGTTGAGCTTTCCGAGGAACTGCAAGTAGTGTCCGCTCATGACCTTCTGCAAGACGCTATGGACTTGCTCGACAACTTTTTTTACCTTCTGGGCAGATTTTGGATCTTGTTCTGTCTTGTAGAGTCTGAGGAGCAAATCTCTAATCAGCAGAATGTTCTTTATCGTCGGTTTCTCGCTCAATTCTTTGATTCTTGACACATGGTCGGGATATTGGACGGACATTTCTTTGACAAGTTCGTCAATGTTTAACGGTTGGAATTCATGAAGGTCACTTATTTCGACATAATCGTCAAAGCCAAGAAGTGTGTTTCCACAAACAATGTTGTATTCTATGTTGGGAAGTAATTCAACCTCGTCGAGATTTCCAACAGAACTTACCAACTCAAGCCAAAGCCGAAGCTTCGCAATTTCAACTGCCTGCGAATTAAGATCAACCCCGAAGACATTATTCTCGATTATTTCTTTTTTCGTCTTGTAAGGATCAAAAGGTAACTCTAGCTCTTTGACGAGGCGTTTGTGAATCTGCATCAAGAAGTTGATTACAGGCATGAAGAACGCTCCGGAACCACAACCTGGATCCACTATTCTCAGGCTTTGAATCTCACTATAGATCTCCCTGAGGTCGGACTTACTGAGGCTGCCGTCCGCGAGAGCATTCTCGACCCTTTTTGCTGGCGGAGCGTGGTGTTTTCTCAGTCGGGAGTTGAAGATGTCCAAGATCAGAGCTTTCAGAGTTCCCGCAGTAATGAACTCGGTAACATTATCAGGCGTATAGTAAGCTCCTTTTTCATGGTTAGCCGTTCTTTCAAAGATGTAACCAAGTATCTCGGGGCTCATGACGTCTCGTCGTCGCTCAATATCAGTTCTTAGTCGACCAAGATTCTCGTCTTCGAAGCTATAGCCCTCCAGGAAAGAAATAAGCTTGGCAATAATATCGTCTTCCACCGAGTGTTCAGGATGTGCTTCTTCCTCCACAGTCTTCCGGAACAAGCCTCCGTTCAGATATTTGATCCCTGCAAAAGGCCCTTCTTTTTGCTCATCAATTGGATTATTTAAGACATTAAAGAAAAGTCTCTTCAAAAATGAATCATAGAATGATCCAGTCGGCGCTCGTTTGTAGGTTTTCCATAGATTGGAAAGAAAGGTCTTGTCTCCATTCATCCAACCTTTTGCTTCGATGAACTTGATGAAAATAAGACGGTCGACGACCGCTTGAGCTATCCTGGCTGTAGCATCTTGATCATCGATCCCAGTTATACAGTTTACGAGACATACCTGGGTGTTTTTGTCCCCAAAAACAAGACGCATGTACTGATCATAGAATTTTCTGCTTACCTTCTCTTGATAGTTCTCTAGTACAACCATTTGGGTACGGAGAGTCTTTTCTATCCGATCTCTCGAAAAGAAGTCAAGGAAGGTACTGAACAGCTGAAACCTTTCTTTCTCTTGCATTAACGTCTGAAAACCAAGCTTCTCAACGAAAAAAGGGGATAGGTCAACCTTAACCTCACGATGCTTCCCATATTCAATTTGGTACTCGATGAGTATCCATCGAAATCCATCTGTAGCAATACCGTAGTTGGTATCAGTTGCCTTATTCTGGATCCAGGTCAAGACCTGTTCTAGACCATGACCCTCAGCGTAGAGGTCCGAATTCAAGGGTTCTGCTTCAGCCAGGAGATAGAATTCCTGACTCACCAAAAGCTTGTAGTCTGGCCATCTTATACCATAGACTCTTAACTCGCTTTCACTTCCCCGTTTGGATTTGTCATAGCCTAGGAAATCAAGCAATTCTTCTATGATGTTCTCTTGTGTGAATGTTTCTGGCTTTGCCTTGAATTCCTTGGAAAAGTAGTCCGGAAGGGTTTCTCCTCTCACAGCAACTGCTTCTAAATCAACTTTATTGCCTATTTTTGTTCTCAGTAAATGGCAAATCCTCTCAATGACCCTAATAAACTCCGAATACTTTGCCTCATTGCTAGTGTTTTTCTTTAGCCCCATCAAGACCCAAACAGCTTACAAGTACGTGTTGATAGATCAAGGGAAAAGGCTTTCCTTCCACCATTCGAGGCAGACCAAGGTTCGCGCCGCGTCACATTTCTCTTCTTTCAATTATAGTTTCTAGCGCGTGCAACTGTTGCAAGAGTGCTATTCTTCGATATATTCAGAATAGTCGTCAATTATCGTATCGTTCATATGCTTCAACTTTTTCTCTTGCGCAAGTTCAAAAACCGAGTCATAAGAGACATAAGAGCACACTTCTGATAGTTGCCGTCCAGCTATATCAGCGAAAACAGGTCTATTGATCTGGGTGAAAACGACAGCTCTCCGCTCATTTGGAGCGACTATGTGGATCTTGATATCAAGCATAGGCTGTAAAGCCAACAAGTCTGCCATTCTGAGAATGCCTGAAAAGATTGAAGTCGTGTCTTCTACTTCGAAGGCTCTGATTATCGACCTGCGCTTTATCCAAAGAACGTCGATATTTCTAATAGTTCTCAGTGTGGTTTCATCAAATACTAGAGGCAATTCCTCCAAGAGCACGTCATCCTTTGGTCTCCAAATCTCTAACACTCTTGCTCTATCACTATTGGGTAGCCATATCTTGAGATCAAGAGCCTCGCCTATCTCGGCGAGTTTTGCTTGAACCATGATCGAGTCCCTTCTTTCCTTTTCAGAGACTGGCGCTTGTTCGATTTTTTCCTCTTCTTCATCATCGGGTACAGAAACAGTAACTTCCTTCTTGCTACTAATCCGAATTCTCGTTGTTCTCAGCTTTCTATGGTCGTCTTCAGAGAAAGGATAGTCAACCTGTTTCTTAGCTTGCCCCAACAGAGCCTCTTCAAGAAAAACGCAGTCTTCTTTTGGCCATAATCTAGGACTAGAAAAAACCATAAAGGTCCATTTGTTGCTGTTTTTGCTTAGTGCTTTTGTGAATGAAAGGGTATTCCAGACAAAATCCTCGTGAAGGGGATTGATTTTTCAAGTGGCAACCAGACGATAGGTACTACTTTGAATCTCAATATGAAAGGGTCATTCTCCTTTGTAAAAATGGGACTATTATCTTGAAACGGCTCACTTTTTATTTCGAGTACACCAATGAACCTTTGAAGCCTAGTAACATAACAGATCAACCTGTCTCCTGAACCCATTTTTTGATTTCCCACGTAGGTTTTTCTGGAGATTCTGAAGCCGCTGGTGTCTCTAGGAGATTTTTCAAAGGCCATTGCTGTTTCGGGTGAGAATAAGTCGATATAATAGTTCATATTGGTGGAATATGAACCGAATCGCCTTAAATGCTCTTCTTTGGGTCACGAGGGGCCTTGCTCACACCACGTAGTCTGGCTTGTTCAAGCAATACAAACCATCTCTCAGTAGTCCTTTAATCTCTTCAAACATTCGTTCGTTTCTTTCTGCCCAATCTGGATAGCACGTGACAACCTCAACAGAATTCGGATGGCTTGCATCTCCAACTTTGATTACCACACCGTTGCTCTTCGTAAACAAGTCAATAACAAGTCTAGGCAACCGTTGCTCAGTCTCAAATACATAGTGAGCTCCCTTGAACTTTACACTTGCCAAAATGCCTTCTAGCACCTTGATATCAGTAATCAAACCCGTAAAACTGAACCCGTTACAAACAAGCTGATAGGCCCTCCCAAGATTCGCAGGCTTACGAACATACAAGTTGACCCTGCCCGTCTCAAACCATTGAAGCCTACCGAACCGATCCTTCCACAACAACCATCTATTCCGAGCCCTACTACTTACCCAGCCAACACCCAAAGCCCGACTCCTATCCACACCATCAGGCACATAACACCACCCACGCCACGCATGAATTGAACACTTTGAACCCCGCTCATTTCCACAGTTAGACTTCCAAAAACTCTTACAATTATTAACATAAGCCCCATACTTCCCATAAGGCAAACTCAGCGCTCTGCACATGTCCTTAGCCGTCAACAATGGATCCTTCTGCAAGAGCCCAAACACCGTTTTTCTCAGACTGCCACTATAACAACTCTCACTGTTAGAGTCAACAGAAGAAGGCTTACCGTGAGAGTTCCTTACCAAAAACTCACCTGCTGGCTAGCGCCAACGGCTCTCCAATTCCTTGCCAATCAAACATCCTTGGGTTTTGCGTACCGAGCAATCAGAAACATCACATTGAACAACGAGCAGGATGTCAGCTTGTCTTGTTCCAAGGATCTTGCCCTTTAAACTAGCCATCCGCCTGGCCTGAGGACACCAACAAGAACCGTGAACAACATCCTTGAAGACCAAGTCACGGACCTCTTAGGAAATTCAGAAACAGAAAAAGAGGGGAAATGAGCGAAACCCCTCAGCAGAAAGTATAATCAAACTCTAGAGAGTGGTAGCCCGGGAGAGATTCGAACTTTCGGCGAATAGATATTTTTTGTGGAACGGTCCTCTTACTCAGTGGCTGGCTTTGAAACGAAGATATTATCTCTTATGAAGAGTCTCCATGCCTTATCTTTCCATTCACCTGAATAGTCTACATTGACCCTCTTTGTTTGGGCAATGTCATTTTTATCGGCGGTCACGCCAGTATCAATGTGTAGCGGTGGAACGCACAGATCAGCTCCGTTTTGCCTCGTTGACATGCCCATTGCCATGCAGAGCCTGCCGGGTCCACTCGTCAAGTTGGCGGTTTGACCCTTCGAGGCTCCTCTGCGTTTCATCATGATTTCAACGCCAGAAACGGGCTCTAGCGCTCTCACCAAGATTGCTTCTGGCTTTCCGGGAACTCCTCCACTCGAGACATTGAAACAATAGTACATTCCGTAGACTTGGTAGATGTATACATGACCCTTCGGTCCGAATTGAACTTCCGTCCGTTTTGTGCGCAGATTGCCGTAAGCGTGGGAAGCTTTGTCCTCTGGACCCATATACGCTTCCGTCTCAACAATCTTGCCTATCGTTACTCCCTCGGGGCTTTCGTGAACGAGATATTTCCCAAGCAGCTCTTTCGCCACCGTCAGGGTATCTCGCTTGTAGAACTCTCTTCTGAGAATCATGCGCTAAAATTGATGGCTCAATCAAAATAAGATTTATTGCATGCCACTAAAGACGTCGGGTGTTTCTGAACGGTACAATCAGTGCCGTGTGGCAACAATCTATCATTAGCTTTATTTGAACCTGTGCGAATGGATGGGAAACATAGGAATAGCACTTGCGGGAGCTCTGGGCGTGCAAGATAAGAAGAGAAGAGCGATTGTCTTAACGGGCGTTGCTGGCGTTCTCTGGGGCACTTCTTTTCCAGCCATAAAAATCGGTCTGGAATATGTAGACGCTTACATGTTCGTTTTTCTGAGGTTTCTTCTTGCATCAATCGTAATGCTCTTTCTTCTATCGATAAAGAGGAATTACGGGTTCGAATTCGCGAAGAATAAGGCAGTGTGGTTCTTGGGCATCGTCAACGGCGCCGCGTATTTGCTCCAGTATGTTGGAATGAATTCTACTTCAGCTTCTAAATCGTCTTTGCTTGTCAATCTGAGTGCCATATGGGTTGCCATACTGAGTTGGTTGCTACTGAAAGAACGCTTGGGAAAGAAGAGGGCACTAGGGATTTCTTTCGGAATTCTAGGGGTTTTCTTGATAACGACCAAGCTTGATTTTCAAGCGTTAGGCCAAGGTGGAGCCATCGGGGATTTGCTTGTTCTCTCCTCAGGAGTAACTTGGGCGTTTTTCACGTTGTACAACAAGCAATTGGTCTCAAACACCCGAAAGACAATTCAACCCATAACATGGATAATATTCATAACCCTGCTGCCTCTAGCACCGTTCCTTCTCTTTTCAACCAGTATACCTTTCCAACTGCCAGTTGAAGCGTGGCTTGCAATTGCTTACACTGCAATATTCTGTTGGGTAATTCCTTACTACTTGTGGTCGGAAGGCTTGAAATACATTTCAGCCGTGAACTCCACAATAATCCTCTTGGCAGAAGTAATAGTCGCTTTAGCAATCTCTTCAGTCCTCTTGCATGACCCACTAACACTCATCCAAGGAATAGGGGCTGTTCTAATAATTGCGGCCATTGTCTTTGTGTCTTGAAAGTTCACCGAGACAAGCTGTTTTTCCATCATTCAAATGGAAAAATATCATTGAAATGAACTGCATGTCAGCCCAAGCGTAGCAAAGCCTAGGCCTTCAGAAACCTCAGAGCTTGCGTAGCATTCTTATATCTCGCAGTTATCTCTTGTTGAAGAAATCTTCAAGGAAATTAGCTCATGTACGCTGTTGAAACGCAGAATTTGGTCAAACAATACGGCAAGACGTACGCTCTCAAAGGTCTTGATTTCACCGTAAACCCAGAGGAGATCATGGTTCTGCTGGGACCGAATGGTTCTGGAAAGACGACTTTGCTTCTGACTTTGGCGACTGTTTTGAAGCCGACTTCAGGTTCTGCGAGAGTGATGGGGTTTGATGTGGCTAAGCAACCGACTAAGGTTCGGCAATTGCTGGGCATTTCGTTTCAGGATGCGAGGGGGTTCTGGAGGCATAAGCCGGCGGAGATTCTGCGGTTCCATGCGGCTATGTGCGGTGTCAAGAAGAGTGAGCGCAACGCCTTAATCGAACAGGTTCTGCGGGAAATGGAGCTCTGGGACGCGCGGAACAAGTTGTTCATGCAGCTTTCAGGAGGCCAGGCCAAGAGGCTGGAGGTTTCCAAGATTCTAGTTCAGAATCCCAAGTTTGCCATATTTGATGAGCCTAGCAGCCAAGTTGATCTGCGTGGCAAACGGACAATCTGGGGGAAAATACTTGAGCTCAGGGAGAAAGGCGCAACGCTCCTGGTAGCCACGAACGAAGTTCGCGAGGCGGAGTACCTTGCCAACAGGGTGACCATCCTTGACCAAGGGAAAAGCATCATCTGCGACACTGTTCAGAACTTGAAGGACAAGATTAAAGGCGGCGACATCGTCGAACTCGAGCTGGAACACGCCGAAAAAGTTGCGTCGTTCCAGGAGGAACTGGCGGAGATCCCGGGCACAGTGAAGCTGGCGCCAGTGGAAAATAGCAAGTACAAGGTTTACGTTTCGATGGCGGAGGCCTGGGTTCCGAAGATGACGAGCTTGTGCTATGAAAAAGGAATTCACGTCTCGTCAGTAAGAGTGACTGAACCATCATTAGATGATGTTTTTCTGAACTTCACGGGGAAGAAGCTGGAGACAAACGAGAATGCTTGACGTTCTCCGCGTGGTATGGTTCGACCTGAAACACGAGATCTACCCGCCCGTGTGGATAGGCCTACAATGGTTCACTTTCTCAATGCAGATTTTCATTTACGGCGCTCTAATATCCCAGCTTGTCAAAATTCCTCAAATACCCAACTATCAAGAGTTTTATGCAGTAGGTTTCGTTGTCATGATGACCTTTGACGTTGGCTCCCACGCTGGAAGAGAGTTTGTAGAAGCTGCGCATGAAGGGAGACTCCCATACCTTCTCAGCCTTCCGATTTCAAGGTCAAAACTCTTCCTGTCCATTGCATTGAAGGGTGGGTTTGAGCTGGCGCTGATGCTTGCAGTTCCATTCGCCATCATACTGTGGCTGATCGGTAACCTGACCGTGTTTTCTATGGTGGCCGCTGCTGCAACCCTGTTTTTCTTAGGCTTCGGCGTCGCGGGCCTGATGCTAGGGCTCTCCTTCATTGCCTTCAAATCGAGCGACATGTATATGGCCATCACAACTGGGTTGAGCGCTATCCTCATCCGGTTCAGCACGGTGCTGTATCCTATCGTGTTTTTGGCGCGAGCTTCACCGGGCTACGATTCAGTGGCACGGTTAAGCCCGTTAACTTACGGAGCGGACCTCGCACATTTCCTGTTGGGGTTCGATCCGAGCATGCTGCTTGACCCGATGATCGGCGTAGCCGTGCTCCTGGCGCTTGCGGTGAGCACTCTTGGCCTAGGAGTCTTTCTTCTGGGGCGTTTGGTGGAGGGGGTGCGGAGCGGATGACGGAGTTAGTTTACATTCTGCAGTTGGCTAGAAACGATTTCTCCTACTTCTTCAGGACGAAGTGGCTGATGGCCGTTCTGCTAAGCCTGAATCTTTCCGACATGCTTGTTGTGGCACTCGTGTATGCACAGGTGATGACGTTCAACTACTTTCAGTTCTTCGTCCCTGCTGTTATTGTGATGGGCGTGTTCGTGGCCGCATTGGACACTGGAAGACGCATATGGTTGGCCATCCGAGAAGGCGTGATTCAGTACTATCTATCTTTGCCAATTAGCACTCAGGGCATCGTTGTCGCTTATCTGCTTGCGGGTGGGCTCGCCGCTATGGTCTACTCAATGTCTCTCCTACTCATTGCCCTTGTTATTCTTCCAGCGGCAGCCGTCTGGAACACTTTGATTCTTCTGCCTTTTCTGTTCTTTCTTGCAATGGGCTTGGCCGGAATCTCAGCCACTCTCGCAGCCGCAGCCTCGACTCATGGAGAATATTTCTTCGCTTATCAACAAGTCGTGCAGATACTGCTTCTGACTCTCAGTACCGTGTACTATCCTCTGGACACCCTGAAAAGCTATTTTCCGACGTTCTTGACCAGTCTTGTTTCAGCGAACCCGCTCAGTCTGGCGGCTCAAGCCATGCGGCAATACACTTTTCAAGGAAACCCTGTTGAACCCTTCTTCCTCCTCAACATTCTGCTGGCGAGCCTGCCTTTCACCATAATCGGTGCAGTGGCTTACTTGGCCGCGCTTCGGACGATACAAACCAAAGGAAAAATGTGATACTGGGATTCGTAATGAGCTGAACCCAACAAACGTTTTTTCAAAATGAGACGATACGAGCCTCGGCATGATCACCGATAGTCTAAGAACGATTTGGAAAGCTTCAGGCTCTTTTCGAGTGACTTTGTCGAGTTTCAGATTCTTGGGTTCCAAGCTTGTGTTTTTGCTTATTTGTTGCTCTTCGCGAGGCTGTCTATGGTTTGTAAGAAACGGCAGTTGTTACACAACTGGTCTTCCTTAGTCGCATCTCTTTTTCCGCATTTGGTGCATTTTCCTGTCCCTATGGTTATGTGTGGTTGGTGAGTGTTTTTCAACATAACCTATCAGAATTTGAGAATAGCTTGGCCCCAGAGATATGGTTTATGAATCTTCAATAATGATGCGCGTTTCAGCCTTGACAATGCTCATCGTTTGTCAAGGCTTAATTATTCCCTCTGTCTACCCTTTGTCGACAACGAGGTGGTATTCGGTGAACGCGGATGAGAAGTTTGAAAACGTGACCAAAGAGATGATTGATAGGTTTCTTGAGAACAATCCTGATCTTGCCACGCAACTCGGGCTTCACGACCCGTACGATTGCTTGCTGCCGGATGGGTCGACAAAGAGGTTACTGAAGAATCTTGAGTTGGAAGAGGAATTTCTGAACAAGCTGAAGGAGACTGTGAATCGTCGTGAACTGAACGACGATCATAGGCTGGATTGGGAGGTTTTGGAGAGGGTTCACGAGTATTCGCGGTTCACGCATTATGAGCATCGGTTACATGAGCTCAACCCTGATGCCTTTGACATTCTTGGCGGGCTCGTCTTTATGATGCTTACACGGGACTATGCACCTTTAGAGAAGAGAATTGATGCTATTGCTTCCCGCTTGGAGCTTGCTCCGAGGTATCTTGAGGAGTTCCGTTCGCGGTTTGAGAAATCGAGTCCTGTGAAGCTTTGGACTGAGGTTGCTCTAGAATCAGCACAGGGCATAGGCGCCCTCTTTTACTTCCTGTTGCAAATTGCCAAAGGGCAGGTTTCAGAAAAAACCTATGGACGGCTGGGCAGAGCGGTTGAAATACTCATGCCTGAGCTTGAGAAACATCTGAAGTGGCTCAACAGTCTTCTTCCACGCAGTACTGCGGATTGGGCACTAGGCAGGGAAAAATACGAGACGCTCATCCAGCTTCGGGATCTAGGAATGACGTCTGAACAGATCCTAAAGCTGGGCGAAGACTATCTCAGAAAATTGAAGGCAGAGCGCGAGCGGCTGGCACAGCAAATATCTCCCGGCGAGACAGTAGAATGCGTACTGAAGAAGATTGAAGAGGATGCACCAAAGACTTTCGAAGAAGCCTTGGCTTCCACTGAAAAAGCCATGGAGGAGGCCAAAGAATTCGTGCAGAAGAAGGGTCTTGCGACAGTGTACCCTGAAGACAAGCTTTACGTTAGGGAGACACCGGCGTTTGTTGCGCCTCTCATTCCGTTTGCTGCTATGATGATGCCAGCAAAGTATGACAAGCCCCAGATAGGAATCTACGTGGTCACCAGGCCTAAGGATATCGCGAACCTAGGCAACCATCTGAACCATAGATCAATCAGAAACACCGCCGTGCATGAGGCTTATCCCGGACACTTTCTGCAAGGTTCTGTGTCTAATCGGCAGAGCATACTCAGGTTGTTGGGCAACGGAACTGAAACAGTGGAAGGCTGGGCTCACTACTGTGAGCAAATGATGGTAGATCAAGGTTTCATTCTAGACAAAGAGACGAAGCTTGTTCAAGTGAACGATGGGATATGGAGGGCTGTTCGCATCATCGTAGACGTTAAACTGTCGAGGGGCGAGATGACTTTCGATGACGCCGTTGACATGCTTGTTAGGGAGACAGGCATGTCCAAAGAAGCCGCAACTGCTGAAGTCAGACGGTACACTCAGACTCCAGGCTACCCGCTCTCATATCTCCTGGGGAAGCACTTAATTCTGCAGTTGAAACAAGAGATAAAAGAGAAAATGGGCAGCAAATTCACCGAGAAATTCTTCCATGACACTCTGACTGCCAATGGTTACCTGTCGTTGTCCTTGGTGAGAAAAATCTTCAAACAGAAAATGGAACAGGCAAAAAGCTAGCGCCAGATACCGTTTGGATGCTGTTACTTCCTAGGGTTCGTTCTCTGCACCGGTTGGCACCTGTTCGGCAGTAGCTTTCTTGGCTGTCAATTCTTCTGGCATTTTTGTGTTGTGGAAGTAGTTCCAGAAGAGCGCTATTGAAACAATGTAGAATAGTCCGGCGAAGAAGAAGGGTGCTGCTAGCTGTCCTATTCCGATCAAGTAGGCTCCGATGACGGTGCTTAAAGAGTTAGGCAGCCTCCAAAGGGCCGCGCTCACTCCGGAAGCTGCGCCACGTTCGTCTTCTGCCACCAGCCCCATTATCATAGATTGCTGCAAGGGGTTTGACATGTTCATCAGGAAAGCTCTCGAAGTGTAGACGACGCTGGCTGAGATGTAATCCGGGGACAACGGGGTTGTGAACATAAATATCGTCGAAGCAGCTTGAGTTACTACGATGGCCCTGACCAACCCAATCCTTCTAGCAAGTGGAGGCGCGGCCAAGGTTGCTACTCCAATCACCACGCTTGATATGCCTAGAATAGGCCCACTTATTGCATCAGAAATGTTGTATTGTCTATCTAACCATCTTGCCATCAGGGGAACTATCATGCCTGCTCCGAAGGCAATTATCGCACCTGCCACTACATATTTTATCAGAACCTTCTTAGATTTTCTGGGGAGCAGTTCCCTCATACCAGCTTTGGCTTTCTTCAAATTGCTTGACTCGCTGATTCTGAGCATGATGACAGTTGAGGCCAGACTGAGCAACGCTAGAATAACGTAGAGGAAAATGTGGCTATCCTTGACTGTGAAGCCGAAACTAGTGAATATGACTACAACTGCTATCATGAAACTTCCCAACCCGAAGGCTATGCTCTGCACGAAGCCAGAAAGAGAGAAAGCGCTATTCCTTCTTTCATTTCCAACCTTCTCGGCAAGCAGAGCGCTGGCTGAAGCGGCAAAGGCTCCCTCAGAAATTCCTTCAACGAGAGCAGCAATTATTAGTATCGCAGGATTTGTCGTCAAAGCGAAAACTGCTATTATGACACTTGCAAGTACATTGCCTACTATCAGAAGCACCCTTCTCCCGTATTTGTCAGCTGCAATGCCTAGAAGAATACTGGCAACGACCGCGGACACTCCCATGAGAGTTATCACACTGCCCATCAACACGTCGGATACCCCCTGAACAGCTGTGAGGAAATACGATATGTCCGCGTAGAACATTCCGTACGCGATTGAAGGAAAAATCGATGAGTATATCAGGTATTTTGCCTGCTTCGGCATGCCCCTGTAATCGTTGAACAATGAGTATATCCGATGTTTTGCCTGCCTCAGTTTGCCTCTGTAGTCTTTGGACATGGTTGGGCTGCTCCAGTTGCCGAAACGATAGGTTTTCTTGTATTTGACTTTTGCCACGTTCTTTTGGTTAACTCAGTCAAGGATCCGTCGAATTCTGCCTTTATTCAGCCTTGGAAAAATGCAGGCCTTTCGATGAATGCCTAGTCTGTTTCATTCTGTGTATTGTCGGTTACTTTTTCCCATCCTACTGCAGCTCGGGTTCCATTTGCGTTGTCCGCGAATATTCTTTTCTCCACTGTTCCACATCGAGGGCACTTCCTCTCTGCGCGCACGGATTTCTTGATTTTCGTAGTAGTCCCCGGCGCAAATCCAGGTTCTTTCCATTCAATCAACACTACTTCTCCATAGTTCTCCCATTTATGTAGCCCTAATCTACACAACAGCGGAGCCATTCAGTTCACTTCGGACTACGTTTTTCGCTCTCTAAGGCTTAATGTTAGAAGGTAATAGATAGAATGCCAGCATAAATATGCGTTTGTCTGTTGATTTCAGATTGAGGTTTTTTCTTTCGCATGATCCCCAGACCAGAAAGCCAAGATTAAGCACTCCTCAATAGGCGCATTGTGCCACGCCTCTAATGAACTGACCGAGGTTCGCCTAAGCTGTCAAGACCTCAGTTTCTGAGTATCAGAGTTGTTATGTTTCTCCGTGGAGCATGCCCAATAAGTGTCCCAGCACCTTCTCACCATCGGCGCGAAGACCGTTGTGCTCGTACTCATTTGTAACCCATAGCTTCATGCCGCGAATATTCCGAGCAGTTTCCTCTGACAGCGTTCGCTCGACATACATGTCGTTGTAGTAAATCGTCGCTGCGCATGGAACTGTGTTTGAGTTGAGGGTTGATTTGTCGTAAAGGCGCGGCCAACCGTCGTACGTTGCTAGAATCTCTGCACACTCTTTCAATGGTCGCAGATACCTGTACTCGTCGAACATCCAGGGATACACCATCTCGCCTGTGAAAAACACAGGTTGATCCTTGCTGATATCGAATTCGGGGTATTCCGTTCGGACACGATGTGCTGACCACTTGGACGCGGTTTCTTCGCAGTATGTCGGTTCTTGAAGAATCGCGTACAATGGATTGGTTTCGAAGGAAAACGAGTTCTCAAATCCCCGGAGGAAATTGTAACTGATCTGTCGGTCGGCTGTACTTTGAAGAAACGCTTTTTCGAGTAGATAATGGACTTGCTCGAAACCATTGCTCATCCCAAACGCCAAGCCGAGTTGCTGAAACCGACGTGGCGACAATCGATCTCCATCTGGCAGACTCACGTCATGAGAACCTAGGTAATTGATGATTTCCTTTGCCCGTTCGACATCTTCGGGATAACGCTCATAGTAGAGCTTATTCTTCTCGATTAGACGCAGGTAAGTTGCACGATATACATCGTCCAGTGGTCGATCCAGCGGCGGCAACCCACCGGTTATCATGGCTTCTCTCAGGCTCTCCGGGGCGAAGGATAGATAGTGAGTTGTGCAGAACCCCCCGTAGCTCTGCCCCAGCACACTCCATTTCTCCTCACCAAGGATTTCCCGTCGGATTAACTCAGCGTCTCGAACGATTGAATCAGCACGAAAACACGTCAGATATTCAGCCTGTTCCCTCGGCGTGGCAAAGTGGTTCAATGTCTGATAATTGATAGGGCTGCTGCGACCTGTCCCGCGTTGATCGAGCAATAGCACGCGGTACTCTTGAAGTGCTCTCTTTAACCAGCCGCTGTTGTTCTCAGGACGCGGGGCCTCCATACCGGGACCGCCTTGAAAGAAGACAAGCCACGGCAAATCGCTTTTTTCCTTGTCGCGCGCTGCGACCTCGCGGGCGAAGACCAGTATTCTTTCGCCACTGGGTTGCTTATAGTCCAAGGGTAGTTTGAATTCATGGTCAGTCAGCATGATGCTAGGAAGATAATGAGTACAAATGCGCATGCACACAACTCCTTGCAAACAGCCCGCAGTTCAAGGGTTACCTACGACTGAAGTAATAAACCTTGTACCAGAAAGTTGCAGAAGCCCAGAAAGTGTGCATGTTCATCTTGCATTGGATGATTAGGTTTATTACATTTTCAGCCCTAATCAGTGACGAATGCATGGTGATTGTGTTGAAGGATTACGATCTCATTGTAATCGGCACGGGGTCTGTCCTGGAAACAGTCAATGCTATGGAACGGGAAAACCCGCGCATGAGACTTGCTGTGATAGACAAGGACGAGCCTGGTGGAATTTGTCTAACTCGGGGCTGTATTCCTTCAAAGATCCTGTTGTACCCTGCTGAGCTCGTTAGAACGATTGAAACGGCGAGTGATTTTGGAATATCGGTCGACATGAAAAACGTCGACTTTCAAGCAGTTATGCAGAGGATGAGATCGCTTATCAGCGCGGACATAAGCGGGATGCGCCGAGGGCTCACTCACACCAAGAACTTGGATTACTACAAGGATGTTGCCGAGTTTGTTGCGCCATACACGTTGAAAGTCGGCAAAGAAACGATTAAGTCAAAGATGATTTTCCTATGCACGGGGTCAAAACCCGTAATCCCGCCGATTGAAGGCTTGGAGAACGTCAAATACCACACGAGTGACACCATTCTGAAGCTGGATCGCCTTCCCAAGAGTATGGCTGTAATCGGCGGCGGATACATCGCAGCAGAATATGGTCACTTCTTTTCAGCAATGGGATCAGAAGTCACGATAATCGGCAGAAATCGGCAGTTTATCCCAGAAGAAGAGCCAGAAGTGTCAGCCCTCGCAAAGAGAGAGCTGCAGAAACACATTACGATAATGACCGACCACGAAGTACACAGCGTTAAGAATGGTGCAGAAGGTAAAAAGAAACTAGACGCTGTCAACAGGCAGACTGGAAAAGACGTGGAGATAACCGCAGAGGAAATACTTGTCGCGTCAGGTAGAGGACCCAACACGGACATACTTCATCCAGAAAAGGCTGGAATAAGGACCGATGAAAAGGGATGGATAATCGTCAACGAATACTTGGAAACATCGCAGCCGAACGTTTGGGCCTTGGGGGACGCTGACGGGAGATACCTCTTCAAGCACGTGGCTAACTACGAAGCATTGATTGTTTATTACAACGCTGTTCAGAAGAGAGGAATCAAAGCTGACTATCACGCCGTGCCGCACGCTGTTTTCACCAGCCCGGAAATCGCAAGCGTCGGACTGAAAGAGAAAGAAGCCGTTGAGAAGTACGGCAAGAGCAACCTGCTAATCGGAGTACAACGATACGAAGACACTGCTAAAGGGTTGGCAATGGGCGTAAAAGACTACTTCGTCAAAGTCATATTCGAGTCGACGACGCTGAAAATCTTGGGCGCCCACATCATCGGGCCCTACGCCTCCGTGCTTATCCAAGAAATAATAAACCTGATGTATACTCCAACTCAAAGCGCTGAACCGCTAATCGAAGGGATGCACATCCACCCAGCTCTGAGCGAGGTTGTGCAGAGAGCCGTCGCCTTCCGCATGCCTGTGGATCAGTACCATCACATGATGGAAGAACACTACGGCCTTCGTGCGGAATAAAGGGGGCGGTTTTGTCTCTTCAGCTCTTTGGGCAGTATTTCAGTAGCTCCTCAAAGAGCTTCGTAAGTCTAGGCTCCTGTCTGGCCAGGTCCATGGTTGTGATTATTCCAATGAGTTTGTTGTCTTGCACGACTAGCAGCTTTTTGACTATTTTTCTGGCCATAAGCTTTGCTGCTTCTTCTAGACTAGCTTCTTTTCCAATTGTAACGAGGCTTGTTGACATTACGTTTCTTGCAGTCAAAGTGGCTGGAATGAGCTCCGGTTGAAGTACTTTGGTCAAGATGTCCTTGTGAGTTATCAGCCCGATGGGTCTCTCCTTCTGAACGACAACTACGCTGCTTATGTCAAACTTTATCATTGTGGCAAGTACTTCTTGCATGCTCGTGTCTTCCCTGACGACCTTAACGTTACGGGTCATCACTTCTCCAACGGTCAACATTCCTGCCATCTAAAATCCCTTCACGACATATTCTGAACCTAATTACGCACACAGCTTATATAAAAAAGAATCTTTACCATGGCGGCGCACGATACACAATACTTCAATAGCTGCCTCTTCGAAAGAGTGCAATCGACGGGCTGTAGTGGAATAGCAATTCTTAAATTACGTTTCGGAGCAACTGTAATGAGTGATTTTCATGAAGGCTTTCATTTCAGTCGATCTCGAAGGCATGCCTTATATCGTCATTTCCGGCCACTTGAATCTTAAGGGTCCGTTGTATGATGAAGCAAGAAGAATAGCTACGAAGATTACGCTGATTGCTGCCGATGAATTGAACAAAAACGGTTTTGACAAAATTGTTATCGCTGACAGTCACGGACCTATGGTCAACATTCTGATAGATGACTTGCCTGAGTGCGTGGAAATCGTAAGAGGCTATCCTCGTCCATTAAGCATGGTCGCGGGGATTGAAGGCTGCAAAGCAGCCATGTTTCTGGGATACCACGCCAAATTCGGGACTCCAAAATCCACGTTTGACCACACCTACAGTGGTGCAAGCATAAACCGCGTGGAAGTGAACGGATTAGCCGTCAGTGAATTTCTCCTCAACGGGTACGTTGCTGGAGAGTTAGGCGTTCCAGTCATGTTGGTTGCCGGTGAAGCTCAGTTGTTAGAAGATGATGTCAAGAAAAACGCGCCTTGGGCTGAGACTGTGGCGCTAAAAACCTCCATGAGCCGGCTTTCAGCCAAAAGTGCTAGCATGATAAGTATAGAGAAAGAATTGCGAAGAGCCGTCAAAAAAGCCGCAGCTGCACAGAAGAACGGCAAAGTCGAATTGTTGGTTCCCAAGAAACCTGTGAAAATGGCCATATACTTTCTGGCAAGCCAATTTGCTGACGCTGCTGAGCTGCTGCCAAGTGTGAAAAGAATCGACGGTTTGAGGGTCGAGTACACTGCCAAAAACATGGTTGAAGCATACAAGACTTTTGAGCTTCTGGTTCTTGCATCCAGCGGTGTGCAGGCGCTGATGGAAGGCACCAGATAGCAATGCTCTTCGTGCCGTCAATGAAAACGCAAAATCCGTTCTCCCATTTTTGCAGACTGGAAGCCTCAATCGAAAACGATAAGAGCGGTCTGCACTGAAGAGTTAATTACGGAGCAAATTTGCTGATGAAATTCTGTTTCGTCAATGCTGGTCCAAACCCTGATATCGATGAGCGCGAAGCGAAAAAATCGCTGGGCGCTTGGCCTCCTCTCGGAATCTTGTATCTCGCCGCGGTGCTTGAGGAAAAAGGCGTTGAGGTCACCGTCTTGGATCAGGCAGCAAAAGGCCTTACGATAGAAGAGACTGTGAAATGGGTTAAAGCGGCTAACCCGGACATTTTGGGTTTTTCAACATTCGCAACATCAGGCCGTACAGCCGCACTGATAAGTCAAGAGGTAAAAAAGGAAAACCCGAACGTCACGGTCGTGTTCGGGAACCACTACGCCACGTTCAACCCGGAACGGGTTCTGCGGAAATATCCCGCGGTCGATATTATCGTGCGTGGAGAAGGAGAACGAACAGTCGTCCAACTAGCAGACTGCCTCAAGCATGACGGGAGACTCAAAGATGTCCTCGGTATCAACTTCAGAACCGAAGACGGGGTGGCCTCCACGCCAGATAGTCCACTGATAAAAGACTTGGACAGTCTTCCTTTTCCAGACCGCTCACTCGTGGATGAGGACTATCATTCCGTCATGGCAGGAGCAAACGTGGCGCCGAGGAAGTTCACCAGTGTTGTTTCTTCACGGGGCTGCGTCTATCGATGTCGATTTTGCTCCTGCACACAGTTCGCTCACAGCAGGTGGAGACCAAGATCTGTTGAGAGCACGATGGAAGAACTCAGTTTTCTTGCTTCTGAGGGTTACAAGCAGTTCATCTTCGTGGATGACAACTTCACAGCGAATCCCAAGAACGTCATCAGGCTCTGCAGGGAGATGAGAAAGGAAAAGCTGGACATGGAGTGGATATGCGAAGGAAGAGTTGACAACGGCTCTTACGAGATGTTCTGGGAAATCGCCAAAGCAGGCTGCAGAATCCTCTATTTCGGTATAGAAAGCGCCAACCAAAGGATCCTTGACTACTACAACAAAAGGATAACGCCTGAGCAGTCAAGGAAGGCCGTACAAACAGCGAGAAAAGCAGGAGCTGACATAATAGTCGGATCGTTCATCGTCGGTGCGCCAGATGAAACCAGAGAGGAAATCCGTAACACGATAGAATTTGCAAACAATATCCCGATAGACATACCTCAATTCAACATATTGGGAGTTTTCCCTGGGACAGAGCTTTGGGACGAATTTGAAGCTAAAAGTCTTCTGAAAGACGGCGATTACTGGGAGACGGGAATCGCTGTCTCAGAGATTTGTCCGACAGCTGTGCCCAACAGCGAAATAAGGCAAATGGTTCACGCCGGCTTCTACCAATTTGCACGGCGACCGAGCTTCCTTTCAAAACAAGCAGCAAGGCTGGTAAGAAGTCCCTATCGCTTCAGAACCATGCTACACAACCTTACTCGGCTGGGCGGAATCATAGAGGACCTCAGAACCGTCACATAAGTTCTGGGCGAAGTCGCTACAACATGGTATTCCAGTTCATCCTCTCCAGCTGACCTCACACGACAGGCTTATGCTGCAAGAGTCTGCATGACTGCCAAGAAGACGAAACAATAAGTAGGTTGAACCTCCTCCATTTTTCTACTTTGTTTTGCAACAGTGCTGAAATGAGGGTGCCTTTTCAAGTGCAAACTCTTAAAAATCGGAATTGCATTAGGGCGACATATGGAGAAGCCAGTCGGAGAGGCAAAGGGACTTGTTAGCAGCGAGGCTGCGAAGAGACTTGAGCAGGTTGGGCCAAACCAGCTTGTCAAACCGTGGACGGTGAGCTTCCTCGGCATCGCCAAGGAAGAAGTAGTTGAACCAATGATACTTCTACTGCTAGTCGTTGGTGTGGTCTACACAATCTTTGGAGGTTGGCAGGATGCTCTGACAATCTTCAGCATTATCTTCGTGCTGGTTTTCGTTGAAATCTGGAACGAATATCGCGCGAAGAAGGCGATATCTGCACTTTCTGAGCTGGCGGCTCCGAAGACCAGAGTCGTGCGAGACGGCGTGATAGTCGAGGTTGAAACTGAGAAGGTGGTTCCGGGCGACCTTCTGGTCTTTACAGAGGGCACCAGAATTGCAGCTGACTGTAGACTTGACGTGGCCTATGACATCCAAGTTGACGAGTCAGTCTTGACAGGCGAATCCCTTCCACAGGAAAAGAAGGTCGGAGACGAAGTGTATGCTGGAACCTTGGTCGTCTCAGGCGAAGGAAAGGGAGAAGCACATGCCACTGGCAAAAACACTAGGTTTGGCAAGATATCCCTCATGGCCCAGGCTATCAAACCTCCGAAAACACCATTACAATTGTCGATGAAATCGCTCTCGAAGACTCTGGCTTATGTTGCAATATTCTTCAGTGTGACAATACCCGTCATAGGCGTTGTGCGTTTGGGCCCGCAGAATCTCACCGAACAGAACGTTGCGCAGCTGATTCTGACAGGGCTTGCCCTAGCGTTTGCAGCCATTCCGGAGGAGCTACCAATCATAATTACTATGATACTGGGACTAGGATCGTATAGACTCTCAAAGAAAGGCTTTCTAGTGAAAAAGCTTAAAGCTGCAGAAACTCTGGGCGACGCGACGGTCATAGTCACCGACAAGACAGGAACGATTACAGAGAATAAGATGCAAGTTGCTCAAGTATATCCTCATAAGGAAGAGGCCAAAGCGCTTGAAGCAGCTACGGCTGCCTTGACTGAAATGTCACTGTCGGCCACTGATAGGGCGATTCTTGAAAAAGCCCGCGAACTGGGGCTAAAGACAAGTTTCGGAAACATACTCCGAGAACGCGGTTTTGAGACAAACAAACGAACCAAAGCCGTCTTGCGCAAGAGAAATGGTAGCCTATTCCTCTCCTCTATTGGAGCGCCTGAAGAAGTATTGGGTTCAACAGGCAAGAATCGACCTTTTGATAAAGAGCTCAGAGAAGAAACGGCGAAAGGAAGAAGAGTAATTGCCGTGGCAGGCAAAGCAGTTTCTGCCGAAGATGCAGATTTATCTTTTTCAGAGTTGGAGAAAAACTGGGACTTCGTCGGTTTGGTTTCCATTGAAGATCCCCCGCGTCAAGGTGTCAAGGAAACTATAGAGTCCATCAATAAGGCAGGCATCAGGACGATCATGGTAACCGGTGACCATCCACAAACCGCCGCCTACATCGCCAAGAGCGTCAGCATTCCCTCAGAGAAAGTTTTGACTGGGGGCGAGATTCAAGGACTTTCTGATGAAGATATGCAGAAAGTCGTTAAGGAAACCTCAGTGTTTGCAAGAACGACTCCAGAAGACAAGTATCGACTAGTTAAGGCGTTGCACGCAAACAACGAAGTTGTTGCGGTTACCGGCGACGGTGTCAACGACACGCTGGCCCTGAAGGGAGCCGACGTTGGCATCGCGATGGGCGTTAAAGGCACCGATGCTGCTAGAGAAGCAGCGGATGTTGTGTTGACTGATGACAACTTCGTGAATATTGGGCAGGCGGTCTTCGAAGGCCGCAAGTTTTTTGACAACCTCAGAAAAGGCCTGAAATACTACTTAGCGGTAAAAGCTGCACTCATATCCATCCTTTTCATACCCTCGGTCCTCGGCCTTCCACTGCCCCTTGCCCCGATTCAGATAATTGTACTCGAACTCTTCATGGATCTCGCTGCCTCCGCTGGGTTCGTCACCGAGCCCCCTGAATTGACGATTTTCAGCCGAAAACCAAGAGATCCGAAAGCAAGATTCCCCGATTCAAAGATGATAATCGACCTTGCAATATGTGCAGCACTCCTCTTTTCAGCAGTGATGCTGGCATACTCCTATGCGCTTTGGAATTTTGGCGTAACCCAAGTCGTTGAAATACAGACTTTCGCCTTCTCTGCTTGGATAATGGGACACATAATCCTCGCCTTCGTCATGCGCTCAGAAAACGAACCGCTCTACGTTTTGGGCCCCCTGTCAAACAGGATTATGGATTTGTGGGCAATTCTAGCCTTTTCCTTCCTCTTCATTGCAGTCGCCGTACCCGCAGTAGGTGTTCAACTCAAGCTTTCGACGCTCACGGCTAGCCAGTTTGGCTTGATCTTAGCCTTCGCCATTTTGCCCATCATTTGGCGGGAAATTGCGAAGCTCTTGACATTTGGACGGAGTCGAAATAGGAATTAATGCACAAGCCAGCTTAGATGCAGGTGACTGGCGGCCATCTTCCTTATTTTGACCGCCATTTCAACAATACGCTTGCCACAAAAATCACCATGCCAGAGAAAACCACCATGGGTCCAGATAAAACATTCAAATAGCTCGACAATAAGACTCCCGAAGACGCACTGATCGCACCGAACACTGAACTCATTAATGAGTATCTGAGTAGGTTTGAGCTAACATTCTTGGCGGACGCAGCAGGGACCGCAACCAAAAACCCGACCAACAGGCTCCCAACGATTTTTATGCCCGTGGCTACGACAAGCGAGACCAGAAGAAGATACAGGAGATCTGCCCTAGAAACATTGATGCCTTTTGAGATTGCCAGATCTTCAGAAATCATTCCTAGGACAAGTTTGTCATAGATCATCTTTGTGAGAATAATGGCTATTATAGAGATGACTACTGCCTCTATAGTGTCCAGGAGAGCCACGCTGGCAATGTCCCCAAAGAGGGCTTCGAGTAAGTCAAACTGATTAGGTATCAGATATATCCCTGCTGCCAGAGCTAAGGCGAAAGTTGCTCCCACAATGGCTTCAAAAGACAACTTCGTGACCTTTCCCAAGTCCCAAATGATGATTGCCGAGACAAAAAGAACAGCGAACGCTCCCAGCCACGTTGGAAACTGGAACCGAATCCCTAGTGCAAACCCAAGCAACGCTACATGCGACATCGCATCGCCGACGAGCGCCATCTTTTTCAGAACCATGAGAGAGCCCAGGTAACCCGCTGAAACACCCACTGCAATTCCTATTGGCAAAGTGAGTAAGAGCGTGTCTAACATGAGAAAGCTTCTACCTCTGTGGTGCTCCGGCGCAGACAGTTTCGCCGTAAAGCGTTCTTTGAACGGCTGGATTCATTATTTCTTTGGACTCTCCGAAAAACGTCACGCACTTGTTCAGGGCCAGCAGATAGTCTGAATACTCGTTGACTATATGCACGTCATGGGTTATCAGGAGTATCGTCATTTTTTCATTCTTTTTCAGCTCGTTGAGCATAACAAAAATGGGCTCTTCACCCCCAATGTCGACGCCAGTCGTTGGTTCGTCAAAAAGCAACACGTTTGGATTATCAATTAAGGCCCACGCAATCAACACTCGCCGTAGCTGTCCGCCTGACAGGATGCCCAGAGGCTTCTTGGAAACCTCTTCCGCATCAAGCTTGACTGCCTCAAGACAGTTTGCGACATCTCGTCCGTTCCTGAACGACAAGAATTCTTCCACGGAAATGGGAATATCGCTCACAGCAATGTTTTGGGGGACATAGCCTATCTTCACTTTCTCCTCCCATTCGACCTTCCCCTCATACGGCACGAGGTTCAGCAAAGCTTTGAACAAGATTGTTTTACCTGCACCATTTGGGCCCAGTACGGCCAAGCTTGTTCCTTTCTTGACCTTGAAGTTTACTTTTTCCAGAATCGTCTGGTTTTGAAGTCGCACGCAGAGATTCGACACTCTTAATATGAAGTCATTGCTGTTTTCCATAGCCAACGAGCTCATTTCGAACTAGAAGTGAGCATTGTCAATATAGGCTTTGTCGATGTAATAGTAGGAGTAGAGGCTGCCCAGACTGAACCCGCGTAGCCATTCCACTGTCTTCTCAACTTTAGGAAAGGGCGAGCCCAATAGCTTCAGGATTGCCAACCCATAGTGGGTGTCTTGTGCGTTGGAATCGTTTTCTTCCACAAAGGTGTACCCGCCATCCACGTTTTGGGGGGATGTGATAGTTGACGACTTCTTTCATCAATGATCTGTCATCGGCCAGAATTCTCGTCGGAATGAATTCCTTCATTGCTAAACACTTCGATTCCTGAGCTTTGGCTAGCCTGAAGTTAATCAGTACTTGCAGTCTATCGATCGGAATGGAACATTAATAGATATATATTCTCAGCAGGCAGTGTATTTGTCAAGGTGTCAGCATTGCCCCTTCCGCTGGTAGATCGGTCCCCGCAACAGATAGAGCAGAGAATCAGAAGAAAAGTTGAAGCGTTGAAGGATGTAAAAGGGATCCGCCATGTTACTGTGCGTCTTAGCGCCAAAAGACTTGATGTGAATATTCATGTCTTCTTGGACAACAATATCATTGGTGAAGGTGGACACAGAATCGCTTCTGACATTGAGAAAGAAGTTCGAACCCTATATCCTCACGCCAGAATTTCTATAGACACAGAACCTGTAAAGCCTGAAGGCGAAAGCATCTGGAAGGCAGTTAAAGATGCTGCTGAAGGAGCATCAGGCTCGAGAGGCGCTCACAATATACACATTCAGACAGTTGACGGGAAACTCTACGTAGACCTTCACCTTGAGGTTAGTGCGAACATGACTGTGAAGCAGGCACACGATGTTGCCGACGAAGTTGAAAAAAAGATAAAGGCAGTCCACGGAGACGTTTCTGGAGTAACTGTCCACATCGAGTCCGCATCAGAGCGTATTTCAAAGGAACTAACGGGCGTCGAGACCGAACTTGAGTCGTTCATCGAGGATGTTGCAAGACAATTCCCTGAAATCAAATGCGTCAACGATATCAGTATTCGGAGATTCGGCGACATACTCCATGTCGTCCTCAAGTGCCGATTCGACTCAAAACTGACCATAAAGGAGGCGCATGAGATTTCAAGCAAGCTCGAGAGCGACATCAAGAAAGCTTACCCCCAGATAGCAAGAATCGATATACACGAGGAACCAGACTGATCCCATGCATCAGTCCAACGTGGTACATGAGAAACCTGACGCAACGCCTAAATACGCGCTTCTAGTATAGGGAAAAAGCTTGCGAATTTCAAGAGGACCATGCTTGAGGCGGATTCAAGAATACGTCAAAGGAGAATACTGTAAAGAGCGAAGTAGATTATTGGTCTACTCCTGCTATTGACGTCTACAAATCTCTTCAGTCGAGCGAGCAGGGACTGACCGAACAGGAAGTTCAACGCCGTATCAAAATCCACGGCCTGAACGAGCTGGCTGTTCACGCCTTCAGCAGGGCGCAAGTTCTTCTCAGACAGTTCAAGAACCCCATATTCGCCATTCTCGTCGCTTGCGCTGCCATTGCAGGTTCTTTTGGGGAGCCTGACCAGTCAATAGTAATAGCCCTAATGATAGTCATTGCCGTTGTCCTGGGGTTCTACAACGAGTACAAAGCAGAGAAGACCGTTCAGGATCTTCGGCAGGCCGTGTCTATCAAAGCTATGGTGATTAGAGACGGAAAGTCCTATCAAATTGATTCGAAACTGCTGGTTCCAGGAGATTTAGTCTCCGTTTACGTCGGTGACCTTGTCCCCGCAGACATGAGAATCGTGAAATCAAAGGATCTTGAGACCAACGAGTCCGCATTTACGGGAGAATCATTTCCAGTCGAGAAAACGGCTGACGAACTTGACATTCAGAACCCTACGCCTCAGCAGTTGACGAACTACTTGTTCATGGGCTCTGCAGTGGTTCGCGGAAGTGCTCGGGGCCTCGTGGTCTCCACTGGCAAATGCACCAAGTTGGGGGAAATATCAAGGAGTTTGACCCGCGCCCATCCTGAGACTGGGTTCCAAAAAGGGGTCAAAAGCTATGGGAACATGCTTCTTGGCTTCACTCTTGTTCTCGCGGTCTCGATTTTTTCGTTGAATGCGGTGATCGGCCATGACCTTGTTTGGTCTTTGACTTTCTCCCTTGCAATCGCCGTGGGGTTGGTGCCTGAGCTAATGCCTGCTATCGTCACAATCAGTCTTTCGCAGGGAGCGAGGAGAATGTCCAACGTGAAGGTTGTCGTAAAACGGTTGGTCTCGATTGAAGATTTCGGCAACATGAATGTTCTTTGTACCGACAAGACTGGGACGCTTACTGAAGGAAAGATAGCCCTTAAGGATGTTTACCCGCTTGGCGAAGAAAAGGATCACAAGCTTCTGACCTATTCACTGTTGTGCAATGCTGCGGTAATAGGAGAGAACATTGTCGGAAATCCGATGGACGTTGCAATATGGGAATATGCCAAGCAAATTAGCGCGCAAAGCGATGTAGAGCTTTACGATAAGGTCGATGAGGTTCCTTTCGACTATCAAAGGCGGATGATGTCCGTCGTCGTAGGGAAGGATGATGAATACACTCTGATCAGCAAGGGCGCTCCAGAATCAGTTTTCAGCAAGTCTAAGTCTGCAAATGTGGGCGGAAATATCGAATCAATAACAGACGTTCAGAAGGCAATAAATGACAAATTCTACAATCTTTCAGGACTTGGCTACCGCATTCTCGCAGTAGCCTATAAGAGCGTTGAACGTAAGACTTCCTACTCTGTTGAAGACGAGAAGGATCTCACTCTTCTTGGCTTCCTCATATTCACAGACCCACCCAAGAAAGATGCTCACGAAGCGTTCAACAAGCTCAACGACATGGGAGTAGCAGTCAAGATTCTGACGGGAGATAACGAACTCGTTGCAAAAACAATCTGTGAGGACCTGAAGATTCCGGTCAAGAAAGTTGTGGTCGGCTCAGATTTAATGGGGATGAACTGGAACGAGATTAGGGCAGTCGCTGATGAAGCCACGATTTTTGCAAGAGTCACGCCTGAGCAGAAACTCGACATAATCAAGGCCCTGAAGGCCAACAAGCATGTCGTAGGCTTTCTCGGAGATGGCGTGAACGACGCTCCAGCTCTCTATGAGGCCGACGTAGGAATATCTGTCGACACAGCAGTAGACGTGGCGAAAGAAGCTGCCGACATCGTGCTGCTAGAGAAGGATCTCCTCGTGCTTGCCAACGGCATAAATGAGGGACGGAAGATATTCGGCAACACCATGAAGTACATTCTGATGGGAACCAGCTCGAACTTTGGCAACATGTTTAGCGCTGCTGCTGCGTCGGTTTTTCTTCCGTTTCAACCTATGCTGGCATCACAAATTCTCTTCATGAATCTCCTCTACGACATTTCGAACATGACATTGCCAACGGACAATGTTGATGAGGAATACATCAAATCGCCAAAGCGCTGGGACATGAGCTTCGTGAGGAAATTCACTCTTTTCTTCGGTCCATTCAGCTCACTGTACGACTTCCTAACTTATGGCATAATGCTTTTTATTTTCAACGCCCAAACAACCTTGACCCAGCCAATTTTCCAAGCTGGATGGTTTGTAGAATCATTCTGGACAGAAGTATTGGTCATGTTCGTCATCAGAACCAGACGCATACCTTTTTTCACAAGCCGTCCCGGAAAATGGCTTGCGCTGCTCACGTTATCATGCGTGGCTTTCGGGACAATACTTCCCTTCACCGTTCTTGGCAGCTTCATGGGGTTCGCTGCGCTTCCGCCAGAGTATTGGGTACTCTTAGTGCTTATGGTAGCGACGTACCTCGTTCTAGTTGACGCGGGTAAAGTGTTCTTCTACAAAATATGCAAATTCTAAAGGAGGACGAATGAACATGCCTGATATTGGACTGTTTGCTTGGTGGGCTTTGAGCATAAGTTGCAGCATTATATTCCTTACTTTGATTAGCATCTATCTCTACATTGACAGCAAGTCAAGACGCAGAGAGACCGTTCAGAAAACAGTTAAGAAGCGTGATTCGGCTAGACTAGTCAAGAGCTTTGCTTTTGTGTGGGTTTTGCTCGGTCTTCTTGTCTTCTATATTTTCTCAATCCAGCTAGGTGCAAGTGTTCAGACTGAAGTTGTCTTTGCAGTAGGTAACATCGTCGTAGAAGTCCTTCTTGTGCTCTACTTGCTGAGGAACAGAGAACAAAAGTTTGAGCAGACATGATGCACGCACATGATCGGGGTGTTTGTCTAGAACCTCAGTCTGTGGCTTTTTGGTTTGACGTTCTGGTCAAATTCCTTTGCCAGCTCCTCAAGCAGCGTTTTCTGTTGCTGCGTGAGCCTTTCAGGCACTACAATGTCCATTTGTATTAACAGGTCGCCTCTTCCATAACCTCTGAACCTTGGCATCCCCTTACCCTTCAGCCTGACGATCTCCCCTGGTTGAGTCCCCTCACGGATGTCCACGTCAACGTTCCCATCAAATGTGGGCACTGAAACTCTTGCGCCGAGGGCTGCTTGAGGAAAACCTATTTTCAGGTTGTACAGCAGGTCGTCTTCGTCTCTCTTGAAGTAGTGATGAGGTGCAACGTGAATCAGCACGTAGAGGTCTCCGGGAGAATCGCTTTCTGGGGACATTTCTCCTTGCCCTTGGAGTCTGAGTTGGTATCCTTCGTCGATGCCTGGCGGCACTTTCACGCTTATGTTCCTGTCCTTCCGCATTAGGCCCAAGCCTCGGCATTTTGGGCAGGGTGAGTCAATGATTTTCCCTTTTCCTCTGCATGTGGGGCACGGTACGACTTGTACGAATGTTCCGAAGCTGCTCCTGTTGACTCTCTGAATTCTTCCGGCGCCTCTGCAGTTGGGACATGTCTTTGCCGACGTCCCTGGGGCGGCTCCTGTGCCTCCGCACAGGTCACACTTCTCCGTTCTCTTGAACCCGATTTCTTTCTCTGTTCCATGCGCCGCTTCTTCCAGAGTTATCTCCAAATCGTAGGCAAGGTCTCTGCCTCTTGAAACTCTTTCTTCGAAGTCTCGTTGACCGAAAACTGTGCTGAACAGATCGCTGAACCCGAAGCCGAAACCTAGGTCCCTGAATATGGAGTCGAAGTCTGCGCCTCTGAAAATGTCCTCGGTCGTGTAGCGTTGATCGAATCCCGTGTGGCCTAATGTGTTATACTGTTTTCGTTTCTCCGGGTCCGACAGCACGGCGTAGGCTTCAGATATCTCCTTGAACTTTTCTTCAGCTTCAGGCGACTTGTTCCTGTCAGGGTGATACTGCATCGCCAGCTTTCTGTAGGCATCCTTGATCTGGTCTACGGAGGAGGTTCTTTCAACGCTAAGAACTTCGTAGTAATCTCTCTTGCTCGCCATCGTTCTACCATCAGATCAAAGATTCGCAGTATTCTCAACGCACTTTGAAGAGCTTACTTCACCTTATAATCTTCAGAGTCAACGACTTTTCCGCCGCCTGGTGATGGTTCCTCGCCGCCTGGCGGAGCTTGCTGTTTTGCTTGTTGTGCGGAGGCCTGCTGATAAACGGCTGTTCCCACGTCCTGAAGTACCTTGGTCAGCTCTTCAGAGGCTGCCTTAATCTTGTCCAAATCGCTGCCTGCCAATGCGTCTCTCAGGGCTGAAACGGCTGTGTCTATCTTGCTCTTCTGTTCTTGTGAGATCTTTTCTCCAAGATCTTTCTTCGTTTTCTCAGCGGTGTACATGAGGTTATCCGCGTTGTTTCTCAACTCGGCTTCTTCGCGTTTCCTCTTGTCCTGTTCAGCGTACTGCTCAGAGTCTTTTGTCAGTCTCTCTTTTTCTTCCTTTGACAACTTTGTTGAGGCCGTAATCGTGATTCTTGCCTCTTTGCCAGTGCCCAAATCCTTGGCTGTAACGTTGAGTATGCCGTTTGCGTCTATGTCAAAAGTAACCTCTATCTGCGGGACGCCTCTTGGAGATGGTGGTATCCCTTCTAGGTTAAACATGCCTAAGGACACGTTGTCAGTCGACATTGCGCGTTCCCCTTGGAGTACGTGAATCGTTACGGCTGTTTGGAAGTCTGCCGCAGTGGTAAATATCTGGCTTCTCCGCGTGGGGATAGTTGTGTTCTTCTCCATTATTTTCGTGAATATGTGGCCTAGTGTTTCAACGCCGAGCGATAATGGTGTGACGTCGAGTAGCAGCAGATCCTTCACTTCTCCCGTGAGTACTGCTGCCTGTATTGCGGCGCCGACTGCAACGCACTCCATTGGATCTACACCTCTCTCGGCTGGCTTGCCCATTATTTGCTCCACAAACCTTTGCACAAGAGGCATCCTTGTCATGCCTCCTATGAGGATTATCTTGTCAATGTCATGTGGCGTTAGCTTCGCATCTTCAAGGGCCCTTACGATCGTGCGCTCTGTTTTCTGGACTATTGGCTGGGCTAGTCCCTCAAGTTTTGCTCGGGTTAGCGTTATGTGCAGGTGTTTTGGTCCGGAAACGTCAGAATGCAGGAAGGGCAGGTCAATGTCTGTTGTCATCAACGTCGACAGTTCTATCTTTGCTTTCTCAGCTGCTTCTTTCAGCCTTCCGATGGCGGTTTTGTCGCTGGCTAGGTCGACGCCTGTCTGTCTCTTGAATTCTTCGAGGAGATAGTCCATTACCGCCCTGTCCAAGTCTGTGCCGCCGATCTGAGTGTCGCCGCTGGTGGACAGTACTTGGAAGACTCCTTTTCCGAAGTCCATCACTGTGACGTCATGGGTGCCTCCGCCGAAGCTGAATACGAGTATTTTCATCTCTTTCTGGACCTTGTCGACTCCATAAGCGAGGCAAGCTGCCGTGGGCTCGTTTATTATTCTTGCAACTTCGAAGCCTGCTATTTCTCCTGCGTCCTTTGTGGCTTGTCGTTGATTATCATTGAAGTGTGCTGGCACCGTTATGACTGCCTTCCTCACGGGGACTGCTAGGTAGGTTTCAGCATCTTTCTTTATCTTCTGCAGAATGAATGAGGATATCTGCTGTGGGGTGTACTCTTTTCCGTCTATGTTGACTTTGTAATCTGTCCCCATCTTTCTCTTTATCTCGTATACGGTTCCTTCAGGGTTTGCGGTTGCCTGTCTCTTCGCAGACTCGCCTACCAAAAGTTGGCCCTCTTTTGTGAAGGCCACGACCGAGGGGAACATTTTTCCTGCCATCGTAGGCCCTTCAGCGCTCGGTATCACCGTTGCTCGTCCGTTCTCATATATTGCAGCGGCCGAGTTTGTTGTTCCTAAATCTATGCCGAGTATTTTTTCTCCGGCCTTAACATTGCTCATCTGATTTCATCTCCTCATGTGATTTTGAAGGTTTCACCATAACCTTAACGACGCTCGGTCTAATCACTTTTTCCCCCTTGGTATAACCTTTTCGCATTTCCTCAATAATCGTGCATCCTTCCACACCTTCTTTCTCTGTCTTAGCAACAGCATTATGCATCGAGGGATCGAAAGGTTTGCCGACACACTCTATGGGAGAGACCCCCTCATTTTCGAGCACTTTCCTCAGCTTCTTCAAGGTCATATCCACACCTTGAGTCACGGCTTCTGTGGAGTTTGAGGAGGAGCGACCCGACTTAACAGCCAACTCCAACTCGTCAACGACATCTAACAACTCGAGGATTAGAGGCTCAGTGCAGTATTTCTTCACTTCCTCCATCTGTCGATCATACCTTTTCTTCAAGTTTTCAATGTCGGCCTGTGCATACCTCAATCTCGTAAGATGCTCTTCTGAACGCTTCTTCTCTGCATCTAAAGCACGCCTAAGTTCCTCTATCTGCTCAGCATCCTTTTGTGGTTCCCTTTGCTCTTCACTCATTGAAGCCTCTCCATTTCACAAGTAGATTCTTAGCGTATCCAAACAAAAATATATACTTCACCCTAGCCACGATGGCTCAACACACATTCGTTTTTTGAGCACATACAAATTTCAAAAACATTCTTGGGAAAAAGAAAATGGGTCACCTCTTGGCCATCAGTTCTGTCAGAGCGATCAAACTCGCAATCAATCCTCCGATAAGTTTCCTTGTTTTCTCGTCTCTTAATCTGCCACCCGCATCGAGCTTCTCCGGCGCGTAGCTCACCATGACCTCCGGCCTATTGACAGCATACATGTTCAGGAAGACGAAGCACTGCCGCAGGTGATACTGTGCCCTCGCCGTGCCTAACATCCCAGTGGATGCACCCATTATGGCCACAGGCTTGCCCTCGAATGCGTTATCACTGTACGGCCTCGAACCCCAATCAATCGCGTTCTTCAACACGCCAGGAATAGAATAGTTATACTCCGGCGTAGCAATCAACAACGCATCCGCAGCCTTAATCTTGCTCTTGAACTCCGTCACCCTCGTGGGCGGCTGACCCTCAAAGTCTTGGTCGAACGGAGGAATCCCCTCAAGATCAAACACCTCAAAAACCACATCCTTCGGCATCACCTCAGCCGCAGCACGCAACAACGCTTTGTTATACGACCCTTTCCTCAAACTCCCAGCAAAACCAAGAATCCGAACAGGCCGAGGCATGATCAGCAACTCAGACAACCCAAACTTAAATCAGTTTCCACCCACCCCCAAACAAACGCAACCTCAAACACACCATGCCAAACCAACATGGACGGTTTGAGGCTCAAAAAATCACGGACTGAGAATTCAAAAGCAGAGACCTCGAAACCCAACATCAAACCTTCCTCCACACTATCACATCGATAACTTCTGCAAGCAAGTGCATACAGCTCCAAGAGACTACAGACTGCAGAGCCGTTCAGCCGAGAACATTGCCCTGTTAGTTGAACGTGAAGGCTGAGGGGCATATCTTGTTGAGAACGCACATGTCGCATTTGGGCTTCCTGGCCACGCACACGTTCCTGCCAAGGGTGATGAGCAGGTCGGTGATTTTCATCCACTCCTGCTTGGGCACGATTCGCATCAGATCCTGTTCAATCTTGTCTGGATCCTCGTTGTCCGTCAGCCCGAGGCGGCTGGAGACCCTGCGCACATGCGTATCCACGGCGATCCCCTCGACGACGCCAAAAGCATTCTGCAATACGATGTTGGCCGTTTTTCTGGCCACGCCTGGCAGCTGCACCAATTCCTCCATCGTCTCCGGCACCTGACCGTTGAACTTCTCAACGATCATTTGCGCCGAGTGCTTGATGTTCTTGGCCTTGTTCCTGAAGAAACCCGTCGGCCTAACATCCATTTCAAGAACCGCCAAATCCGCCTTCGCATAATCCTTTGCACTCCTGTATTTCTTGAAAAGCGTCTCAGTCACCCTGTTCACCCTCTCGTCCGTGCACTGAGCTGACAAGATAGTGGCGACGAGGAGCTCGAGAGAATTGCCATAGTTGAGGGCTATCCTCGCCTTTGGATACTTCTTCTCCAAGAGGCTGATAACCTTTAGCGACCTCGTCTTCCTCTTGATTTCCGTCGTTCCGTTATTCACTGAGAACCACCTTGCATGAGTCATGGTTTGTCTTCGTAGAAAAGGTTTGCAGAAGCCTTTTACGTCTGGCCAGAAGCTATGCGTTGGAGGCGAAAATGGTTTGAACGCGAAGTTGCTTGTCGATGGCGAAGAGGTAGACTTGAACGAATTTGTGGAGAAAATCTTGGGCGGCACGCTTGTCGGAGCCGTAACTTCCCTGCGCGGCGTGAAGAAAGACTGGAAAAAGATTGAGTTGGCCGTGACGAAGTAAAGGCTGGTCTTCTGCCGTGTCCTATCCCTGAACCGTCGTGGTTACCTCTATCTGCGTGAACATTTCTCTCTTGGCTTTGCAGATTGGACAGACGTACGGTGGATCCTCGCGGTACACAACGTAGCCGCACTGTCTGCAGTACCAAAGTCGCTTCTTTATCGGGCTCGGCTGCGCTGGAATGGTTGGTATTGTTTCGGACGTTTGTTGCCCTGTGGGCTTTGATGGTGCAGCAGCTGGTGTCGGGACGTATGTTCGGGCTTGTTTTTCTGGGGGTCTGCGTTCGGGGATCGGGTTTATCGGTGTCTTGCCCTCGTACAGGTCTTTTCGCATGTAAAGTGCGCAGTAGCAGGTTCCGTACTCTGCCACGTCGGGGTCTCGATAGTCGCAGGGGCAGATTATATCTCTGTCAAGTTCGAGGTTTCCAGTGGCTAATCTGCAGGGGCATGAGGGGTAGCCGTAACGTTCCTCGTTCTTTTTCAGTCCATCAAGTAGATCCTGCAGGAACTGGGGGTCGGGGTTGAGGTAGTATCCGTAGGTTTTGGCGTCGCTCTCGGCTCTCTGCCGCACCTTTTCCAACGTGATCAAATCTCGAGTGCCTCTTTGATTTTGTCCTTGCGGAAGCCCGTTATGACGGTTTTGTCGTCTACGACGAGGGTGGGGTAGCTGGGTGAGGCTCCTCGGTTCTTGATGTCATCCGCGATTTTCTCGTGGTCTCCATCGCTGGCGAGATCCACGTCGACGTACTCGTACTCGATGTCATTTTCGTTAAGGAATTTCTTGGTCATCTTGCACCATGCACACGTACTTATCGCATACATGAGTACTTTGTGTTTCTTGTTCTTGCCTGAAACATGAATTTTTTCCATTCGGTCTCACGCACCATTTCGTGGTTATGCGTATTATCAGTGTAGAATATAATAATTTAGTTCCAATATGCCCACGCGAATGTTGCTGCTGTCATGTGCAACCTCTTCGGCTTATGTTGTGTTGGGAGCCCCTGCGTTTGAGTGCTTAGCTCGTTTTTTTAGAACTTAAACATGTTTGCTGTTTTTTTAGTAAAGAAAGTGTGGGTTGTTGGGGTTGGTTGTGGCTTTCAGGTTTGTTTTTGGAATTCTTGGAATCTTTCGTTTGGTTTGTTCCAGTTGACGATGCTCCAGAATGCTTCTATGTATTTGGCTCTCTCGTTCTTATAGTCGATATAATAGGCGTGTTCAAAGACGTCCAAGATCATAAGGATGTGGAAGCCAGGGTAGACGTTGGTGTTGTGTTTTTCTATTTGCATTATCAGTGGTCTTTTGGTTTGTTTGCAGATGGTGAGTGCGGCCCATCCTGAGCCTTCGACGCTGGCGGCTGCTTGAGTGAATTCTTTCTTGAACCTGTCGAAGCTTCCGAACTCCTTGTCCAACGCGTCGGCAAGGGCTCCGCTTGGTTTTCCGCCTGCTTTCTTCGGTGGTGCTAGGTTGTTCCAGAAAAGTGAGTGCAGAAGGTTTCCACCTATGTTAAAGGACAGTTCTTTCAAGGTGGATTTGACGTCGATGTCGGCTCCTTCTTTTCGAGCTTTGTCCAGCTTCTGAAAGATCGCGTTCGCACCGTTGACGTATGCCTGATGATGCTTGTCATGGTGTATCATCAACTGCTCCTTAGACATGTACGGCTGTAAGTCTCCGTAATCATAAGACAGCTTGGGCAGAACGTAAAGTTTGGTCGTTTCCATAATGCTTATCCTCCATGACTAGTAGCTTGTAGTTCAACAAGCTTTAAACTTTTGCAATATCACATTTGCAGTAGCAAAACGCAGAAACTCATTGGCCTTGTTGTCCTATCCTAACCACACGTTGTCATTTCAAGCAGTTATTCCGTTTCAGTCTGGATCATAATGCGCTTTTTCGAGTCCAGGTCATCCAGGTCTTTCGAAGAGTCGGAGACGCCGTGTGGCAGAATAGGTATTATCACACCAGATACGTCAGAGGAATACACATTTTAAGCATCACGAGTTCCTAACCTAGAAGATTAGAGGACTGTGTTATGAACACCTTGACGATGGTTATTAGCAGTTCTCCTTACGGAGACGAAAGAATCTGGAATGCTTTGAGACTGGCAGAGGCATTGTCGTGTTCGAATACAAGGGTGAAGGTCAACATTTTCCTCATAGGAGACGCTGTTAACGCGGCGAAGAAAGGGCAGAGGCCAACTAAAGGCTTCTATAACATAGAGAAAATGCTTGAGGACCTTGTGAAGGTGGGCGTGTGCATTAACGTTTGCCACACCAGCATGAACCTCAGAGGGCTGACGGAGCAGGATCTGGTTGAAGGGACAGAGATGGGCACAATAACGGGGCTTTCCAAGTGGATAGAAGAAAGCCAAAAAGTTGTCTCTTTCTGAAAGCAAAGATGCAGGTTGGAGGATACGCTTCGGAAGAGAGCATTCCTGTGGAAAAAACGGGACAAGAGTCTTGAACTGTTGAAAATCTAAATTTATTTCGGGCGTGTTCAAACCAGACTGACAACTCAAGGTACTAACACGCACGCCACTTTCGTCGGGTTAATCGTTTTCTTTACACTCTTTTCTAAGAGAACGTAATTCCCCTGTTCGGGTTTCATGTCCGTTCGGCCATAATCATCGTGAGCACGATCTATGAAACCCATCATTTTCGCTAGGCCTTCAAAAGGGAAATCAAAAAGATTTCAGACATGATGGAAACATTGAAAGGGCAAGGAATTGTCAAGATTCGAAGACTTGATGGGCTGAAACAGAAGAGTTAATATTTTCCGATTTTTCAATCTAGGATTGGTGAATCGTTTTGCCGATAGACCCAGAGTTTCAGAAGAAAAGAACGGTGGCGGGCCAACATAATGGACACAGTGTCTGGGGGCCTGTTGAGTCTCCGAAGAAGCTTGGGATTCATGGCACGACCGTGGCTGTTGACTGGGACGTGTGCAATGGGGACGGCATATGCATCGAAGTCTGCCCAGTGACCTTGTTTGATTGGGGAGACTCTCCCGGCCATCCGAATTCAGAGAAGAAATCCGATCCTGCCCGAGAACAGGACTGCATAAAGTGTCTCGCCTGCGAAACTCAATGCCCCACAGGGGCAATCAAGATATCGTAGACGCATGTTGCGGCTGTTCAGTGCTGGAAGAAACTTATTTATCCCTCTTTTTTGGCACTGTATATCAGAGGCTATGTTATGAAGGTTAAACCTGACAGGACGTTGGACTGTGTCGGCTTGTACTGTCCTGAGCCGGTTTTTAAGACGCGGTTGGAGTTGGATGAGCTTAAGGTCGGCGAGACCTTGGAAGTTCTTGCGGATGATCCGGCTGCCGAGTCTGACATAAGGAGTCTCGTGAAGAATCTTGAGCAGGAATTGGTGGGCGTCAGCAAAGAGGGCAGTACGGTTCGTATATTAATAAGGAAGGTAAAATGAGAATTATTGGGAAGTGAAATGAAATGAGTGTTAAGAGGAAAAAGATATTGTATGTGCAGACTAGCGGCGTTGACGCGCCTGAAAGATCCTATGCACCATTCATCTTGGCTACCACCGCTGCGATGATGAACGTTGATGCCACCGTCTACTTTGTTATAAAGGGTATTACACTGGTGAAAAAAGGCGAAGCAGAGAAAATCAAAGTAGGCAGTTTTCCGTCGCTGAAAGAGGTAATGGACCAAGCAGTAAAAGCCGGAGTCAAGCTTGCAGTGTGCGAACAGAGCTGTGGACTGATGGGAATTCCGCGAGGCGACTTCACGAAAGAAGCTCAAGTCGTGGGTGCAGCTACGCTGAATGATTTGGCCCTTAACGCAGACGCTGTTCTCTGCTTCTAAGTGAGCAGACCTTGTCCACGACGAAACGAATCTACATGGATCATGTAGCGGGCAGACCGGTTGAGCCGCGCGTGTTAGACGCCATGCTGGCCTACATGAAATCCTCTTATGGAAACCCTTCTTCACTTCACGTTTTCGGTCAAGAAGCAAAAAAGGCAGTCGAAGAAGCAAGGGCAAAGGTTGCAGGATTAATCAACGCTGAGAAGAAAGAATCGATAATCTTCACTTCAGGAGCGACTGAAAGCAACAACCTAGCCATCAAAGGCGTGGCCAACCGAAACAAAGACAGAGGAACCCGTATTCTAACCTCCAGCGTCGAACACATGTCGGTCGTCAACCCCTGCAAGTTCCTGACAACAAAAGGGTTTGAGGTCGTCTTTCTTATTGTTGACAAGTACGGCTTCTTGAACCTCGAAACGTTGCAGAAGGAGTTGACCGCCAAAACGGTCCTCGTCTCAATAGTGTATGCAAACGGCGAAATCGGAACGATCGAACCCATAAAGGAGATCAGCAAGATTGTGCATGCCGAGAACGCTTATCTGCACGTAGATGCCACGGCCGCAGCTGGCCAAATCCCAATTGACGTCAGGAATGAAGGCATAGACCTGCTCACAGTATCCTCAAACGACATGTACGGACCTAGAGGCATAGGAGCCCTCTACGTAAAAGAAGGGGTGCGCCTCGAACCTCTGCTACATGGTGGTGGTCAGGAAAGAGGTTTGAGATCAGGAACTGAGAACGTGGCGGCCATCGTGGGGTTCGGAAAGGCTGCAGAGATAGCTAAAGAAGAGATGCAAGCTGAGAGTTCGCGGCTTACGAAACTGAGGGACAGATTCATCGAAGGCTTGCTGAAACCGATTCCATACTCCTTCCTGAACGGGCATCCGACAACACGTCTGCCAGACAACGTGTCTGTAAGGTATAGCTTCATAGAGGGCGAATCTATGCTGCTAAGTCTGGATATGGCGGGCGTTTACGCGTCATCGGGCTCTGCTTGCACTGCGAAGACCTTGGAACCGTCGCACGTGCTGTTGGCAATGGGACTCAAACACGAGGAGGCCCACGGTTCGTTAATGTTCACTCTGGGCAGGTATAACACCGAAGATGACGTTGATTATGCAGCAAGCCTTATGCCTAACATTGTTAAAAGACTGAGAGGTATGTCGCCTTTGACACCAAAGGAGTTGAGACTGTAATGTACACTGAAAAAGTCATGGACCACTTCAAAAATCCTCGAAACGTCGGAGAAATCCCGGATGCTGACGGCGTTGGCACGGTGGGAAACCCAGTGTGCGGAGACTTGATGACGATTTACATCAAGGTCAAAGACAACCGTTTGGTCGACATAAAATTCAAAACGTTTGGCTGTGGCTCAGCAATCGCAACGAGCAGCATGATAACCGAGTTGGCTAAAGGTAAAACGTTAGAAGAAGGGTTGAAAATCAGCCGGGCAAACGTTGCAGATGAACTCGGCGGCCTTCCTGCCATCAAAATGCACTGCTCCAACCTTGCTGCGGACGCGTTGCACGCTGCAATCGAGGATTATTACAAGAAACATGAGAAAGGGGAGGTCAAGAACAAATGAAGCCAGAGTTTATACAATGCGAATTCTGCAAAGCAGAAATCCCGCAGGAAGCATGCAAGCTAGCCGCTCAACGAGCAACGATTGAAGGCAAGGAATACGTTTTCTGCTGCGCAAAATGCGCCCAGCGATACAAACAAGCAAAGAAAAAGTAACACAACCATTCAGAAGATTCCACTTTTTTTCTTCGCGTCAACCCCCTATTTTACGATCCTCAAAAGCCAAACTACAAAAACCATATTCGGTGACTGGGCATGACTTGCTGGAAATGGTTTGACGGGATTTTGAAGGAAGCCAGAATAGAAGTGACTGAAAGGAACAAATACAGAATCAACAAAGTCATCTACCACTGTATTGGAGAACAATCGCTACGGAAGCTGCTCAGCAGACTGGTACAGAACTCGAAAAGAGATTAGCGCACGCTAATAGGAAATGTGCTATGTACAACTTACTGTTTCAGAAAAAGGAAGGGGCTATGGGTAGTGTTGCCGGTAGTTGTTGGACATTAGCACCATGTCGCCAAGGTCCACTTTACCGCTGTCGTCGATGTCAGCGTTCGGGTTCCAGACGCATGAACCCTTGTGGGGTTGGCTCGGCGAAGTGCCGTAGGCGTTCGACAGCAACACCAAGTCGCCGAGCGCGCGCTCTTCTTATAGTCGGGCATTTTATATTTCCTCCTTAACGGAATATAGTATGATTTAGAATGCCAAGTCACGATAAACATTGTCAACACAGTTTCAAAAGATATGGCATTCGCGGAGAGGAGATTCATGCATGGATGGATGAGCCTTCTCGCATTGCTGGAATGTCGCACAGGAATTTTAGACATGATCTATCTAGCCTTCCAACAGCGATCCAAATATTCGGCAAGGCCTATGGAGCTGAAATGGTTGAGAATATCTTCCTTGACCATCTGAAAGCTGATAGCGAGGAAAATAGGAAGCATGAACAAGAATCGAATGAAAGTCTCAAACCTAGGCTATGGTCGCAATCAGAAGATGATTTCCTCTGTCGTGAATTCCTAAATATGTCGGATGAGGCAATGGAAGCAAGCCTTCAAACCAAATCAAAAACAGATATCACAAAACGAAGAGAACATTTAGGATTGATCAGGCCTAAAGTGATCAAGAGAACGAGGAACCAACCAAGGATTCAAAGATTAGTTTTCAAACTCAAAAGAGGACAAAGGATATTCGGCACTGTCAAGATCACTGGTGGAAACAATGATGCTGATTTTGGCGCGTTTGTCTATAAAGGAACCTCCGTTTCTAAGCTCAAACCTGTGGATGCAGAAAGAATTTCGGGAAGTAAATCGTTTACTTTTGACATAAGCATATCAGGGAACTATTGTTTCTATTTCAGCAATTCCTTCTCCGTAATCACTGCAAAGTTCGTGGAATTCCATTATCACTTGGATAATGGAAAAGAAGTAGGAATATCCTTCTCAATATAGGAAGTGCGCGCGCTGTACAAACGCGCTTGCATCCGTGAATCTTTCAAAAGAAGCGAGCTTTCCCCATCTAGCGGACATATGAGAGTTTCGTAAAGATTCTATGTGAACAAGGCTTAAATGCGTTGTATCATTTAATACTTTTCGGATGTGCTGTGCACAGGGTCTTCCTTTCCTCTAGATATCAGGAATTCTTGTGCACCGTACGCCTTCTAATCAAGAACGTGAATAGCGCGCGCGGTGGTCCGCAAAAAATATGAGAACGGAGGTAGATTATCAGTATTCGTGATTAGGGTATGGATTTTGGTTCAGATTTTTACCTCAAGAAATATCTTGACTCTTTTGATGGAGACCATCCTTTACTGATTTCTTTTGAATTGAATGGTGAATATAGAACTTATTTTGACAAACTCCTTGGTGAGCTAGATTCTGTCCCAAACTTGATGAGCAAAATCAAGATAATGAAGGATGCTTCAAACTGGGAAAGCATCGTATCAGAACTCGAATTTGCAAGAAGCAACAAAGCATTGAACCCCGAATTCATTCACACAGAGAATGCACCAGATTTGAAGACCACTGTGAACGGAGAGAGTATCTTTTTTGAAGTGAAATTACTCACCGAAACCGATGAAGCAAGAAGAATTTATGAAGAAATCTGGGCTATACCCTCCAATTTTGTAGTGAAAATTGATTACGGCTTATTGGACAAGAAAAAAGTCGATCAAATAATAGACTTTGTCACCGCAAAAATCAAGAGCCAACAGACTGGTTCGTTTTCACTTGATGAAACTGATATAGAAATCCAAAAGAAGAAAACTCTTGGTTCGATAAGAACAGGAGTAATTTCAACAATGAAGGAAGCAATCGAAATAACTTTTGAGCCGTTCAGAAAAAAGGTCTTTAAAGATTTTTGGGATAAGATGCACCAATTCGTATCTGAACAATTTGTTATTTGGGTCATAGATGCCCAAAGATGGCAACATGGTGTAGACGATTTCAAAATGGTTGTGTATGGAACTACTGTAGCAGACCTCGGCATTGGCAGAAGACTATTCGTAGGCTTTGAAGATATTTACGGTGCGTTCGCAAAGAACGGAGAACTACTTAATGAAACTGGACTAGTTCCTACGTTCACCTATCCCCTTAAAGATGGACTATTCTTTCTTAAAGAGGCAAAATGCCTTGCTGGATTGCTAATTAGGCGATTTGGCATACAACATTTTTTGGCAAATCCTTTTGCAGACCACCAACTCAAGTCTGACACTATAAGAACCCTGAAAAGGGTGCTCGAAGGCGGGTACTAGACAGGGTTCTTGGAACCTAATGAATAGCGCGCGCTATGCTTCACTTTTCTTCTGCTCTCCACTTTTGCAGAACGTCGTTTCTCCGAATCCTTCATTAGCTGTTTGCGCTCAGATGGTTTGCTTATGGAAAACAAGTCGTGTCCTAAGTGTGGTTCAAACATGCAGAGTGACAAGCATCTTCAAGCTTTGGGTAGTGAAACAGAACTTGTGACTAGTGCGAGTTTCGTAGGCGATAAGATCAGGGTCTATTATTGCCAGAACTGCGGGTTTATGGAATTATATTGCATCAAGAGCGCGCGTTAAAAACTTGGAGTCTACAAGCATCTCAAATGCGCGCGAGTAGCCAAAACATAAATCAGAAGTCAAACCTAAGAAAAGCTTTGGTCAGTAAAATGAACGAGTCTGATGAATATTATTGCCCTAACTCATATTGCAAAAGAGAGAAACTGGCCGTTGGAGAGAAGGAGTGTCCGGAATGTGGAGCATGGGCTCAAAAAGTCGGAGCGAAAGAGCTTGCCAGACTGCTACAGGAGAAAAGAAAATGCGCGACTAGAGCCACGACCGTCAAACCAGAAGACAAAGAAGTCCTTTACTCCGAAGAGATGACAGATGAGCAAATACGTATGCTGATCTCAAGAGACATGTTGAACTTGGCAATGCACGAGGCCGGAACTGCTTGGATGCACTTAGGAACACTTCTCTCTTTGAAGTCAACGGATCAAATGATTGGGTCAGGGTTCAAAGCTCTTGTAGACCAAAACAAGATCATGATAAGACAGAATGAGCTTATCATCAGAGGATTGAAGAAATTGGTTGAAAAAAGGACGAGCGTGCGCTTAGCTTAGGCTAGAAAATTCCCTGAAATACAGCAAGTGATGCACTAGGTGCTTTCATAGTAGATTATGACTTGAACATCACCAGCGGTAACATTGTAAGGTTCAGTATTCACGAAAGCTCTCCACACGTAGATTGTTTGTCCTGAGGCCACTTTGAAACCTGGAGTGAGGTCAAACATAAGTTGGTGAGGTATGGGACTTGGAGCATGACTGTCGAACTGATAATGGACAAGGAGTTGAATTGTATCGTTATACGAGCTTGAATCCGATAGGCCACTTGGTTCTCCAATAGTAACGTATGTGTCACCCTCCCAAACTACATAGTCAGGATTTCCCATCCAAACTTGGATTTTAACAATCCTTACGTCTCTCGTAGGAGTCCAATTCAGTATCCAGCCACTTAGAGTAGTATAGGCAGTTATGTTTGTTAGAGAATTCTGTAGAAGTTGCGAATGAATGTAGGGTTCAGAGATTCTATTTAGGAACACTGCATATGAGAGGCCAAAACCTAATCCAGCTCCTAGGATAACTGACAAAATGGCTATAGCAACAATCCTGGCATCCATCATAATTCCTCCACACTAATGATCCTAACTGGATAAATACCTGACTATCTTGCCACCTGTCTATTAACACGCTAAGTTCATGCTACATTAGACTCAGATTGAACAATCTCAGCAGCTTCTCCTTTGCCTTTTCCTCAGCTACCAATTCCATTCGGCCACATTTCGGACAGAGATAGACGATGATGGGTAACAATTCCTCTTCCATTTCACCCAATTCAGAAACCCCTTCCCCAAAGATTTGACGTGCCGCCGTCTTCGTTATTCCTTCCCACCCTCCAATTCTCAGCTTCGTTCGTGCTGGACGCATCTTTAACCCACACAAATGACATCTCAAGACTCGTGAGCTTTCGCTCTCAGCAAACTTCTCTACCTTCCCCTTGCGTTCGAGTATGTTTCAAGAGCACGGGTTGCACGGTAGGCTTTAAATAAGGTGAACCGATGATTCTCGTTCAAATTGGGGTATAGCTATGGATAAATGGGAATGCACGGTCTGCGGTTACGTCTACGATCTGGCAATTGGAGATCCTGAACATGGCATAAAGCCTGGGACACCTTTTGAGGCTCTGCCTGACGATTGGGTCTGTCCGGTCTGCGGAGTTCCGAAAGACCAGTTTGCCAAGAAAGAATGAAATATCCCCCCGTTTTTTCTTAAGATCCTATACTTGTAATCCTTATATTCCAAATGCATCAAGTCTGAATTGAGCAAGCATGTCAATCTCGAAGATTAGGAAAAGGGACGGAAGAATCGTTGATTTTGATGGACGCCACATTAGAGACGCAGTGTATAAGGCTTTCATCGCCGTTGAGCTGCAGGATGGCGAGAAAGCTGAGAACGTGACAAGAGAGGTCGTCAATCTTTTAGAGCAGAAATTCGAGGGCAAGGTTCCTTCAGTCGAAGATGCGCAGGACGCTGTTGTAAGAGTTCTGAAGGAGAAGGGCTACGAAAAAGTTGCTGAGGACTATCAGGCGTACAGGGAGAAGAAGCAGGAACTCAGGAAGCTGAGACAGAAGCTGGAGATTGAGGAGCCCAAGTTAACGGTGAACGCGCTTGAGGTTTTGAAGCAGAGATACCTTCTGAGAGATGAAGCTGAGAGAACCGTAGAATCACCTGCTGAGCTCTTTAAGAGAGTAGCGCAAACTGTGGCGGTGGTAGACAGCAACTACGGCGGGAACCCGAATGAGATTGAGAGCGTGTTCTATGGGATGATGTCGAGGCTCGAGTTCATTCCCAACACGCCGACTCTTTTCAACGCGGGCACGCGGCTAGGTCAACTATCCGCCTGTTTTGTTCTGCCAGTTGAAGACTCGCTTGAAGGCATATTCACATCAGCGAAGAATATGGCCCTGATAGAACAGAGCGGGGGTGGTGTCGGTTTCGATTTTTCAAGGCTTAGGCCGAAAGGTGACATAGTCAAGTCCACAAAGGGAGTGGCCTCCGGACCCGTCAGTTTCATGCGAATTTTCGATACTGGCACGGAGATCATAAAGGCTGGGGGGAAACGCAGGGGTGCCATGATGGCAGTGTTAAGAGTCGACCACCCTGACGTTATTGAATTCATAACCTCTAAACAGCAGCCAGGTTTTCTCTCAAACTTCAACATCTCGGTCGCAGTCACCGATGAATTCATGAAGGCAGTCGAAGAAAACGGGGAATACTGGCTCATCAATCCCCGCAACAAGGAGAAAACGAAAAAGCTCAGAGCGAAAGAAGTCTGGAATCTAATAGCACAATCAGCCTGGATGAGCGGCGACCCAGGCGTCATATTCATCGACGAAATCAACAGACACAATCCAACTCCACAAGTGGGAAAAATAGAATCCACAAATCCCTGCGGTGAGCAGCCGCTGCTTCCTTATGAGTCGTGCAATCTAGGTTCCATCAACTTGTCCCATATGGTCGTCGACGGGAAGGTAGATTGGGAGAAGCTCAGGCAAACCATTAGGAACGGTGTGCATTTTCTTGACAACGTGATAGACGCGAACAGATATCCTCTGCAGGAGACCGAGAGTATTACATTGGCTAACCGGAAGATAGGTTTGGGTGTTATGGGCTTCGCGGACATGCTTGTCAAGCTTGGAATTCCTTACGATTCTGAACAGGCTTTGAAACAGGGCGATGAGGTAATGAGGTTCATCGAAGAGGAGGGGCATAAGCGGTCTGAGGAGCTAGGACAGGAACGGGGGTCTTTCCAGAATTTTGAGGGAAGCATCTGGAAAGACAAGCATTCTGTACTCAGAAACTCCACGGTAACGACCATTGCGCCCACGGGAACAATAAGCATAATCGCCGGTTGTTCTTCGGGCATTGAACCGATTTTTGCGATATCATTTATAAGGAACGTTCTTAGCGGGACAAGACTTTTCGAAACCAATCCTCTGTTCGAGATGATTGCCAAGGAAAAAGGATTCTACAGTGCAAAACTGCTTGAAGAGATAGCACAGACCGGTTCCGTCCAGAAGATTGATGGCGTTCCAAAAGATGCAAAGAGGCTTTTCGCCACAGCGTTGGACATCGCGCCAGAATGGCACGTGAGGATGCAGGCTGTGTTTCAGGAATACACCGACAACGCCGTTTCAAAAACCGTAAACCTGCCTTCGGAGGCTACGATTGAAGATGTTAGAAAAATCTATGAATTGGCTTGGAAGCTGAAGTGCAAGGGGGTCACCGTTTTCAGGTACGGCAGCAAGCCAGAACAGGTGCTTTACATTGGGGAGATAAAGACTGACAAGGGCAAGTTTCTGGCTTTGGAGCCGGAATATTCCGGGGGATGCCCGACTAAGAACTGTCCATTCCCAAGCTAATTCCCTTTCTAGTACTGTTCGCTGTTAATCTCATGAATGACTGCCGCGTATGATGTGGCGACCTCTCTGATCGCATAGAGCACTCCAACTATTATGAACAACAAGCCCACGGAAAAGGTGACTATAGCCACTGGATAAATTTCCGAAGCATTCACAAGATACGTAGAGAATACTAGGAACGAAGTCAAAATGAAACTCAGGATTCCTGCAAAAAGGGCGAAAAGCGAAAGCTTCAGGTAGTTACCCCTCTTCATTAGCATTGTAACCTCGGTTCTTATCTCTTCGATTCGTCTTTCATAATCTGGACCATATTTGGACGAGAGCTTACCTTTCTTCAGATCAAAATGCTCTTGGTTGAATGCTCTCATGCGATCAACAACTCTGCCGTAACGAGTCTGGATCACTAGGCAGAGGAGAGCGCAGCTCGATATTAGAACATCCGGAGCTATCGTGGCTTGAATCAGCGAGATCAATTGATTGAAGTCCAAACGTAACTCACCAGCATTTCCTTTTTGCTCTGTTCATCTTCGCCGAGACTCTATTTAAGTCCTCTTTGGCATACTGTGTGACTGGTGTTTTTCGATCTTGACGTTGTATTTCGTTCTGACCCCGGCCTTTTCAAAGATTTTTCCGACAGGGCAGCCTTTAACCGTCAGCTCATGTAACCTGTACACTCTATCCTCTGGCATATCTGAATCAACTGTTATGTCAAATTCTGCCTCTGTTATCGTTCCCGCTTCCTCAGACTTCACCGCTTTCGCTTTTACCTCCAAGTCCTCTACGGCTATGCGCATTCTTTTTGCAGTGAGCATGAATATTGTCGCGTAGCAACCTACAAAACTCATTAATGCAAGTTCGAGCGCCGAAGGGCCCAAGTCAGTTCCACCGCTTTCTTGTTCAAGGTCAAGACATACTGCATGAGCCCTGCCGTCATCAACATCTATTCTGAAGTTTTTGACCAACTTCGCATTCGCGTTCAACTTTGTCAAAATTCATCACCCCCATCGTCGGAACCTCTTTTTCGCCAAGGATAATCATTCCATTAGGAGATATCCTTGATCTTCTTCTTTCGACATGCTTCTGAACAGAAGACTTTTATTCCCGTACTATCTTATATTTTTTTCGCACAAATTAGTACCAAATACGCACCAGGGAGTGCGAAAATGAGAGCGAACCCTAATGCTACAAGTGGATGAAAAAGACGTGAAGATAATCCAAATGCTGGAAGAGGACGGGCGAAAATCCTACGACGAGATGGCAGAGAAGCTCGGAATGAGCGAAGCAGGCGTGAGGAAGAGAGTTCAAGCGCTAATGACGAAAGGCGTGATAAAATTCACCGTCAAAGTGGACCACGCCAAGATAGGAATGAATACTGTAGCGATCGTAGGAGTAGACGTTGACCCAGCCAAGATGCTTGAAATAGCCCAAAAACTCTGCGAACTACAGGAAGTGAAATGTGTAGCCACTTCAAGCGGGGATCATATGGTGATGACTGAAATCTGGACGCACGATGGTCAGGAACTGAGAAGGCTAATATCGAACAGGATTGAACCTATGGAAGGTGTGAGAAGAATCTGTCCAGCGTTGCTCCAAGAAAAGCTGAAAGACCAATCCTAAGTGAGGTGAATGGAGTTTGAGTTTGATACCTGACGAACAGAGGGAACACATCAGAAGTGAGTTCGCTCAGAAATTGGTTAGCCCTCTAAGGGTCATAATGTTCACCCAGACCATGGAATGCAAGTTCTGTGCTGAAACAAAACAGTTGATTTATGAGCTGACGGAACTGAGTGAAAAGATCCAGAGCGAAGTCCACGATTTCGTGGCTGATGCGCAGCTTGCTCACGATTATGGCGTTGACAGGATTCCGGCAATCATTATCAAAACTGAGAAGGATTACGGCGTAAGATTCTACGGGTTTCCGTACGGCTACGAGTTCCAGACTCTGATGGAGGCTCTAGCCTCGGTTTCGAGAGGCGAGACGAACCTTTCGGAGCAGACCAAACAGAAACTTCGAGAAATCAAGGTTCCCGTCAACATAAAGGTATTCACAACACTAACCTGTCCACACTGCCCAGCAGCCGCGGCAATGGCTCACAAGTTTGCGATCGAAAACAGTCTCATAAGAGCTGAAGCGATAGACGCCGCGGAATTCCCGGATCTGGCTACAAAGTACGGTGTTATGGGCGTCCCAAAAATAGTCATAAACGAAAAAACCGAATTCGTAGGTGCAGTCCCAGAGGAGATGTTTCTGGAGCAGGTTCTAAAGGCCATCGTCTGAGCATCAGCGCGCGCTTGTTACATCTGACGTTACCAAGACAAGGCAGGGGTCGACACACGACGTTGCTACAGATTAGCAATTACACATTACAGCTGACGTAAATACAACAGGTGGGGGATCAACAACAAAACATTACAATGCAACACTACGTCTGACGCAAGGACAGAACTGGGGGACAGCTCTTAACATTCTCTAGACGCGGTCAACAGCGCAAGAGGAATAGCCACAGACCTCTATAAGAATAATTGAGGCTACTTTTCGTTCAGAAAAGAGATAGCAATTCACCATATCAGACGGAGAGTGCCAAGCAAAGCGAAGGTCCCTGTCTGAATCAGTCGACACCATTGAAAAAAGGGAAATATGCAGGAGCCATTTGAGCTTTAATCACTGGTTTTCTGCAATTCAGGGATGCCAAGAATGGCCTGATGGTGGCATTTGGCCGCTAGCGTACTCGGCAGGGCTCTTGTCAAATGTTGTCTTACACGCCTGGCTACAGAAATAGTAGGTCTTGCCCTTGTACTGTGTCTTATGTTTGGCTGTTCTTTCGTCAACTTCCATTCCACAAACTGGATCTTTTGCCAAGTTTCAACCTCCTTTGACGAGCGCGAGTCCACGCACTAGTGGTCCAGCGAGTATGTAAATATGTCTTATGCGGGCGCTCATTTTTCGGATGGAGTCCATGACTGCAATAACGGATATTATCGGCATTGTGAACATAGAACTCTGTTCCTGTAAGCTTTAAAAGGTCAGAACCTACATATTACAACAGAGTCTTTGAGAAGACGATTCCCCTTCAACCGCCGAAGGGGGCAATATGTTTCTCAAGGATGCAAAATGAAAGAAGGAGAAAGGGTTAGTATGAAGAAAAGTATGTTCTATGCTCTCTCTATGGTCCTCTTAGCACTGATGATGACAAGCACATTTGCAATATTCCGGGTGCACTCCGCACCACCACCATGGACGGGATATGTTAAGCCTTCATTTACAGACTACGCTCCTAGCGGTATGCCCGATTTCGACGAGAAACAAGACATGTGGGGGCCTGCCCAAGGTTTATACACTTGGTGCGTTCCAGTGGCCGTTGCAGACTCGTTATGGTGGCTCGACTCAGAATACGAATCAATATACTGCGCGTCTCCAGTACCTCCTCCATATATAAGTGATCACTTTGGCCTAGTCACCGCTTACAACCAATGGGACGATCATGATCCTGCAAACGTTGACCCACTCGTGAGAAACCTGGCTTTCTTGATGGACACTGACGGTCAGCGGACAGGTGTTCCTCATTTGGGAACACGGTGGATAGACGTTCAACCCGGAATCCAAGCATACCTAGTACAGCAAGGTGTAACTGGTTCGTTCGAAGTTCACGGGCTAGATTTTCCCAACTTCAACTGGATCAATACCGAAGTCCAGAAATGCCAGGACGTTGAGCTTTTCCTCGAATTCTACTACTTCTATGGCCAAGGCTGGGAACCGATCACATACCCACAATTTGAGTCTGGTCACTGTGTGGCTGTCGCCGGCTCCGATAATACAACAAACCCAGGCCAGGTTCTTATAAGCGATCCATGGATGGACGCATATGAGTCTGGTCTGGTTCCAGGACGCTCACCTGTTCCGCACGTACACATGCCTCCAGGCAACACTGCAACCCACAACGATGCGCAATATGTGTCGCAAGATGCTTATAACGTGGTACCATATGTGTTTCCAATGAATCCTTTGCCGCCACCGCCTTATCTGGCACCGAATGGTTACCCGCCCACTGTGTGGGAGTTGCAGGGCTATATGCAAACCTTAGGCTTCCCCGACCCGAACTGGCATGCGTTCATAAGAGGTGCTGTTGCAACGTCACCGCTGCCTGATATAGCGGTAACGAATATCACCACATCCAAGACAGGCTGCCTACCATTTCCATCAGCCAGTCTGAACTACACCGTAACGGTCAACGTGACTGTGGCGAACCATTGCGCTATCTACGAAAGCGATGTTAACGTGACAGCTTATGCTGATCCATCCATGCCTCCATCACTTGTGATCGGCTCGCAGAATGTGAGTCTGAACGCTGGAAGCAGTGCAAGCGTGACTTTCACCTGGAACCTTAGCTCATCACTAGGAGTATTCTATGGCAACTATACTCTCAGAGCTTACGCAGCGATTGTTCCGGGCGAAACGAACACAGCGGACAACACCTTCACGGACGGCAAAATACTCGTTACGATTCCAGGCGACATAAACGGCGACCTCAAGTGCGCTCTTGCAGACTTGTCTCTGCTTGCAAAGTGTTTTAACACAAGGCCTGGCGACCAAAAGTGGAACCCCAATGCCGACTTCAACAATAACGGGCAAGTAGCTTTAGCGGAGCTGTCCATCATGGCAAAACACTTCAATGAACACTACCCATAGTCCTCTTTTTTTGTTGTAGCTGTCAGACAGCTTCGAGCAGCAACATCTTCGCCTTCTGCGCTCAGTTATTTTCCGCGCGTGCTACGTCACTTCGTGTCGCTTCAATTTCTGTGAGATTCCAAAGAACACACCTACAGGCCATGGCATTTCCGCTGGCTCGCATGCTTGTGCCGAAAGTGGTTAGGAATGGCTTTAATTTCGTTTTGCAAGTTTTTGTGGGTTGGAGTAAGTTGGTTGTGACAAGGAATTTAGGAACAAATGAAGTCCATAACTGTCGCTCGCATGCGTGTTCCTAAATTGGCCTAAAATGGTTTTTATTCGCCTTCATGATTTAAGGAAGTTTTTGGGCTTCGTATCTGTTCTTGATTTCTTTTAGCAACTGTCTTCTTGAGCACTGGCAGAAATGTGCAAAACGAAATTATGGCCAGTTTTGACCATTTTAGGAACACGCATGCGCGCTAAATCGAGAAACAAATGTCCAGCGTGTGTGTAACCTCTTTTGTTACATGAAAAACAGCTAACGTTTGTGAGAAAATGCCAAAGGACAATGTGACAGCTAAACTTGTCGAGAACCTCCATTCAGTAGTTGACAATTCTAGAACGCACAATGTGTCTGCGAACCTGATACGATTTTTCAGAAGAGGGTCAGATTGTTTCGTGTTCCCCTAGGGTATGATGGCCTACGCTTAGGCCTTCTTTCTCGCAGAATTCCATTACCTTTGACACGGCTCTCAAGTCAATTTCCTTTATCTTCTTTTCTTCGGGTCCAACGACTTCGATGATTAGGCCTAGGCCTCCAACTCCGCAGCACGTGTAAACATTCTTGTAGATTCTCACGTCATACTCTGGAGGAAGCTTCATCCCTTCCACAGCTTCTTTAACCTTGTCAATCAAGAAATCAACTTGTCTCGGCTGTGTTGCTTTTATGAAGTGGACCTCTCTGCAACCCATCTTGGGCATCTAGATCCCTTTGAAAGCAATCAGTGTTGCAGTTTCCTTTATCCCTGAGATTCTTCGGATCCCTTCAAAAATGAATTTGTCGAGCTCTTCCATCTTGTCAAATGAGACTTCAACATGCAGGTCATAGAGGCCGTAGGTCGGTGTCGCTTGTTTGACTCCTTCTATTTTCTTTACCTCACTGAGTACATGCTGATCCTGTCCCGCTTCGACTTTTGCAAGCACATATGCAATTGGCAACGTATGGTCTCCTCATGTAACTTACTTAGGTGTCTAATCAGTTTTTCGTCTATATAAAATTTCCAAAAAACCTTGGTCGAACCATCCCGATTGGCTTGAGAAGGAGCTGTCCTTGAATGCTTTAGAGCAGCTGCCCCTTGTAATGGACTGTGGCTGGACAACCCAAGCATCTGTCGCTAGCATACAGAGAGCAGCCGCCGCAGTTTGCTCCACACGGTGTAACTCCTTTTTTGTCGACGCAGGGTTTTAAGGGAACTATGAAGGGCCTTTCAGGAGTCACTATGAGATCGAATTCTGCATCCCGTACAAAAGGATTCTGCCTTAAATGCGAATCTACACAGGACATTATAGATCTGATGTTTTCTCCCACCAACAACACGGTCAAGTTGTTCTTTCCCGACGTCAAGAAACTGTTGAGGTAGATAGGGCAACTATCGAGATACTTCAAGAACTGCTCAACGTGGTTCGTGGCTATGTCAAGTTTTCCCAAGAAGAGTTGGGCTCTTCTAACGTCAGTTCCAACAAGGCGGGCCAAAGTTCCCTTTTGCTCAAGCTTGCTTATTCTTGCACTCACTGCTGGTTGGGAGATTTTCAAGAGTTTTGAGAGCTCAGCCTGGGACATAACTGGATCTTGAGAAAGCATTTGAAGAATCTTCCTGTCTATGTCATCCAGCTTGCTTGCCAGAGTCTTCATGCTCCAAATCAGATAATCGTTCTGTGATAGGAAGTAATCTGGCATATATGTGTTACTTATTGACGATAAGCTGAGGCGGTGGTACGTTTATTGTTGATAAGGGAAATATTTATAACTTATTTCAACGATATTATAAGTGTGGCTTTTCAAGGTGATGAATGTAGATGAATGAGAATGAGTCTTGGGAAAATCAGTGCTGTCGTTGTGAAGGGGACACAAACTTGAACCTAACGCCTGGGAAAAGAGCGTGTCATATGACTTGTGGTCCTTGCCTATATCCAGACGATTGGGGTAAGTGCGCTTCGTGCGAAATCGTCGGCCACTGTGCATACGCCTTGGCGCATTTGAAGAGTTTGAAGGGCAACGGCATCAGGAAAGGTTGCTACTTCGATCAACAGTTAGCGGGTGATGAATCACTCTACCACACAATGAACTTCGTAAACGGCCAACAGCGATTGATGGAAACAACCGGCGAGAAAACATATCTGGAGACCTTGAGAAAAACAAACGCCAAAAGCACGTGTTTACAAAAACCGTGATTTTTGCACCTTCCCGCAAACCTTCTCTAAATCTGCCTCAACGAGAACGGAGGCATCTAGCTTAACATCCCATTTCAAAAATCCAACCTTCATCTCCTTTCCATGAAAAGCGGCAATACCGCCCATTCCATATCACGTGGGATCCACCATCACTAATCAAACCAGATTGCTCGAAGAACATTACCCTATTTTCCAACGCCTTCAGCTCTTCTTTTCAGCAAGTGCGGCAGGATGCATTAACATGCTTAATAGCAGGGGCAGTTTATTCTCTGCTGAACGCGAGATTTCATCGCTGAGTAGCAAAACATGGCGTGACGTGCATGTGGGAACTATTGCTACCGTTTCTAGGCTTCCTCATAGGAACAGTTGCTGCGCTGACAGGAATCGGAGGAGGCGTGCTCATAGTTCCCCTGTTGACATTGTTCTACTCGTTCTTACCGGCCAACGCAGCGGGAACTAGTCTCACGACTATAGTATTCATAGCTCTTGCATCTACGTTGAATTATTCAAGACAGAAGCGAATATCCTACAAGACTGGCTTAATTCTCGCTGTGGTCACCGCGCCAGGTGGGGTTCTAGGGGTATATTTGACCTCAGTGGTGTCTCCAAAACTGTTAGGAGCCTTCTTCGGATTCTTTGTCATTATCTTTATTGCCCTGCCAATGTCCATCGACCCAAACCGTCTTAGACCAAAAAAGTCGGCTACCTCTGAACCTGGCACACTGACCGCAAGACCCGACGGATTCTCCTTCAGTTCTTCGCGCAACATGGTACTTGGCGCAATCCTAAGCTTTCTCGGTGGAATTGCTTCAGGGTTACTGGGAATTGGAGGTGGCGTGTTGATGGTCCCGATCCTAACTCTTATCGTGGGCATGCCGATTCACTTTGCCACTGCAACGTCCATGTTCACGATAACCTTCTCCTCAACATCCGAGGCCGTGCAGCATTACTTTGCAAATCACACGAATTTCGAATATGCACTGCTGCTAGCTTTAGGAGCAGTTCTTGGAGCCCAAGTAGGAGCCTTCGCCTCAAAAAAGATCTCTGGCAAAAACCTTCGTCGACTTTTCGGTTTAATTATACTCATCATAGGTATTCAAATGATATCCAAATACGTCTGAACGACTCAATGCGCGAAATGCCATCCAGCTTCTTCCGGCAACGTCGTAACTCCAGCGCACTCTAACTTCCAAGCAGGCCTTTCAGATCTGAGCATCCTTCAATGCAGCTTGCTTTTCCAAGGTTTGTCACATGCATGGCAACGTTACAACGGATGTGTACAATGATAGAGTGGATCAACAACAAATCATTACAAAGCAACTTTACAACTGTTTTACAAAGCAGCATTACGTCTGACGTAAAATCATAGACCGAGGGGGGTCATCGTTGAAACGTTCCAGCAGATCAACGATGACAGACCACAACGCATGCAAGGGCACAGAAAGGGATCGACAACTGGCCTGTAAAGCAACATCATAACTACTACAAAATCATAGACCGAGGGGGATCGTCAATAAGACCTTACGATTAGGATTACGATGTAACAGAAGGGGCATGTGGTCAAAGTCAAAACCTTACAATTACAGATTACATCTGACGCAATAACAGAGAGGAGGGGCAGCTGTCGGTTGTTTAAGCGCGTGCTACATTTTTCCCTATTTTCTCTCGATTAGTTCTATGAGAGTTCCATCTGGGTCTTCGATAAAAGCCAGCAGTGGACCTGAGGGCCCCAGCCTGAAGGGCTCGTCGGTTATCGTGACTTTTTCGCTTCGTAGCTTGGAGATGGCCTTGTTCATGTCCTTAATCTCAAAGGCGATATGATCGAAAAGCCTGTCCTCATAGTCTGCTTGGATGAACTTTTTCTGTTTTCTGAAGTATGTCAATTCTAGTCTCGCGCCTCTCCCTTCAGGGTCCTGTAGGAAAGCTATTTCAGCGTCGTTCCGGTCTATCTCAAGGCGATTCAGAAGCTTCAGACCCAATAGTCTGGTGTAGAAGTCAATCGATCTGTCCATATTCGACGTTCTAATACTCGCATGTGCAAACATTCTCATCAATCCCGCTGCTGCTTATTGGCGTTCTCAGCATAAAGGATTAACCCCTCTGCAGTAGACCAGAAGCGTTAGTCATACCTCACTCTGATGTCAAAGCGCTTCGGACATCGCGTTCCTTGCAGAAACCTTAGTATCAATACATAAAGCTTTAATTTTCCCGTCCGTTTCAACACGTAGACTGAGAAGGTTACAGTCTTGGTTACCTTAAATCTCGACAAGATTTTCAACCCCAAAAGCGTCGCCGTCATAGGGGCAAGCGATGAGGAAGACTCAGTCGGCCACGCGCTGATGAAGAATTTCACAGAATCAGGTTTTGAAGGCCGCGTTTTCCCGGTCAACCTAAAGAAGACGGAGGTCATGGGCTTAAAGGCATATCCAAGCGTTCAACAGGTTCCCGAACCCATAGATCTCGCCGTAATCGCGACGCCCGCAAGAACTGTGCCTGACGTGCTTGAACAGTGTGGAAAAGCTGGCATAAACGGGATTATCATAATCTCAGCAGGCTTCAAAGAAATCGGCCCTGAGGGCAAGGCGCTAGAAGAGAGAATAACCGAAATTAAGAAGAAGTATAACATGCGAATCGTCGGGCCCAACTGCCTTGGCGTTATTCGCCCGATCATGCTGTTGAATGCGACATTCATAAGCAAAATGCCGAAGCCAGGCAACATAGCGTTCATTTCTCAAAGCGGCGCTTTGGGCACAGCAATCCTTGACTGGGCTTTGCACGAGAACATAGGTTTCAGCAACTTCGTATCCCTTGGCTCCATGATAGATGTCGACTTCGGCGACCTTATCGACTACTTCGGCACAGACCCGAAGACAAAGAGCATTCTCATGTACATCGAAGGAATAACCGATGCCAGAAAATTCATGAGTGCTGCAAGACACTTTGCCCGGACAAAACCGATAATAGTGGTCAAGGCAGGAAAATTCAGCGAAAGCGCGAGAGCCGCAGCTTCGCACACGGGCTCGCTTACTGGTGAAGATATGATTTACGACAAAGCGTTCAAGAGGGCAGGCATGGTTAGAGTGGAGGAAATCGCGGACCTTTTCAACAGCGCCGAGGTCTTAGGTATGCAACCTATACCGCGTGGTCCAAATCTTGCCATAATCACGAATGCCGGGGGCCCAGGGGTCATGGCAACAGACGCCCTGATCGCTCAAGGAGGAACACTTGCAAAGCTCAGTGAAAAGACCATGGAGACGCTCGACAGGATTCTGCCCCATTTCTGGAGTAGAGGAAACCCGATTGACATCCTCGGAGACGCCAACGCTGATAGGTACAGGGCAGTGGTCGAAGCTTGCCTTAACGACGACAACGTCGATGGCATGGTCATCATATATACCTCCCAGGCCGTGGCACAACCCGCAGAAGTGGCCAAGAGCCTCGCAGAACTGATAAGAAGCCAAAGTTACCAAAACAAGACAATACTGACTTCCTTCATGGGATATGGAGCGGTGGAAGAAGCCAACCGAATATTCATCGATAACAGCATTCCAACATACTCTACACCCGAACAGGCAATCAAGACATATCAATACATGTACCAGTACAAACGCAACCTTGAACTTCAATATGAAACGCCAGAGGAGCTTCCCACTGACATCGTGCCGCCGAAACGGCCACTTTTGAATATACTTAGAAACGTTGCGAATGAAAACCGTGAAACACTCAACGAAGTTGAAGCCAAAACTTTCTTGGAATATTACAACTTCCCAGTAGTGAAAACAAAAGCTGCAAAGACAGAGGACGAAGCAGCTCTGCTGGCTTCACAGTTAGGTTATCCGGTGGTTTTGAAGATTCTGTCTCCTCAGATAACCCACAAGACCGAAGCGAATGGAATCATGTTGAACCTAACAAGCGAGACTGAGGTTCGAGAAGCATTCAGACGCGTGACGGAGAAAGCAAAGGAGTACAGACCGGATGCTGAGATTCAGGGCGTGACCGTCCAACCTATGGTAAAAGGACAGGGCTACGAACTAATAATCGGAGCGAAAGCTGATCCGCTTTTCGGGCCAGTGATGCTTTTTGGGATGGGAGGAATCGGAGTAGAACTGTTCAAGGACTTTGCTATTGGTATACCACCATTAAACCAGACCCTTGTCAGAAGAATGATGGAGGAAACCAGAGTCTATCAACTTCTAAAGGGATACCGGAATATTCCTCCTGCCAACATCAAACTCCTCGAAGAGATATTAGTCCGCTTCAGCCAAATGCTCGTTGATTTCCCACAACTCAAAGAAGTTGACATAAACCCCCTCTTCATAAATGAAAAAGAAGCTTACGCCTTCGATGCGCGCATAGTGATTGACCCCACAAAGGTTTTCACAAAGCCTGAACCTCACCAACACCTTATCATAACGCCATACCCGAAAAAATACGAAACACTGTGGAGACTCCGAGACGGACGGACGGTTTTGCTCAGGCCGATAAAACCTGAAGATGAACCATTATGGCTAGAAATGTTCCAGAACTTTTCGGAACAGTCGATACGCTACAGATTCTTCCAAATACTCAAAGACACACCGCACGAAACTAGAGTCCGCTACTGCAACATAGACTACGACCGAGAAATAGCCATAGTCGCAGAACTGACCGAGCAAGGACGAAAAAGAATCCTAGGCGTAACCCGCGTAAGCATAGAACCTGACGGGAAGAAAGGCGAAATCGCTTTCATCGTTGCTGATCCATGGCAAGGCTTAGGACTGGGAACTAAAATGGTGGACTACGCGCTGGAAATCTGTGAAGACATGAAACTCCAAGAAATCTATGCCATAATGCTCGCCGACAACTACGGGGCGATGGGTCTCATGAAGAAAATGGGCTTCGCCACAAAATACATGGATGACGGAACCGTCAAAGCGACATTGAATCTAAGAGAAGAAGTAAAATGCGCAGAACCAATAACGGTCGAGGAAAAACAAGTCCAAAACAACGTCAAAACGCAGGTGGAACTGGAAGAGCAGGGAAAAGCAGAAGCCACGCCGAGCTAGCCCATAGCCTTGGCAATCGGCGCTAACGATATCCCCGGGCTCAGCTCCCTCTCCTTCTGTTTTTGCTTTACGCCACGTAACACGCGTTATTTGGAGGCCAAGTAGAAACACTCTTGGGTTATTGCTCGTCTTCTTCGCCGCATCTCAGGTTCGAATCGTTCGGTCTGCCTACTTTGGTTCTTATTCAAGCCATGTGTTGTTTGTTGAGCAGTTAAGGAAAACCCTAAATAACTCATCCTTGATGCACATTTAACTCAAAACCGAGGGAAGGAAGGCCTGTTAATGTCTGAATGGAAAACTATCAGCATCAGACAGGAGCTAATAAAGGAAATCGAAAGGATTATCAAGACAGGGCGTTACAGAAGCATTTCAGAATTCGTTTCAGAAGCCATTCGCCTTCGTCTGGAGGAACTCACACGCGCCGAAGGATTCTCAACTGGAAAAACCCAAGAAACACTTTCCACGCCCGAACAGTTGTTGTACACGCCCAAGCACACATGGGCTCAACCGACCGATGATGAAAACGTGCGCGTCGGCATATCCGACTACGCACAGAAGCGACTTAAGGGTCTGGCCCAGGTTCGAACAGAACCAGTTGGGAGAGAACTCAGCAAGATGGAGCCGTTCGGAGTTGCCGAAACCTGGATGCTGCTTTTTGACCTTTACTCGCCAGTTAGCGGCAAAATAGTCAAAATAAACGAAAAACTCAAAGAAAAGCCCAACATAGTCAATGAAGACCCCTACGGACAAGGATGGATAGCAGAAATCAAACCGAACAACTCCATGACCCTAAAACAGGAGCTTGACACCCTGATGGGCGCGCGCGAATACAACAAGTGGGTTGAAAAACTGGAGGAAAGATCACGTGAATAAACTTGATATCTGGCTTGAGTATCTGAAAAACAACTTTGGCATAAGTCAAGTGTACGTCAAGCGTGGCTTAGATGCTCTAATAAGCTTGCCTTGGGCACAGTACTTGATGAGTGGAGCGGAGTTTAGAGAATGACGACTGAACCTGTTAAAACCACGAAAAGAAAATTACCACCATGTCGTTCAGCATGTCCTGCACACGTCAACGTTCAAGCATACATCTCCCTCATTCAGAGAGGCAAGTACAAAGAAGCAGTTGACGTAATTCGAAACGACATGCCCTTTCCAGCAATCTGTGGACGAGTGTGCTTCAGCCCATGCGAGGACGCATGCTCAAGAACTGACGTCGACCAAGCAGTAGCTATACGCGCCTTGAAAAAGTTCGTCGCCGACATCGAACGGCAACAGAGAAAGGTCAAACCAAAACCCATACCCAAGAGACACGCAAAGAGAGTCGCTGTCGTCGGAGCAGGTCCAGCAGGCTTGACTGCAGCCTACGAACTTGCAAAACTCGGTTACCCCGTCACTGTCTATGAACGCATGGCTGAGTCTGGAGGAATGATGCGATATTGCATACCCGATTTCCGCCTCGAGAGATTCGTAGTTGAGAACGAAGTAAACTACATAAGAGAATTGGGAGTGGAAATCAAAACAGGCGTCGAATTCGGGAAAGACATTACGATCGAGAGCCTACACAAGGAAGGCTTTGATGCTGTTTTTCTGGCCATTGGGACGCAGTTGGGAATGAAACTCAACGTCCCGGGTGAAGATCTGAAGGGCGTCATCAACGCCGTTAACTTTCTAAGGGACGTGGCACTCGGAAAAGACGTGCAAGTAGAAGACAAAGTAGCCGTCGTGGGCGGTGGAAACAGTGCAATAGACGCTGCCCGAACAGCCAAGAGACTGGGAGCAGATACAGTCACGCTTATTTACAGACGTTCCCGAGAGGAAATGCCTGCTTTACCGAGCGAAGTGGAAGAGGCCGAGAAAGACGGCGTCAAGATAGAGATTCTAGTGGCGCCCAAACAGATTATCGGTGAAAACGGCAAAGTCGCAGGCATAGAATGCCTGCGAATGAAACTGGGCGAGCCTGACGAAAGCGGCAGAAGGCGTCCAGTGCCGATACAAGGTTCTGAACACAAGCACGATGTAGACATGGTCATCCCCGCCCTAGGCCAACTGGCAGAAGCCACATGCATCCCGCAGCTCCTTCAAGATGAGAAAGCAAGAATTCCCGCGATAAGAATCGATCCATTGACGCTTGAAACCCCCGTTCCAGGAGTCTTCGCAGGCGGCGACGTGGCCACGGGACCAGCAAGCATAATCGAAGCCGTGGGACAAGGAAAACGGGCAGCAGCGTCGATTCACCTCTACCTGAGCGGGCAAGATGTGCATAAGGACAGAGAAGAAAACATTGAGGAAACGACGTGGACCAAGGGCCGCCCGCAGGTAAAGAAGAAAGAACGCCGGTACAGCCCTGTTCCGGAGAAATCCCGCACGACTTTCGAAGAAGTGCAGGATTATTTGGAAAAGCTGGAGAGAGACGCCAAGTTTGAAGCTTACCGTTGCCTAGGCTGTGGACCTTGTGCAGAATGCCTAGGAAATACAGAACTATGTGAAAGTGACAAGGCAGCCGTTGATGAAGCTCTCTGTATAGGCTGCAATGTTTGCGCTGTTGTATGTCCGTTCGGAGCGGCTGAAAAGGACGAGAACAACATCGCACGGATAGACGAGGATCTGTGTAAAGGCTGCGGACTGTGCGCGGCAAGATGCCCAACAAAAGCTATAACAATGAACAAACTGACTAACGATCGCATAGTAAGCCTTGCCACAGCAGGTCTGAAGGAGTGAGAAAAATGACAGACAAAGAACCCAAGATTATCTGCTTGATGTGCAATTATGCTTTCTGCAACAGCGAGAACCCGGTGCCCTCTAACATCAAAGTGGCACGCGTGAACTGCATCGGAGAAATAGACCCTACGATTGTTCTCGAAACATTCGAGAAGGGCGCTGATGCAGTGATGCTGGCTGGCTGCGAGCCACCTGACTGCCACTTCGTCGAGGGCAATCTTCAAGCAGAACGCGCTGTCAAGATGCTGAAAAAGCTGCTCAAATTGGCAGGCTTAGAGCCTGAAAGACTGAGCCTAGTCTGGTATTCACCCTTGGAAGAAACGAGTTTCACACGCTCAGCGAAAGCGTTCTCCAAGGAAATGGAAAAACTTGGAGCCTCTCCGCTGAAGAACACGGAGAAAGAATCCACAGCCATGATAAACCTATTGGCCGCCAAGAACGCTGCCAACGAGTTTCGACTGAGAGTCTTGTTGGGAAGAGAGAAGGAACTCACCGAAGGTGTGAACGTTTACGGTGACAAGCTCTCGCCTGAAGAGTTCGACACGCTGATGGATGACGTCGTTGAAGAGGAATTCATCAGGTACAAGATTCATCTTCTCACAAAAACTAAGCCACTTTCAATCAAGAATCTGGCAGAGGCGACGGAAATGAAACCTGCAGCGGTTCTCAAGCAGATCGTGAACATGAGAAGAAAAAACATGATAGCGTTGGACAGCATCGAGGGAACGACACCCTTCTACAAGGCTTTGGAGATTGAATAAGATGAAAGACCAGAAAGTAGGAGCAGTTATGGTCGTCGGCGGAGGTGTAGCTGGCATACAGGCATCCCTTGACCTAGCAGACTCTGGTTTCAAAGTGTACTTGGTTGACAAGGGACCAAGCATAGGCGGAGTGATGGCTCAACTTGACAAGACCTTCCCAACAAACGACTGTTCAATGTGCATCCTATCACCCAAGCTTGTTGCAACCGGAAGACACCCGAACATAACGATTCTAACAAATGCCGACATCACGGGCCTCAACGGCGAAGCCGGAAACTTCGAAGTGAAAGTTCGAAAAAACAGCCGTTACATAATCGAAGAAAAATGCAACGGCTGCGGCATATGCGCCCAGAAATGTCCAATTGAAACTGTTGACAGGTTCAACGAAGGCCTAGGGAAAAGAGGAGCAGTGTACGTAGAATATCCGCAAGCAGTCCCGCTGAAGTACAAGATTGACCGCGAAAAATGCATAGGCTGCGGAACCTGCTACGAAATCTGCAAAGCGAGAGCAATTGCTTACGACCAGAAAGACAGTGAAACAACCCTGAAAGTCGGCTCAATAATCCTCGCTCCTGGCTTCGAACCTTTCGATGCGAGGCTAAAGAGCGAATACGGTTATGGACGCTTCCAAAACGTCGTCACGAGCATCGAGTTCGAACGCATCCTAAGCGCCTCCGGTCCATACGGCGGACTCGTGCTCAGACCTTCAGACGGTGAAATACCGAAGAGGATAGCGTTCATCCAATGCGTCGGCTCAAGAGATTACCAGCTCGGAAACAACTACTGTTCTGCGGCTTGCTGCATGTACGGCATAAAAGAGGCCGTAATAGCAAAGGAGCATACGCCCATGCAAATGGAGGTTTCAATCTTTTACTTGGACATGCGCTCCTATGGAAAGGAGTTCGACTCTTACCGCAACCGCGCCGAAGAAGAGTACGGAATAAGATTCACAAGATCAAGAGTCGCTGGAGTAACAGAAGACCCGCTAACAGGCAACCTATTCGTCCACTACGTACAAGACGAAACTCCGAAGACCGAAGAATTCGACATGGTCATTCTCTCAATTGGAATGCAGCCGCCGAAAGACGTTGAAGAACTGGCCAAAAACATGGGAATCAAGCTCAACAAGTACAAGTTCTGTGAAACACAGACGTTTTCTCCAATGGACACTTCTAAGCCGGGTGTCTTCGTCTGCGGCGCTTTCTCAGCTCCGAAGGACATTCCTGAAAGCGTAGCTCAAGCAAGCGGCGCAGCAGCAAGAGCCATGGGCACAATCGCAAGTGCCAGAGGCACTCAGGTCGTCGCAAAAAAACACTCGCCCGAAAGAGACGTGAGCAAAGAAGAGCCTCGCATCGGCGTCTTCGTCTGCCACTGCGGAATCAACATCGGCGGCGTCGTGAACGTGCCGGCAGTCGTGGAGTACGCGAAAAAACTGCCAAGCGTGATCTATGCCGAGGCAAACGTTTACACTTGCTCACAAGACACACAGAAGCTCATTGGCGAAAAGATCCAACAGAATAAGCTGAACCGCGTTATCGTTGCATCCTGCACGCCGCGTACGCATGAACCGTTGTTCAAGGAGACAGTCCAGGAAGCCGGATTGAACCCGTACTTGTTTGAAATGACAAACATCCGAGACCAGTGCAGCTGGGTACACATGCATGAGCCCAAAGAAGCCACACAGAAGGCTAAAGACCTTGTCAGGTCAATAGTTGCGAAAGCCGCGCTCCTGAAACCCTTGAAGAAACCGCTGATAAATGTTACGCAGGTCGGTCTCATCATCGGAGGAGGCGTCTCAGGCATGACTTCTGCTTTGGAGCTTGCAAAGCAAGGGTTTGAGGTGCACCTGATAGAAAAAGAGAAGGAATTGGGCGGTCACCTTCGCACGATGTATTATCTTCTCGGCGAGAAGGGTGACCCGAAGGAAAAAGTAAAAGCAATTGTCGCCGAGGTCTTAAGAAACGACAAGATACACGTCTATGCAGGAGCGGAAATTGCTAGCATTCACGGTTTCATAGGCAACTACAAGTCAAAGATACGGCAGCAGAATGGAAGCGAAAAAGAAATCGAGCATGGCATAGTCATAGTTGCCACCGGTGCCGTCGAATACAGGCCCACAGAGTACTTCTACGACAAGGATCCGAGAGTTGTGACGCAACATGAGTTGGAAGAGGACATTGCCAAGGGAGAATTCAAAGCCAAAAATGTTGTCATGGTCCAATGCATCGGCGCGAGGACTAAGGAAAGACCGAACTGTTCAAGAATATGCTGTGGCCAAGCCATCAAGAACTCGCTGAAAATCAAAGAAGTAAGCCCTGAAACTGAAGTGTACGTCCTGTTCAAGGACATCCGATCGTACGGGTTCAAAGAAGACTATTATCGTGAAGCCGCGATGAAAGGTGTTACGTTCATAAACTACGATGATGAACGCAAGCCGGAACTCACGAAGGAAGGAGACAAACTTGTAATGGCTTTCTGGGAGCCCGTTCTCAAACAGCAAATTGAGCTTGAACCCGACCTCGTGGTTCTGAGTGCAGCCACGATTCCGAACCCTGAGAACAAGCACATAGCCGAACTGCTCAAAGTGCCACTGACAAAGGACGGATCCTTCCTCGAAGCACACATGAAACTCCGCCCAGTGGACTTCGCAACGGACGGCGTTTTCCTATGTGGAATGGCGCACTCGCCGAAGTACATTGAAGAAAGCATCGCACAAGCATGTGCAGCTGCGTCAAGAGCCACGACGATACTATCCAAAAAAACGCTTGAGATGGAAGGAATCGTCGCAAACGTTGACGAAGATTTATGTAGTGGCTGCAAGATTTGTGAATATCTATGCCCCTACGGTGCAGTCGAAATGAAGGACAAGGACGGAAAGCCAAACGCACATGTAATTGAAGCCCTGTGCAAGGGTTGCGGCGCGTGCGGCACGGCATGTCCGACCAAAGCTATAACGATGGGACACTTCACCACGCAGGAAATTCTCGCTCAAGTCAAAGCAGCCTTGGTGGAGGCGGAATGATGAGCAAGAACGACAGTTTTGAACCCAAAATAATCGGCTTTCTATGCAACTGGTGCAGCTATGCAGGCGCAGATCTAGCGGGCGTAAGCAGAATCCAGTACCCCCCGAACATCAGAATCATACGCGTGATGTGCAGTGGCAGAATAGACCCCGCCTTCGTGCTAGAAGCGTTCAAAGACGGCGCAGACGGCGTGCTGGTTGCGGGATGCCATGTGCCCTCAGACTGTCACTACATCAGCGGGAACTTCAAAGCCATGAGAAGGATAAACCTGCTGAGGAGAGTCCTGAAAGACTTCGGAGTAGAACCCGAACGCTTACGGCTGGAATGGATATCCGCGAGTGAAGGAGATCTATGGGCCGCCGTGGTTAAAAGCATGGTAGAAGACCTGAAGAAACTAGGCCCGAGCCCGGTCAAAACAATGGAGGTTGAAGCCCATTGACTGAGACAACTGGACACACGATAAGGGCTTCTGAAATCGACCCCAAATTCAAGTATGAAATCTCCAAGATGCACGGCGGAGAAAAAATCATGCGCTGCTTCCAATGTGGAACATGCACGTCAGACTGTCCAGTCGCAAGGTTCAGCGAAACCTACAGGCCGCGACAGATAATCCGCATGACGCAGCTTGGACTAAGAGATCGTGTACTCAACAGCGAAACGCTGTGGCTCTGCGCAGCCTGCTTCACGTGCACAGACCGCTGTCCACAGGATGTCGAGGTGGCCAGCGTGATACGCGTCCTGAGAAACTTGGCAGCTGAGAAAGGCATCGTGCCCCAAGTGTTCAAAGAAGAAGCGGCAAGCATACTCGAGTCAGGTTACGCTTACCGAATTCCAGAACTGAGGTTGAAGAAAAGAGAAACCTTGGGCCTGCCGCCGCTGCCTAAAGGTAACCCTCAGAGCATAGCCAAAACACTTCGTGAAATAGGTTTCCTTAAATGCGTTGAAAAAAAGGGAAGCTAGAATGGCAGAGCATGAGTACCTACTTTTTTTGGGATGCGCGATTCCCTACCGCGTGGCTGCCTACGAGATTTCGGCACGCAAAGTGCTGAAGAGGCTAGGAGTGGGCATTGTGGAAATGCCAGAATTCAACTGTTGCGGTCTGCCGTTGGATCCTGTAAGTCACGAAACCATGCTGATCTTGGCCGCCAGAAACCTTGCCATGGCAGAACAGAAAGGACTCGACATCATGGCATTGTGCCCCGGGTGCGCGGGAACCCTGAAAAAAGTCGGCAAAATGCTGAAAGAAGACAAGCATATGCGGGAAGAGATAAACGGACATCTTAAGGAAGCTGGGTTGGAGTTCAAAGGTACAATCACAGCCAAGCATATTCTACAGGTCCTTGTTGAAGACGTGGGACTGGAAAAGATAAAAGAAGCAGTCGTTAAGCCTCTTACGAACTTGAAAGTGGCTGAACACAACGGTTGCCACATCCTGAGACCTAAAGAGTACATCGGCTGGGACGATCCCGAAGATCCGAAAACGCTCAAAACCCTGATTGAAGCGACTGGGGCAACATGCTTGGATTACTTGGATGAGACGGAGTGTTGTGGCGCTCCAAGCGTCGGCGTGGACGACAAAATAGCTCTGCAGCTTGCTAGGGACAAGCTGAACCACATCAAAACCGTGGACGCGCAGGCTCTGATAACAACATGCCCGTTCTGTCACATCATGTACGACACGAACGAGCTGCGCATCGAGAAGATGTTCAACGAGGTTTACGGTATCCCCGTCCTGCATTATCCACAGTTACTGGGCTTGGCGATGGGAATGTCGCCTGACGAACTGGCTTTCAAAGAGCTTCGCGTTGACTGTTCAAAAATACTGGGAAAAGTTTGTGAAGGTGGAAAATAAATGGCTGAAAAACTGAAACTGGGTTTCTACTGGGCCGCAAGCTGCGGCGGATGCGAAATCGCAGTATTAGACATAAACGAGAAGATACTGGACGTAGTGAAAATCGCGGACATAGTGTTCTGGCCCGTGGCCATGGACGTGAAGTATAAGGACGTCGAGGCCATGCCCGACAAGTACATAGATATCTGCTTCTTCAACGGCTCGGTCAGAACCGAAGAACAGGAACACATGGCCAAACTCCTTAGACAAAAATCGAAGACGCTCGTCGCGTTCGGCTCATGCGCCCAAGAAGGATGCATACCCGGTCTGGCCAATCTTTATGACCGCAAAGAAATCTTCAGTAAAGTGTACCAGGAAAGCAAGTCAATCGCAAACCCAAAGAGAGTCGAGCCCAAAACCAGGTTTGAAGCAAAAGAGGGCGTTCTGAAGCTTCCAGAGTTCTACGACACCGTTAAGACCTTGGACCAGACGGTTGAAGTTGACTATTATATTCCAGGCTGTCCACCACCAGTCAAGCTCATAGCCAACGCGGTGGAAGCCATCGCAAACAATCAACTGCCGCCGAAAGGCTCGGTACTCGCGCCGTTGAAATCCGTGTGCGATGAATGTCCGAGGAAGAAGGAGAACAAAAGAATCTCAAAGATATACCGTGTCCACGAAAAGATTCCAGAGCCGGAAAAGTGCCTGCTCGAACAGGGCATAATCTGCATGGGACCAGCAACCCGAAGCGGTTGTGGAGCTCAGTGCTTAACCGTTGACATGCCCTGCACGGGATGCGGCGGTCCATGTCCAAACTCGCCTGAACAGGGAGCAGCCATGATAGGCGCGTTAGCCTCGATACTTGGGCTGGACGGCGAAACGGAGCATTACTCTCAGGAGGACGTTGACAATCTTATGAGCCAAATCAAAGATCCAGTTGGCACGTTCTACATGTATTCATTACCGTCCTCAATCCTCAGAAGAAAGGTGATGCAGCAATGAAAGAAATCGTAATAGATCCAATAACTAGGCTGGAAGGCCACGGAAACGTCTCAATATTCCTGAACAACGAAGGTGAAGTGGAAAACGCCTACCTCAAAATACCCGAGCTCAGGGGTTTCGAACAGTTCTGCGTCGGCAGAAGAGCTGAGCTTATGCCGATTCTGACGACAAGAATCTGCGGGGTCTGCCCAGTAGCTCACCATTTTGCAGCGACGAAAGCGTTGGATGCAGCGTTCAATGTTGACCCTCCTTCAGCGGCCAAGAAGCTGAGAGAACTGATGTATGCTGGATACATCATATACGACCACACGCTTCACTTCTATTATCTCGGCGGACCAGACTTCATCGTTGGACCCGACGCTCCGCCCGAGAAAAGGAACATTTTGGGGGTCATCGAAAAGGTTGGATTGGACGTGGCCAAAGAGGTCATCAAGCATAGGGCCTATGGACAGAGGATAACTGAGATCCTGGGCGGAAAGGCGACGCATCCCGTCTGCGGGTTGCCAGGCGGCATCTCGAAGCCGTTGAGCGAAGAGAACAGACAGGAAATCGAGAAGATGGCAGCGTCGTCTTTGAATTTCGCCAAGTTCACTCTGCAGATATTTCATGACATCGTCTTGGGAAACCCGAAGTACGTTGACATGATTAAGAGCGACGCGTACACAATGAAGACTTATTACATGGGTCTTGTTGACGAGCACAACAAAGTCAACTTTTACGACGGCAAAATCAGAGTCGTCTACCCGAGCGGGGGCGAGTTCCTGAAGTTCGAGGGGAAGGATTACCTGACGCATATCGGCGAGCATGTGGAAGAGTGGACCTACTCAAAGTTCCCGTTCCTGAAGAAGGTCGGCTGGAAAGGCCAAGTCTACGGCCCGGACAGCGGAGTCTACCGCGTCGGCCCGCTTGGAAGATTAAACGCTTCAGACGGCATGGCAACACCTCTAGCACAGGAAGAGTACGAGATGATGTACAAGACCTTGGGCGGCAAACCCGTTCATGGAACTCTGGCTTTTCACTGGGCAAGGCTGATAGAACTGCTCTACGCTACCGAACGCGCGCTTGAGCTTGTGAAGGATCCTGAAATAACCAGTACAAACGTGCGAAACAAGCCGGGCGAGCCAGGAGAAGGCGTCGGAGTCGTTGAAGCAGCAAGAGGCACGTTGTATCACCACTACGTGTTGGACAAGGACGCACTCATAAAGGATGTTAACATGATTGTAGCGACAACCAACAATTACCCAGCAATCTGCATGTCCATCCGCGACGCGGCGAAAGGACTGATACACGACGGCAAAGTAAACCAAGGCCTGCTCAACATGGTTGAAATGGCCTTCAGAGCATACGATCCATGCTTCGGATGCGCCACACACTATGCCGTGGGACAAATGCCATTAACAGTTGAGATCTACGACGCAAACAAAAAACTCGTCAGAAAACTGCACCGATAAAACTCTCTTTCTGTTTTGTTTCTGCTGACAATGTCAAGTGGTTAACATGAAGCCTAACGCGCGGAAAGAGCTTGAGAAGTGGCTTTCAAAGGCTGAGAGAGTCGTTGTGGCCGGCGTTGGAAACCCTATTCGAATGGACGACTACGTGGGCGTCAAAGTGGCGCAAGACTTGCAGGGAAGGGTCTCCGAAAAAGTCTTTGTAATAGAGTGTGAAACCGTTCCAGAAAGCTTTGTGCAGCAAATCATGGACTTCAACCCCACGCATGTGCTGCTGATAGACGCTGCCCTTCTAGGCTCAAAGCCGGGCGCTTACAAGCTTGTGGAGCCTGAAAGGTTGACGGCGTATCCCGCGTTTTCAACACACTCGCTGCCCCTGCGGATATTCTGCGATCACATCAAAGAAGCGACTGGGGCAAAGATCGCCCTGTTGTTGGTGGAGCCGGAGAAGAGTGATTTTGGAGAGGGTCTAACCCTTAGTGTTCAGGCGGCTGAGGAGGAAATTGTGCGGGCACTGGTTGAAATGCTTCCTCAGTGATTCGGCAGCGGGTTGGTCTCCAGTTTCGGTGTCTGCTGCGTATCTTGGGCACGGGGCTGTTTTTTGCTGAAAACTTATATGTTCGTTGTGAGTATCGGATTCGACGTGTGGTTATCATGTCGGATAAGAAAGCGGATTTGGCGGGTCCTGGCATCGGCAATTATGAGGATTTGGCGAAGGTTTTGCCGGAGGATTATCATTCTTTTTTGAACGTGAAGGATACGCAACGAGCCATTTTTGCGGTGAAGAACTATGTTGAGGAGAACCTGTGTAAGGAGCTGAATTTGATTATGGTTCAGGTTCCTCTTATTGTGGATGTTGAGAGCGGCGTTAACGATCTGCTGGACCGTGATGGTTCGCGTACGCCGATTCAGTTTCACATTTCAAACGATTATGACAAGCATCCAGTCGATGCTCAGGTGGTGCAGGCCGCCACGAAGTGGAAGCGGATGGCTCTGAAAGAGTTCGGGATGAAGCCTGGCGAGGGTTTGTGCACTGACATGCGTGCTGTGCGGAAGGACTATTTCTTGGATCATGATCATAGCGCTTATGTGGATCAGTGGGATTGGGAAAAAGCGATTACGGAGAAGGAGCGCAATTTGAAGTATCTGACTGAGACTGTTGAGAAGCTCTGGAAGGTTATCAAGGGCGCTGAGAAACACGTTCAGAAGCTGTATCCTCAATTGAGGACGGATAAGTATCCGGATTTGCCTGACAAGCTCACGTTCTTGCATGCTGAGGACATTCTTGACAAGTATTCTAGCCTTCCTCGCAAGCAGCGGGAGACAAGGATTTTGCAGGATTACCCGGGAGTTTTCATCTACGGTATCGGTTGGCCTCTTAAAGACGGTTATCCTCATGAGATGAGGGCGGCGGACTATGATGATTGGGTCACGGAGGTCAGGTCTAGAGACGGCAGAAGCATGCACGGCTTAAACGGTGACATTCTCGTGTGGAATCCCGTTACTAAGCGGCGTCATGAATTGTCATCGATGGGGATAAGAGTTAACGCTGAAACGCTGAAGAAGCAGCTGGAGATGTCGGGGCAACTTGACTTTCTCAAGTATCCGTACCACCAGGCCATCATGAAGAACGAGATTCCATTGAGCATTGGAGGCGGCATCGGTCAATCCCGCACGCAGATGGTTATTCTGAAGAAGGCGCATCTTGGCGAGGTCAGCGTCACCGTGTGGCCGAAGATACTTAAGGACCTGGGCCGCAAAAAGAACATTTTCGTTCTCGAGTGAGACCACAGCCTTTCCAGCTTCACTGTGCTGCGCGTCGTCCAGTTCTCTGCTGCCCGAACGTTGGTTTGGAAGAGTGAGAGGTGCTGGACTTCGAAAGAATTCTGAACAGCAGAATTTCAGAGCCAACCTCCATCTTCACGCACTTTCGTGTGTAGTAATCTGCCATCGTTGATCTGCCGCAACGTTTCAACGATGACCCCCCTCGGTCTATGTTTTTACGTCAGTTGTAATGTTGCTTTGTACGTCAGTTGTAATGTTGTTTTGTGAACCTGTGGCAGCATCGCGTTGTCGAGCCCCTGCCTTGTTTCGGTAGCTTCAGATGTAACCTTGTTCGGTGACAAGCGCACGCTTTCTTCTAGCTTGATGAAGAAGGATGCTGTGATGTTGAATGCGCGTCAAGCGCGGGGCAGTTCCACCCATATTTCATCTTTCGTTTCAGCCTTAGCTTTTATGGGTATGAATACCGTAGCGGTAGTTCCTTTGCCTGTGGTGCTTTCAAACGACGGAGAGCCTCCGTGCGCTTCCACTAAGCGTTTAGAGATTGGCAAGCCGAAACCCATGCCTTTGGCCTTGGTAGTGAAAAGTGGTGTACAGATATTGTTCAATGTTTCTTTCGACATTCCACTGCCCGTGTCTGAGAAGGTGAATTTGACACTATCGTTGACCTTCGTACTCTTTATAGTCAATGATTCACCTTCGGGCATCGCGTCTACAGCATTTTTGATCAAGTTGACGAAAACTCGCTTCATCTTTTCAGCGTCAACCGCTATTAGCTTGTCTCAGCATACGACGGGCCCGCAACGCTGCTGATAGACTCAAGAAAACTGAGAACAGCAGCACTAATAATGGGAATGCTGTTTCTGGCAACAGTAGCTATACACATGTACAAGATAGTAACGTCAACCTGAAACGTCAGAGCGCTCTTCTTTTCCCGCTTAAACTGTAAGCTGAACTTGTAGACAGCTTTTCTGCCGTCCTCAGGCACGGTGGCTGCTCGATACCTAGCTGACGCGCTGACTGTTGAATAGACAAGCTTCAGGAAAAAGGATGAAGGCGAGAGCGTGTGACCTAAGCCGGGAATTCAAGGGCACAGGTGGAAAATTCGACAGGAATGCATGAGTCAAAAGCAGGAGCAGCGAATCAAACAGTTTAAAGCTCTCTACCACTAATTCTTTCTGGGTGGAAAAATGCTGGGAAGTAGTCGGAGGTTAAAATCTAGCAACATAATCGCTGTGTGGGATGCTCGCGCGCGGAAAGCGAGCTACAGTGCAGTTCTGTGCAACGCTAAGAACGGACAACATTATAACAAGAAGGACCTGCAGAAGGTGGCGATGGTGAAGCTCAGAATCGAAAGAGACAAACTGCCTTGGTGGGAACTCAAGGAGGAAAAAGATGCGTTCCATCTCTATTATTACCCTGACGTCTGGGTTGAAGAGACACGCAAGCGAAACCAAGAAATGGCTGAAGACAAGGGAATGAAAGACAACCCCATCTTCGCGAGCCCAGAAACAACAACGGACAGCCTGACAGAAATAGTTGAAAAATTCAACACAACACTTCATTTCTAGGACATGAGAAAACGTTGATGTCACCGTCAAGAACGCATGATTGAAAAAGCCAACGCGCGCATTTCAATTTGTTACACTTGATGGTTCTTTCTACATTCTGCAAAACTGCTCGATATCGCAATTTGCTACGGTCCGGTCGTCAAAAGAATTTCGCGGGGTCAGTATTGCTCTTAGCGCGCTGCCTTGTCCCTTTATTAGGTGTTGAAGTATGTTGGTGAGACTGCTTTGTCTGGTCTTCTGAGGTTTTCTGCTGCTTCTCTGTTTAGAACTAAACACAGCAGGCTGTAGAGGGCGTAC